>JGI11641J44799_10000349_pt1 | contig 13642 bp, 11 predicted proteins | sample WetSurSiteA1Bulk_FD_44799 | JGI IMG/M metagenome (IMG submission 44799) | reverse complement strand
CTGGAAGTTGTATTACCAAGAAACACATCATCCAGCCACATCTCAACCCCGCCGAAATCGGGATCATAGGGATTAAACCACCAGATTCCTATTTCGTTTGCATACGTGACATATCCGCAGATCGTTACGCCACCTGGCGGAGTTACGGAATCGGCACTAACCGTACTGACCAGCACAAATAATAGTAAAATGATTATTATCGGGTTAATAACCCGGTTTGGTGGTTGCCAGGCCATGTTTTAGTACCATAACCATTATTCGATGTAAAGAATCCTCGATAATTATAGTAAGGGGATTTGTTACTCATGTCAGCACCAATACATCCCGTCAATCCTTCTTATCATCACCATGGTGTTCATATTTTATCTTACAAGTGTTCTTGTGCTTCCCCAGTTCACGTAATCCAATACTAATATATTGGCCGCGGCATCAGTCGTGCTTTCTGCCACGTTAATGCATGGCGAGGTATCTCTACCTGCCCCGGTTGGAATGTTGGCTGCCACCGTATCCGTCCATTGGGATGCACCCGCTTCATTATAAATAGTGTAAGTGACAAGTGTTCCTGCCGTGTTTACTCCAATAGTTCCACGATACCATGTCGCTGTTGTAGGAGTATATGTTGTTCCTGTGTAGCTTCTTACGCCATTGCTTGATGTTGCTCCCTTCAATACAATTGCAGCACCAGTTCCGGAAATATTAAACCAGATACCATCTGTAGGAAGTGTATTTGCTGCTTGGGTATCTGACCATCCTAATTGTGCCCCCTGTGTAGAGCGCACTCCTACGGGTTGGAATACAACTTCAAAGGTTTCCCCACCGCCGATAAGTTGTGTTCCTGCGCATCCGTATTTATATCCCCCGTTAGCCGTTGTAGAATCACGCATGTAAATCACACCGGGATGGTTCGCAGTAGTTGCAACAGATCCAACTGTTCCCGCTGATATAGCCGCCCCTAATAAACCGGGGATTGCATTCGTTGTACCATCATAGAAATCGGAACTCAATTTGGTTGTTCGAGCAGTCGCAGCGTTGGTATCCACATAAGATTTCATTGACGAATTAACAGTGTCCACATACGTTTTCATCGTTGAGTTTGTGGTGTCAACATAATTCTTTGTAGCAGCGTCCTGTGCAGAAACAGGATCCTGCACAGCAGAAATGTTCTTTGACTGCATGGTTGACCCATTGAAACTTGCAAGCCCTTGTGAGTTGATGTATGCAACTTGGGTATTGGTATAGTTCCGGATGCTGACGTTGTTTGTTCCAACCGAATCTCCAAGTCGAAGCACTACATCTTCTGCGGATGCACCGGTTATCCATACCGGGTTTTCAAACGGATATACCAACAACGTATCCTGGGTGTTTGAACCTTTCAGCGTATAAGCACATTTTACAGATCTTCCGGATGCTGGTCTGATATTGGTAAGCCCGCCAGATTGTTCGAGGAATAATAGATCACCAGCGTTCCATGTCTGTCCCAGTGGATTAAGGGCGGTGTTCGTTGCACGGGTATCAACGGATGTTAACGTTCCTCCTCTTCTTACTTGTCCCTGCCCATTGGTAGCAAGGTCGGATGTTATCAATCCGACAACCCTTGTTCTTGCGGCAATAGTATTGTCCGCATTCATAACAATCGGGTTTGCTCCAGATGCACCAGACAGGTAAACGGGCTGCCCTTTCTTTAAAATTTCTCCCGCTTTTACATCAAAGGTAAGTGCAGTTGCTGCAGTTTCACCAATGCCAGTTAGACCAGAACCATCACCAACAAAGAAGGCTGCAGTTACGGTTCCTGTTGAATTGTTAAAGGTGAATGATGCGTTTGCTCCTTCTGCGCCACCCTGATTATACAACACCTGACCATTGGAGCCTGGTGCGGTATCGCTTACAACAGAGTCCACATAGGATTTCAATGACGAATTGACCGTGTCGACGTATGTTTTATTGGTGGCGGTATCCCCGGTAGTTCCGGTTATTAAGGAGAAAATCTGGTTTGAACCCATATTGAGATTACCTCCCATTGCACGGGTTCCCTCAATAAGCAGATATTGGGGATGTCCGTCGCCGGAAAGATTTGAAAGAAGTCCATGATCCGTAATGGGGTGGTTCAGGTCAACATAGGCTTGCATTGATGTATTTACCGTATCGACATAATTTTTAGTAGCGGCATCCTGTGGTGCAACAGGATCGAGCAGGTTGGTCAAGTTAAAACCACCAAGCGACTGCTTACCGGTAAAAGCCCTCGAGCCATCAGTAAGGATATACTGATGATGGTCATCAGCGGATAGATTGGTCAGCAATGAATGATCGGTAACTCCCCGCGTTATGTTGGAGATATTAATGAATTCGCAAAACGAGCAAGGATCAGCAGCAGATACTGCTGGAATAAACACTGCCATGAGAATGCACACGGCTAATATGGTAATGATTTGCTTATTTGTCATAATAGTCCCCGTATCCGGAATACAAGGTGATTTCGTTTTAATCTGTTAGTGAGTATAATATTTAATAGTGGGCAGTCAGAATCGGTTTCAAAACGCAGAAGGTTAAAAAAAAGAATTGTATTACCTTGTTTAATACATGGTGAGGAATTATACCTGTTGGATTCGTTCAAGCACTAATTTTTTCCCAAAGATTTTTTCAAACGCCTTTTTCTCTGCGTCAACCCCCCATATCTCAAGCTGGCAGTCGCCACGGGCAACGACTTCAAGGGTTATCTGGTCTTTTTCGACACCCGAGAACCGCACATGCTGGACCAGCGCCGTATGGCTACGGTCAAGACTCTCACCAAGGCGGATAAAAGTGGTAAGTATTCGCAGGGCTTCCCGTTCGCGGTTATCGAGCTCAAGAATTTCAGGATCTTTTTTCTTAGGTGTTCTTTTCCGGTGAAACCGTGCAATATTTGCCATGAAATTCACTTCTTTTTGATCAAAACCGAGAAGTTCTGAATTTTTTATAATATAATATGAATGGGCGTGATGATTGGTATAGGAAATAAAAGAGCCGATATCGTGGAGAAATGTTGCATATTCGAGCAGTTCACGTTCCCAGTCACCATAATTATGGAGTTTTAAGACCTTTGCAGAGTCAAATAATTCAAGCACGAGGCTGGTCACTGTCCGTGCATGTACTTCATTGATCCCACAGGACCTTCCCAGCTGCAGGACGCTGCGCTGGCGGGGGGAGAGATCGCCAAAGAGGGGGAATGCATCCATTCTCGAAAGATAATCTACCAGCAGGCCATCCTGCAAGCCCCGGCTGGTAATGGTGATTGAATTAAACGACAGCTCTTTTAAGAATACATCAAGGATAGCAGCGCCAGGGATGATGATGTCTGCCCGTTCAGGATTAATGCCAGGTATTTTCCTCCGTTGTTCAAGGGGCAGGGAACAAAGCATGTCGGTGACTTTGCGCAAGTCCTTGTAGGTCAGGTTATTTTCACCATAATTTCCATCCTGGTGAAAGCATTTTTGTGCAATTTCTGCAAGGTTCATGATGGTGCCGGAACTTCCGATGGCAAGGTCAGGTTTTTGCCTGCTGATTTTTTTTAAGGAATGGATAATTGCATCTTTGACATGCTGTTGGATTTTTTTATAACCTTCCGGTGATACCGGTTCAGTAACATTATCTGACAGGTAGTGATTTGACAGGCGGATTGCCCCAAGTTTGAAACTGTCAAGGAATTGATAATTTTGTTTATCGCCAATGGCAATCTCTGTGCTCCCTCCACCGATATCAATAAAAAATGCCTGGCGGTCTTCGAGGTTGATTCCACTTGAAACACCAAGGTAAATCAGCCGTGCTTCTTCTTGGCCGGAAATCACGCGGACGTCGAGCCGGGACTCGTGCCGGAGAAGATGCAGGATTTCCTGCTGGTTTGCTGCCTCACGCATTGCAGAAGTTGCTACGGCAACAAATTCTTCGGTATCAAACGACTGGGCAAGTTCTGTGAATTTTTTACATACGACAACGAGTCGTTCAATTGCATCAGGAAGGATCTCTTCTTCTTCAAACTCACCCTCACCAAGCCGCACTTGTTGTTTTTGTTGTGAAAGGATACTGTACGAATGATTGGGGTTTAATCTTACGACGAGGAGACGTACTGAGTTGGTCCCGATATCGATAAATGATACAACGCGACCATTCGGACCAACTTCTTTGATTTTCAACGTATCACCAGTTGCCGGTTAAAAACGCGGATGAAGAGATCTCCTTTCACTCCTGCCCGCTGGAGTTCCAGTCTTACGTCACCTGTCGCAGAGATTTCCAAAATTACACTATCAGGGCCTGCACTGCAGTGAATGGAATCAACGGATCCATGATGGAGATAATCCAGACCGTCAGCAATCCGGATGAACGATGCCAGCATCATGACCGAGTCGCGTTCTTTTGATGAGAGGAGGGAAAAAAGTCCGCGGGATTCAAAACGGACATTGTTCCTGTGGGCCAGTGCGACCAGTCCGATTATTGCCCGGTCATGGAGATCGAGAGCAAGGTGTTCATCTGATACTATCATATCGGCACTGCGTCTTGAATGTCCCTTATGCCCGAATTTCCAGCCGATATCATGAAGTAAACCGCTGCATTCAAGTAAGAACCTCTCGTGGGCACCCATCTGGTGTATGGATGAAAGGTCATCAAAAATCGCAAGGGCAAGGTCAGTAACCTTGCGACTATGCCCCATTCCTTCCGGAAACTGGCTGGCAAGGGCAGATACTGAAGAACGGATCTCATCCTCTCCAGGGTTGGCGGGAAACCTGAATTTTCGTTTTCGACCCTCTTTTAGGGTCTTTCTGAGATCTTCCCAGATACCGGCACGCACGAGTGAATCCCAATATCTCACATACCTGAGATATAACCGTTTTCGTTCTTTTTCCCGTTCCGATAAAAAATGACGGTAACCGCTCATTCTGTGTATCTGATTATTTTTTGAAGAAATTTTTTGCGGGGATGCCGAACGTTCCTTTAACAAAATAACCATTACCATGTCAATCCATACATCGCAGTCATGCAGGTCGCCGAGGATCTCCTGGACCTTTTTTACCCTGACAAGATATTTCTTCAGCCCAAGGCGGTAAAGAGGTCCATAAACTTCCATGGTATACCGCAGTTTTTTGGCTGCAATCCGCATTGCATGGTGCTGGACAACAGCATCCGGGTTATGCACCCATCGTTCATAAGAGAGCATTATATCAAGGCGCCGGGAAATCCTGCCGGCAGCAACCATGGGGATAGCATAGGCATGTGATCTTTTTTTAGTCCTCCTTGTTCCTGGTGCCAGGCTTATAAAAAAAGTCCTCATTTCATCAATGATACCGCTGGTCTCGAGTTTTTCAAGGTCCTTTATGACAGCAACCTGGAGTTTTGAACGCTTTTTCTGCAATTGCAAAAGGAGGATCGATTCCACATCCCCTTTTACCCTCACCGGATAGTCTGTGGATGGAGTTTTTTCATCGGCTGCATGCTGTCTCTTTTTAATGAGCTTTGTAATAAACGCAATCTGGACATCAGTGTCACGTGCCTCTCCCAGAGCCCGGGTTATCTTTTGTATCTCCAGCATCCATACCCGGTATTTTTTTTCGGGGATGCAGGAAAAAAAGAGCGGTAATGCAGCCCGAAGCCTCCTTGATGCAACCCGCATACGATGGATGTATTCTATGTCCTGCCCGCTTTTTACTCCTTCAATCTCTTTGGAAAATGCATCGAGAAGAGGTAAAAGGCGCTGGACGCCAAAACTACATTCAGCCCGTACCAGTCCTGGTTCAGTGGGGGAGGTCATTATACCAGAGCCCCCGGTGATCAACAAGCCATGTCTGTGCATTGAGGGGTGGCGTGTCATCAGACGGTTTTTTGCGTACGTACGAACCATCACTCTGCAGCAGGCGGATTTTAATGGTNTCATTCAGTTGAGCAGGAAGNATTGTCGATACAATGGCTGTCCGGAGAGCAGGATTTTCGACAGGAAACAGGACTTCTACCCTGCGGTCAAGATTCCGGGGCATGAGGTCAGCACTGCCCAGGAATACTTCCTCTGCGCCGCCATTATGGAAGTAGTAAATACGAGCATGCTCCAAAAACCTTCCCACAATACTGCTGACCGTGATATTTTCACTGATTCCTGCAATTCCCGGGCGCAGGCAGCAGATACCACGCACCTGCAAATCAATTTTTACCCCAGCCTGCGACGCCCGGTACAATGCTGCTATACACAGGGGATCAATCAGGGCATTCATCTTGAAAATGAGGTGTCCGTTTCCGGACTCTTTGTGAAAAGCAATTTCCCGGTCGATACGATCAATAATCCCGTTTCGCAATGTCACCGGTGCAACAAGGAGTTTCTGGTATTTTTCGATCCGGGCATAACCGGTTAAAAAATTGAATAAGTTGGCAACATCCTCGCCGATCTGGCGGTCACAGGTAAAATACCCGAAATCGGTATAGATACGGCTTGTTGTGGCATTGTAATTGCCGGTGCCAAGGTGCATGTACTGGCGGATACCATCCTTCTCTCTTCGCACAACTATGCAGAGTTTTGCATGGACCTTGAGACCGATGACACCATATACGACATGTACCCCTTCCTGCTCAAGAGCCCGTGCCCAGCCGATATTGTTCCCTTCATCAAAGCGGGCCTTGAGCTCTATGAGTGCTGCTACAGCCTTTCCATTTTCCCGGGCTTCCATGAGAGCGTTGACTATCGGTGAGTTTGGTCCTACCCGGTAAAGGGTGATCTTTATTGACAGTACGTCCGGGTCATGTGCAGCCTGCCGGAGGAAGTTTACCACCGGGGTGAAACTGTCATACGGGTGATAGAGCATGATGTCCCGCCGCCGGATAGCTGTGAAAATGTCTTTTCCCTCACTCAGTTCTGCCGGTATTGAAGGGAGGAATGGTGTATCCTTGAGATCGGGACGATCAAGGGACATAAGCTCCATGAGGTCTGCCATGCCAACAGGGTGGCTAATCCGGTAAATCATGCTGGAAGTGACCCCCAGTTTCTTTTCAAGCATATGACAGATATTTTCATGCATGGAGCAATCGAGTTCGATACGCACCGGCTTTCCCTTTGCCCGTTGTTCCATGATCTCTTCAACGGTAGTCAGGAGGTCTGAGGCTTCATCGACTTCGATATCAAGATCTGCATCTCTGGTTATCCGGAAGGGAAATGCTGCTATAACTTCGAGGCCCGGGAAGAGCAGGTCAAGGTGTGCGGTAATGATCTCTTCAAGGAAGACCAAATGGACATTGGAATCATCCGATCGAATGTTCCCTGACGGTTCCGGAACCCTTACCAGGCGTGAAAACAGGTTTATCGGTACTTTTACCCGTGCAAAATATTCTTTTTTTGAAGGGTCACGGATAATGATTGCAAGGTTTAAAGAGAGATTTGATATGAAGGGAAACGGGTGGGCGCTGTCAAAGGCAAGAGGGGTCAATACCGGAAATATCTCATTGACAAAAAATGTGTGCATGACTTTTTTTTGTTCTTCTGACAGGTCAGCATAGTGATGGATATGGATACCGGCCTTATCCAGCTGAGGCGTGAGTATGTTATTCCAAAGGTTTGACTGGGATTCGAGTTCGGGAATAAGCATCTGCCTGATTGCGTCCAGTTGCTGGGTTGGTGTCATCCCATCAGGTGGTGATTTTAATACTCCCTTTGTGACCTGTCGCTGGAGCCCTGAAACCCGTATCATAAAATATTCATCGAGATTATTTGCAAAAATTGAAAGAAACTTCACCTGTTCCAGTAACGGGTGGGTGGTATCATACGCCTCATCCAGTACATGACGGTTGAACCGGATCCAGCTTACTTCACGGTTGATGAATAAATTGGGGTTTTCCGGAATCGGGCGTAGTGTATTCATCATCTCAACCTTGAAAATTTGGTTTTATCCTGTATTTTCGGAGTGTAGTCTGATGGATGATCCTGTTAACAGCACATTGAATAACGTTTTAAATCATTGCTTTTTTATAAAGATTATTTTACTGTTTTTATAACTGTCAGATTAATCATACTTATTCATGTGCATGCCAGTTTGTACGTCAAGGTCAATAATTCGGATGTATGTATATAGTATTTTTTCTTTTATCTTGAAATAATCGTAAAACGAACAAGCGATATACAGTTCTTCATTGTGAAAGCAAATCAAGGACCGGCTGGTGTGACATAAAAAATTATCAGGTATCCCCTTTTATGAGTGCGTAATCTGTCTCACAAAAGGGATTATTATCCGGTTTTTAATAACTCAGTACCCGATAAACACCCGGATAATTGCGAATGAAACAAATCCGATGAGGGCAGCGGCAGGGATAGTGAGTATCCAGGCGATCGCTATCGTTCTTGCAACCCCCCATTTCACCGTGCTTGCGCCCATGGTGGTACCAACACCCATGATTGATGTTGAGATAATATGCGTTGTACTCACCGGTATACCCAACCCGGAAGCACCAAGAATTGTCACTGCTCCCGCAGTCTCTGCAGCAAACCCGTGCACAGGACGGAGCCGGGTAATTTTGTAACCCATCGTTTTGACAATCCGCCATCCACCGGAAAGTGTGCCAAGAGCAATTGCCCCATATGAAATCAGGATCACCCATGGAGGTACGGGTAGGTGATTTGGATCTACCGTGGCACTATAAAAGCCGATTGAATAGAGCAGTGGCAGGATAATGCCTATTGTTTTCTGGGCATCATTTGTCCCGTGACTGAAACTGTAAGCCGCCGCCGAAAAGAGTTGAAGTTTCCTGAAATAACCATCTGCCGTGGATTTATTGGCATTTTTTGTGACGTTGAGCACGACAACCATGAACAAAAATCCACAGGCAAGTCCAATAAGCGGAGATATGACCATGAACGTGACAATCAGTTCAATTGCTGACCATTTTATGGCGGCTAATCCCGCCGCTGATAAACCTGCTCCCATGAGACCGCCGATAAGGGCATGGGAAGAAGAGGTGGGAAGACCAAAACGCCAGGTGATCAGGTTCCAGGTAATTGCGCCGCAAAGGGCAGCTAAAATAATAAAGGGAATTACGTCAGTCGATACATATTCAAGCTGAATAATCTTGCTGATAGTATTTGCTACTGCCACACCGACAATAAACGCAGCGATAAAATTGAAAAACGCAGCAAACGCCACGGCATTACGGGGCGAAAGAACCTTTGTGGAGACCACCGTTGATATCGAGTTTGCCGAGTCATGGAACCCGTTGGTGAAATCAAAGAAGAGCGCAACTCCAATAATGAATATGATAAGTCCAACCGTTGGTTCGATCATGCAGCCCCTTCACCACTACTCATGAATGCCGGATTGCGATGTCCGAAAGCACGTTTGCCACGTCCTCGCAATGATCCGTTGCCGTCTCAAGGTGTTCGTAAATATCCTTGAATTTGATAATCATTATTGCATCGTTTGTTTTGAAGAGATCAGTCACCGCGTGGGCAAGCACATCATCTGCGAGATTTTCAAGACGGTTCACCTCGATACACCGTTCCTCGATATAACGGGGGTCCTTAATCGAACGGATACCTTTGACAGCACTCTCGATCTCACTCGTGGACATGTGGATCAGTTTTGCGAGCTCGATCATGTGCGCATCGGTGGCACCGATATTGTAATAATACATCTTTTCGGTTGCGCCATCGATATAGTCCAGCACTTCATCCAGTGAAGAGGCAAGGCGGGAGATCTCTTCTGGATCAATGGGGGTGATAAAAGAAGTGTTCAGCTGCTTATAGATGTCATGGGTAATCTGGTCACCCTTATGTTCAAGTTTCTCGATCTCATGACGTTTCTCTTTTACATTCGTAAAATCCTCGGTCAGCGCGACCAGCTGCCACGCCGCCTCCTTCAAAACCCCTGCCTGTTTTTCGAAGAGATCGAAATAAATCTTATCGTGTGGTATCAATAACTCGCGAAGACCCATAACCAACCCACTGGTAATCAGTGAAATACCTTAAAAAATATAGCGAAATTACATTGGCTGCCAGATGAATGTAAACTGCACAGATCATATCTGGAAACCAGCCAGAAATGGTATCATCGCAACCGGGAAATTCACAGAATTATAGTAATCCCGCAGCTCCATCGATCAGTTCAATGGAATACCGGTGGGGATAATCAACTTTTTTAAAAGCCAGAGTACCAGAAATATAAAAACCAAAGCGGCTCTCCCGGATCCGGTTGCTGTAGAGAAAATTCAGCATTGCACTAATTGACTGGGATGATTTGCGGGACAGGTGATGATATGCAGCGATATCCCGTGCTGTCACGTTCGCGTGGGTGATATGGTGCCGGAGTAAATAATCGCAGATAAGGGATGCGCAGCGGTACCTTTTTGTTGAATCTGTTCGCATATGTCCCATTGTGGCCTCATTATATTGGTAACCTGTATCAGTTGTGCCAGAGCATATAGTTGCGTATGAATCTTTGAATATAATTATCCAAATATACCATTCCAGCATTGATGCCCTGACTGTAAGCCTTAAAATTCCCGTCAGTCCGATCTGTAATTTGATTTTTTATACCATTTTTTGAGATAGTATTCATTTTTTGAGATAGTATTATCATTATTCATTCCTATCAGGAACATGCTCTGAAAGGAACAGTAATCCTCACAGGTCTCGCAATCATCTGCCTTTTAGGGATTGTACTGTTTTTTTAAAGAGCACCAATGATCGAAGAGGTGGTGGAACATGCCTAAATTCTATATGAAATGGCATCTGAACCCCGTGTTCGTTCCGACTAATGCTGAAGAGCGGGTCAAACTCTGGATGTCGATGCTTGAATCCGTAAAATCGGATTTAAAATCCGGTGGATTAAATGATTGGGGGATATGCTGTGACGATAGCGGAGGATACGCCTTTGCTGAAACGGACGAAAAAAATCTCCATTCAACCATACTGAAATGGATGCCTTATGTTAGTTTTGATATCAGGCCCGTACTTACTGTTGACCAGGCAATGGAATCGATCAAACGTGCAGTTGCAGCAGCAAAAAAGTAACCTTTTTTATTGCGGGAGATCTCATGGAACACTCAAACCACCAGAATCGGGAATATACCAGAACCATATGTCCTCTGTGCAAACATCCCGATGTTCACTTCCTCAGAGAAACAGGTGTCTGGGTGTGCAATCACTGCCAGTATACCTGGCGTACCATCGAAGGTTGCGGCATGCGGTGACCTGCGGGGTCGCCCGAATATTCCCTTTCCTGCTTCAGAATGACGGCCAGGGGTCAACTGATTTCTGATCGTATCAGTTATTGAGATGATATGGCAAACATTTTTGTCGTTAATAAAAAAGTATATATACATGTTATGACTAACTAAAAGTGAAACATAGGAAGGAGGAAACCCTATGGATCGTGAAAAACCTGAGAAAAAAAGCACAGATGTCGTTCCCATTACTCCAGGTTCTTCGCTGACTTCCTGGAGAACGCCGAGCATGTTTGAACGCGATTTCGACGCCATTTTCGATGACTTCCGGAGATCGTTTGATATCATGATGCGGCCGTATTATCCCTTTGAGACACGGATGCAGGAACCCGGCATGCTGCCCGTGAGGTATGCCCCGCTCGATTTCATCGATGACGGTGACCATTACAGTATCCATGCAGAGCTCCCGGGCTTTAACAAGGAAAATGTTGATGTCCAGATCAACAGCGACGGCATGAGCATACGGGCGAAAAAAGAAATGGAAAAAGAGGACAAGAAAAAGAACTATCTCCATCGCGAACGGGTATACTCTTCGTTCGAGCGGGCCGTTTCTTTCCCCGAAGAAGTCGACCCTGCAAAGGCCGAAGGTACTATGAACAACGGGGTTCTGGAGCTCAGGATACCTAAAAAAGAGCCAAAGCCTGATTCAACGCCACGAAAACTCGAGCTGAAGTAGACTGGTATTCCTGCCCCCTTTTTTAATTGTTACTTTTTCTTAATCGATGCAAGTCGTGCTGTTTTTTTTCGCGGATTTTTTCTTTTAATCTGGCGTACCGCTTTTTTGCTCATGGCTTTTTTCTTATTAACTATTTGCCTGAATTTCATGAGAAAAATATATCTCTGTACGAAGAGAAGGGATGCATATGTGGAAATTCTGGAAAAAAGAAGAAAAACCCAAAACAGAACTGGATAAACTCAATCAAAAAGTGGACCAGACTGTTGCAGGAGCTGATAAGGATCTTAAGGATCTGTCCCAACCCCGGCCTTCAAAACCTGCAAAAAATGTAGACGATGCTATCGAATCTATGAAAAAAGATCTTGAAAAGATTGAAAAAAACAAATGACCGGTCTGTCTGATTCACCTGTTTTTTTAACGTACCGCAATTTACAGACTTATGATTATCCATAGCCATCAGTATCATCCATCGAACACAATCCCATTTTTTAAAAAACAGGCAATTTCAGTTTTTCTCCTTTGGTGAGTACGCCAATTCCTGATTTTTATGGAAATGGCGAGGTGTCCCCTTACATCCAAAAAACCTTTTTGCCTTATCTTTACAACCTTTGTTTGTGGACGCACTCTCCCATGCACTGATAGCCTATATTCTGTTCTCTGCACCCGGGCAAAACCCGCTGATCCCGTTTGCCATCCTCGGTGCAGTAATCCTGGATGCAGATATTTTGTTTTCATGGATTTCTGATAGGATACCCTCTCTCTATCTCTTCACGCACGGCGGGATTACCCACAGTATCGCCGGTGCAGTTGTTTTATCCCTGCTTGCTTATCTCACGGTTATTTTCCTGTCGGCTGCCGGGGTCATTGCCGGTGCCGTTGCTGCTATTGGTGTGTATGGGTTTTTGGCAGTGCTTGCCGGGGCACTTTTACACATTGTAATTGATGTTTCAGCAATACCGGGCATTCCGGTCCTTGCCCCGTTTTCTGACAGGAAATACTCACTGGGTATCCTGCCCGGGCCCAGCCTGCTTCTTTTTGTTGCAGCTTTTATACTTGTAACGGAGGTGGCCCTTTCAATGGCAACATTCTCATCAGCAATTGAGCTCTACGGCATTGTTGTTGTTATCTATATCACAGTCCGGGCATGTCTGTTCCTTGCTGTAGGGGTACAACTTCCCGGCAGGAAGATCCCGTCTGTTAACCCGCTCCGCTGGCTGGTCATACGGGAAGATGCAACTTCATACAGGACCCGGACGTATACTCTGTTCAAGGGGTACTCTGAAGAGAATGTATATGAAAAATTCAAAAATGCGGATGCCAGCGATGTCTTGGTTGTTTCACAATTTCCTGAAGTCCGCCGCTTCCTGTTCTTTTCCTATGCGGTGACTGCTGAACGAAATGGTCCGGTTCTTATCCTTGCAGACCCGCTCCGGGAAAAAGGGGTGCTCTACTATCCATCAAAATATAAGCGGATTGAAGTGAAGATTTGAATGAACGGCATGCACCCTCTGCGAGTCTGGATGTTTCCTGTTGGTTATTAAAGCTCCGGCGAATTGATGGTTCTGTCATTTTTAATAAAACATTTTTAAAAAAAGAGTTGGGGTGATTGAAATTATTTGGATAGTATCACTGCCACCCTATCGTTGTGGTCTGTTCCACCCGGGTTGATTGCCGGATTCCGGTTACTTTCCGAGCAAGCTGCCAAAGAGCCCGCGGTCCTGTTGCTCACGGGTCGCCAGTTGTTCGAGC
>JGI11641J44799_10000347_pt1 | contig 13676 bp, 8 predicted proteins | sample WetSurSiteA1Bulk_FD_44799 | JGI IMG/M metagenome (IMG submission 44799) | reverse complement strand
ACGCCGAACCGGTGCTGCTCATCTATAATTGAAAGCCCGAGGTTCTTAAACACGACCCCTTCCTGTATGAGTGCATGGGTGCCGATTACAATGTCAAGCTCTCCTGAAGCAATCAGGTCTATCGGTCTTTCTTTCCTGCTCCCGGTCAGAAGGCAGATTTTTAAGCCAAGCTGTTCTACCATAGTATGGATGGTAATGTAATGCTGTCCGGCGAGTATTTCTGTAGGAGCCATCAGCGCAGACTGGTAACCGCATTCTGATGCAACCATCATTGCCATAAGTGCAAGCACTGTTTTGCCGCAACCCACATCACCCTGTATCAATCTGTTCATTGGTTTCGGGCTTTTCATATCTTCGAGTATGTCGTTGAAGACTCTTTCCTGTGCCTTTGTCAGGGTAAAAGGAAGTGAATCAAGAAGTCTTGCGAGCAGTTTTCCCTCAGGGCTGAACGAAATCCCCTTCTCAAACACGCTCCCACGCTTTATCACGGCAAGACCGAGTTCAAGCATGAAGAGTTCATCGAACGAAAGCCTTCTGTGAAAATCACTGACTCCCCGGTCCAGGAGGTCTATATTGGTGTTTTTCTCCGGAAAATGGACATTCACGATACTCTCCCTGAGTCCGGGCAGGCCGTATTTTTGCAGGATTTCGTCGGGCAATAGATCGTGGACATCATCTATGCACGTCTGAATAACGGTGAACATGATTGACCGCATTTGTCTGACGCTTAGACCATTGGTAACTCTGTAAATGGGGACTATCCTGTTGGTGTGAATATGGGAGTCAGCCTCATCGTGGATAATCTCGAATTCAGGATTATCTATCTCGAACCCGATCCCCCAGTATGGGTTTTTCCTGACAACGCCGGAGAGGAGCACTTCCTGTCCGGCCCGGAAGTTCTTTTTCATGAAAGGCTGGTTGAACCACTTTCCCTTTAAAAGACCGCTCCCATCGTTGAGAACAAGCTCGAATATCCGCAGATTCCGGCCCGGAAGTTTTATTACTTCTGCAGAGAGAATCTTCCCGGCTACTGTTTCCAGAGCGCCGTATTTCAGGTCGCTGATCTTTTTTATCGTGCTCCGGTCTTCATAGCGGTAGGGCAGGTAAGAGAGTGCATCTTTTACTGTATTGATGCCGATCCGGCTGAAAAGTTTTGCCCTTTGTGGTCCTACGCCCTTGATGTACTGTATCGGAAAGTCTGAGAGGTCTTTATCCATCGGCAGAAGGAGAGGAGAATGTCTTGTCCGCTTCTTCTATCCGTATCTTCGAATATTCTGTTTCGCTTATTATGTCTATATCCCAGCCGGTGAGTTTCATCGCAAGCCTTACATTCTGGCCCTTTTTGCCGATTGCGAGGGAAAGCTGCTGGTCGTTGACCACTACCATAGCAGTCTTTGTTTCTTCGTTTATTCCGATCCTGTCCACTGCCGCAGGACTCAATGCCCTTGCCACCAGCTGTCTGGGATCGTCGGTCCAGGGTATTATATCTATCCGTTCTCCCCTTAATTCCCGAACAATGGACTGGACACGGGTGCCTTTCATGCCGACGCATGCTCCTACAGGGTCGATAGAGGGATTTTTCGAATACACTGCAAGTTTTGTCCGTTCACCCGGCTCCCTGACAATATTCTGAATGATGACGAGACCATCGTTGATCTCCGGCACTTCCATCCGGAAGAGCGCGGCAACAAACTGTGGACTTGCACGGGTCACCAGGATGATGGGACCCTTAGAGGTAACCCTTACGTCTTCGATATATATACGGACGGTATCACCCCGCTTGAGACTTTCATTTGGGAGCGTTTCCTTTACCGGGAGAAGCGCTTCGGTCTTGCCGAGGTTAAGGAAATAGATCCCCTTTTCCTTCCTCATTACCACTCCGCTCACAATCTGGTTTATCTTGTCCTTGAATTCATTGTAGATAACATCGCGCTCGGCTTCCCGCACCTTCTGGAAAATCACCTGCTTGGCAGTTTGTGCAGCCATCCTGCTGAAATCATGAAGGTCCAACGGAAGATGTACTGTGTCTCCCTCCTGTGCATCGGGAGAAATCTTTCGTGCATCATTGAGACTAATTTCCTCGTCTTTATTCGAGACTTCCGGTACGATTTTTTTGCTTTCAAAGGCATTAATATCGCAGGTCTTCGGGTCAATGATAAGGTCGATATTTGTCCTCCCGCTGAATTTTCTTCTTGCTGCGGAAAGGAGGGCGGACCGAAGGGTCTCGATAAGGACTTCTCTCGAGATACCTTTCTCCCTGCTTATCTGGTCGATAACGTAGCAGAGTTCCTTTGACATTACAGTTCTATCTCCAGTCTTGCTTTTGTTATCATGTGAAAAGGGATATCGATCTCTTGTTCCTTTATCATTATCCGTATGTGCATCTCATGCACTTCTATTATGCGGCCAAGAAAAAAATTCTGGTTTTCTATCTTTTCTGCTGTAACAATCCGGGCGAGTTTGCCTTTATTCTTTTCAAAATCCTTTATTGTTTTCAGCGGCCTGTCAAGTCCGGGAGAAGAGACCTCAAGGGTATAGGATCCGGCAAAGGGACTCTCGATGTCCATAAGCGCTCCGAAACTCTTGCTGAACCTCTCGCAGTCATCAAGCGTAACACCGTCTGCCTTATCAACAAAAACCCTGAGCAATATTTTTCCTTTCCCTAGTAATTCCATATCCGCTATGTCTATCCCCTGATTCAGGGCTATCTGTTCAGCCATCTTCAGAAGTTTCTGTCTGATATCGTTTGCCACAATTTCAGTCGGCGTATCTAAAGACACGCACAATCCTTATAAAATAAAAGAGTGGGATGACCCACTCTTCACTATGGACACAACAGAATATGTAAAATATACCAAGTTGAGACGAAAAAAGCAAATTCAGGGGATAGAAAAACTCCATCCCCTGAATCTATAGAAATTACTTGTGTGCTGGCTTTTCAGGAGCCGGTGCCGGTGCAGGAGCCTCAGCTGGCTTCTCAGGGGCCGGTGCTGTTGCAGGAGCCTCAGCCGGTTTCGGTGCCTCCGGTTTTGGTGTCTCAGCAGGCTTGCAGCCAACTGTGAAAGCAACCAACAACATTAATGACAATACTAATGCTATAAGCTTCTTCATTTAAGTAATCACCTCCTTCCAATAAACTTTACTGTCATACAAAGATAGTACAACGTACAATGTTTGTCAACACAAAATTCATGAAATTTTATACCTGTTCAAGAAAAAAATCAAGGTAATTTAACGAATGCTTTAAAAAAACTCTTTACGTGAAGAAAAATTTGTGGTATTGTGTCTGTTACATTTCTGAAACCTAAAAATTATTTGTTATAGAAAAGTTAAAGTTGTAATTAAAGGGGGCGATCTGAAGATCGCCCCTCATAGTCAGATGAAAGGGGTATTCAGAGTATGTTGATCGTAGGGGAAAAGCTCAGTATCATCGCCAAGAGGGTGCGAGAGGCGATGATGAAAAAAGACAAAGGTCCCGTCCAGGAGATAGCGGTTTCGCAGTGGAAGGCAGGGGCAGGCATGATTGACGCAAATATAGGGCCTGCTGAGGACGGAGGCGAAGACCTGATGCAGTGGATGGTAACCTGCATACAGGAAGTGGTTCCCTTGCCTGTATGTCTCGATACAACAAACTACCAGGCGATTGAAGCAGGACTCAAAGTGCATAATAATGAATGGGGACGAGCTCTCATTAACTCTACTTCGAATGACCCCGAACGCTTTCCCATGCTTGAACTCGCAGCAAAATACAACTCCCTGATAATCGGTCTGACTGTCGGAAAGGGAGGACTTCCGGCAGATGCAGAGGAACGGGCAGCGATAGCAGCCGAGATTATGGGGAGGGCGATGGAATATGGTGTGCCGCTTGAAGATGTGTATCTCGACCCTCTGGTTCTCCAGATAGCAACATCGCAGGATCATGCGTTAAAAGTCATAAAGGCTGTAAAAATGTTCCAGGAGTTGAATGACCCGCCCATGAAGACGGTAGTAGGACTGAGCAATATTTCGAATGGATGTCCGAAACCACTTCGTCCGATACTGAACAATCATTTTCTTGCTCTGCTGATGTATGAAGGTCTCACTGCTATTATTGCAGACCCGCATGAGACAGCACCGACAGTAAAGACGATCGATGTGATCCTGGGCAATACATTATATGCCCATTCATATCTCGAAATGTAGCTGGTAATCAACGGAAACCAAACGGAAAGAAGGTGGTATGGAGCATAGTCTCGAAAATCTGGGACTAACCCAAGCACCAGTAATGTCATTCCGGCTTGTCCGGAATCCCTCTTTGCGCTACATATTGGTCTGATAAAAGACAAAGAAAGATTCCCGACAAGCGGGAATGACATTAAACCGGGAAATGCATTGAAGGAGTACAGGTGTTATGCAAAAAATTGTTCGAGTAGAGTCTATATTTCTTGGCTTAAAAAGACAGATTTACCATAAGAGGAGGAAACATGGCGTTCACACCATCCAAGGAAACGTATAGCGGAAAGGTTTATCCTGTAACAATTGGCACTACACCTCATGAAGTTGCCTTCGGGGGTGAAAATGTCCTTCCGTTCCATGCATTTGAAGGGTTGACCCCAAATCGTCCGGTCATAGCTCATGAAATACAGGATGTTCCTCCCTACGACTGGCCCGAATATGTGCAAAAACCATTTCAGAGCGTTTCGAACGATCCGGTGGTATGGGCAAAGTTTTGTCAGGAAACCCTCAATGCAAGAGCTATTGCGCTCAGGCTTATCGGGACCCATCCCGACAGGGAAAGCCGGTCGCCTGAGGATGCAGCAAAGACGGTGAAGGATGTATTGTCTGCAATAACTGTTCCCTGCATAATTCTGGGAAGCAACCATGCAGAAAAGGACTCATCGGTTTTGATTGCTGCTGCCGAAGCGGCTAAAGACAGGAACTGTATTATCGGCAAAGCTCAGGAAGCAAATTATAAAACAATCGCTGCTGCTGCAATGGCAAACAATCATAAACTGATTGCCATGTCTGAACTCGATATCAATCTTTCAAAACAACTGAACATACTTATTACACAGATAGGATTTGATAAGGAGAGAATCATTACAGACCCGATGAGCTCGGCTCTCGGATATGGCCTTGAGTATACGTATTCGGTTATGGAACGGATTCGTCTTGCTGCGCTTACCCAGAACGATGCAACTATGCAGCAGCCGATACTCGGCGACGTGGGGCTGTATGTCTGGAAGGTGAAAGAAACACAGGCTTCCGAAACTACTGTTCCGCAGTGGGGCAGCCTTGAAGAAAGAAGTATTGCCTGGGAGGCTGTTACTGCAACGGCTTTTCTTGTTTCAGGCGCCGAACTGCTGATAATGAGACACCCGAAGGCAATTGAAGCAGTAGAGAAAATCATTGGAGAATTAACATAAGGTATAGGTAAAGGCAAAGGTAGAGATCGGCTTAGAAAATCGAGAATTCTCTCTACCTGTTCCTCTTCCTCCACCTAATTTTACTGGAGGTCCATAATGGCGTTAACCGGCGTAGAAATATTCAAACTCCTTCCGAAGACAAACTGTAAAAAATGCGGGTTCCCCACCTGTCTTGCCTTTGCAATGAAACTCGCCCAGAGGCAGGCATCACTTGATGCATGTCCTGATGTATCTGAAGAGGCAAAACAGAAACTAGGAGAGGCTTCTGCTCCACCGGTAAGACCGGTTGCACTCGGTACCGCTGAGAAGGCTGTTAAGATGGGTGAAGAAACAGTGCTTTTCAGGCATGACAAAAGATTTGTCAATCCCTGTGTTTTTGCCTTGGCAATACGGGATACCTTTGCAGATGCCGATATTAACAAGAAGGTTGACGAAGTGCTGCATTCTGAAATCGACAGGGTAGGACAAAAACTGAGAATAGATGCGATAGCGCTCGTTCATGAATCAAATGATCCCGGCAGGTTCGAATCTGTCGCCAGATTAATCGCCGGCAAAGCTCCGGAAATCCCTGTCATATTGTGTACTGCAGACCCAAAGGCAGCTGAAGCCGCAGGAAAGATTTACGAAGGGAGGAAACCGGTCCTTTATGGTGCGAATTCCGGGAACATAGATGTGATGGCGGATATTGCCAAAACGAATAAAATAACGCTCGGAGTTGCAGCTAAAGGGCTGGATGAGCTTGCAGCACTGACAGAAAAAAGCAAAACCCTTGGCATCGAAGATATGGTGATCGATTCGGGAGCGCGCACCGCAAAAGAAATTCTGGAACAGAATACCCTGATACGGCGTGCGGCGATAAAGAAAAACTATAAGCCCCTTGGATATCCGGTCATCACCTTTGCCGATCGTGATGACAGTCTCACTGAAACGCTAATCGCCTGCATCGGTGTTGCCAAGTATTCTTCGATTATTGTGCTGAACAGCATTGAAAAGTGGAAAAATCTGGCGCTTTTCACTCTTCGTCAGAATATTTATACAGACCCGCAGGTGCCAATGCAGGTGGAGCAGAAGGTGTACAAAATAGGCGAGCCGACTGCAGAATCGCCGCTCCTTATTACCACCAACTTCTCGCTTACCTATTTTATTGTATCGGGCGAGGTAGAAAACAGCAGGGTTCCGAGTTATCTTGCGGTTATGGATTGCGAAGGCCTTTCCGTCCTTACTGCCTGGGCAGCAGGAAAATTCACTGCATCGAAAATTGCGCAGTTTATTAAGGAAAGCGACGCTGAATCTGTTGTAAGCCACAGGGAACTGATCATCCCCGGCTATGTTGCTATCCTGAGCGGAGCGCTCGAAGAAAAACTTGACGGATGGAAGGTTACTGTCGGGCCAAGAGAGGCGAACGGGATTCCGGCTTTTATGAAAACACGAATGGCGTAACAATGNAAAATGAGCAATGAGCAATTAACAATTTGCATTTTAAGATTTGACTTTTGCAACGCTAATTTTGACTTGATTCTTCTATAGGAGGGTGTGATGTCTAAGGTTATTGCCTCGGCAGCTATAAGGGGGGCACATGCACTGGTAATACAAGCTGAAGAGATGCTTGAAAAGGCGATAGCGGAAAAGGGAGGGAACACCTCTTTTGAATTTCCCGATACAGCATATTATCTCCCGATGATGTATGCCATGACCGGTTTCCCGGTTAAAACAATCGCCGACATGAAAGTAGCGCTCGGCATGGCAAAAGAATTACTGCATCCGGAGCCTGAAAAAGAGATATGGAAACCCTATCTCGGCGAAGCGCTCGATTCAGGGATGGCGTCGCTTTTTGCAGAAGAAATCATTATGGCTTTGCGTTATGTGAACGGGCTTGAGCCTGTTACCGATCCGGAAACAGGATATGTATATAACGGGTTTATCACGGATACGGTCCAGAGAAATCTCGGCATACAGCTTGTGGACGGAACAATGCCGGGATTTGCCGCCATTATCGGCGCTGCTCCTGATGATGACACAGCCGTAAAAATTGTCCGTGAACTTCAGGAAAAGAATATCCTTACTTTCCTTTCAGGTCAGATAAACGGAAACAGCGTGACCAAGCAGCTTCTCAGGAAGGGAGTTGAACTCGGGTGGGAGACTCGTATTGTTCCGGTCGGTCCGGATACGGAGCACACCATATATCCGCTGAACTGGTCGGTAAGGGCTTCTCTCATCTTCGGAGGCAAAAAACCCGGAGACTACAAAGAACATCTCAAATATACCAAGGACAGGGTTTTTGCGTTTGCCCTTGTGCTGGGAGATCTGGACGACATCAAGTGGACTACGGGTGCGGGGGCCATCAATATGGGATACCCTGCAATCTGCGATACCGATGTCCCGGTTATCCATCCTACCGGGGTCTGTATCTATGAAGAAGTCGACAAGGAATTTGATCATGACAAGATAGTCCAGAAGGCCATTGAAGTCCGTGGCCTGAAAATCATTGTGGAAAAACCGCCGATTCCTGTTGCATATGGTCCTGCCTTTGAAGGTGAACGGATCAGGAAAGAGGACATGTTTATCGAGTTCGGCGGAGCACGCACGGCCGCATTCGAGTGGGTAAGAACTAGGGAGATGGAGGAGATAGAGGACGGAAAGGTCTTGGTGGTAGGGAACAACTGGCAGGAGAAATATGAGCAGGGCGGGAAGATGCCGCTCGGTATTGTTATAGACGTTGCAGGGAGAAAGATGCAGAAGGATTTTGAAGGCGTTATCGAAAGAAAGATTCATCATAATATAAATGAAGCACAAGGCATCTGGCATATGGGGCAGCGCGATATCAACTGGATAAGGATTAACAATAATGCAAAAAAGGAAGGGTTCACTCTTGAACATCTCGGCGTTATCAACGCTACCATGACTCATGCAAGGTTCAAGTCGATCGTTGACAAAGTGCAAGTAACAATTTATACAGACGAAGCAGAGGTGCTGAGAATACAGGAGGAAGCCCGGAAATCTTACAGGGAACGCGACCAGCGGCTCGGCGGACTTGTGGATGAGGCTGTTGACACCTTTTATTCCTGTCTTCTCTGTCAGTCTTTTGCCCCAAGTCATGTCTGCGTAATAAGCCCGGAACGGCTTGGCCTCTGCGGCGCGTATAACTGGCTCGATTGCAAAGCTGCATTTGAGATCGATCCTACCGGTGGCAACCAGCCGATAGAAAAGGGAGAACTCATCGATTCACGGTTCGGCCGCTATACAGGCATTGACGATTATCTGATGAAAGCTTCAGGAGGAAAAATAGAAACACTTAATCTCTATACCATCATGGAAAACCCGATGACTTCCTGCGGATGTTTCGAAAGCATTGTTGCTATTGTTCCCGAAGCAAACGGGGTTATGATTGTCCAGCGTGGTCATACGGGAATGACACCCGTAGGAATGAAGTTCTCAACATTGGCTGGTACCGTCGGAGGAGGCACACAGAACCCGGGGTTTATGGGCATTGGAAGGAACTTTATCATCAGCAAAAAGTTTCTCGCAGGTGACGGTGGCATCAAACGAATTGTATGGATGACAAAGAACCTGAAGGAAAGCCTGAAGGAAGCATTTGAGAAAAGGGCTGCCGAAGAAGGGGTGCCGGACCTTCTCGATAAGATCGCTGATGAAACAGTAGCGGAAGACTCTGAGAAATTACTCGAGTTCCTGGCAAGCGCAGGACATCCCGCACTTGAGATGGAACCGATGTTCTAAAAAAGTGAAAAGTTAAAAGTGAGAAATGAAAAGTTATCGGACATCATTTAACTTTCAACTCTTAATTCTTAACTTTTAGCTCGTGTGGAGGTTGTATGGAAAAGATTGTAAAAAGTGCGAATGAGGCTGCAGAAAAGATCATTGAGTGGAGTGAAGAACAGAAGATAGAGACCTGTTTTGACAGGGCCCAGAAACTGAAGCCCTGTCCCGTGGGCGCTTCAGGTGCGTGCTGCAAGATCTGCCACATGGGCCCATGCCGGCTTGTGGGAGCGCAGGCAGAAGAGGAAGCAACAGGGGTATGCGGTGCGACACTTCCTACGATTGCTTCAAGAAATCTCCTGAGAATGGCGGTAGCAGGATCTGCGGCTCATTCCGACCATGCGCGTGATATGGCGTTTACTCTGCTCGCTGCAGCAAACGGAGAGGCAAAGGATTTTCGGGTGACCGATGTCAGGAAACTTTACCGTATTGCCGGGATTCTGGAGGTAGAGTTTGAAGGCCGGCCGGTAAACGACGTGGCAAGAGATGTTGCCATGACACTCATCGAGGACTTTAGACGGCAGAAAGGCGAACTCAATTATATCAAAAGGGCCCCTCGGAAGACCCAGGAGCGATGGAAAAAGTGGGGCATAATTCCCCGGGGCGTAGACAGAGAGATAACAGAAGCCATGCACCGTACCCATATGGGGGTTGATCATGATCCTGATAACCTGCTTCTCAGTGTCCTTAAAGTATCCCTGGCAGACGGATGGGGCGGTTCGATGATTTCAACAGACATCACCGATATCCTCTTCGGGACTCCGAGGCCGGTAAAAGCTGAGGCAAGTTTCGGTATTTTCAAAGAGGACGAGGTCAATCTTGTTGTGCATGGGCATGAGCCGTCTCTCGCGGAAATGATTGTGGATGTCGTAAGTGAACCGGAACTGATCGCTTATGCGAAATCGAAAGGAGCAAAGGGAATCAATCTCGGCGGGATGTGCTGCACGGCGAACGAAGTCCTCATGAGACATGGAATCCCGACAGCAGGGGGGTTCACCAATCAGGAGCTTGCGGTTCTGACCGGTCTTGTCGATGCATTGACGGTGGATGTACAGTGCATCATGCCTGCGTTGACTGAACTATCGAAGAAATTCCATACCAAAGTGATTACCACGTCCTACAAAGCAAAAATACCCGGAGCTACTCATATTGAATATGACGAGCATCGTGCAAGAGAAATTGCACGTGAAATTGTGAGAGTTGCAATAGATAATTTTCAGAACAGGAAGACAGCGGGCAGTCATGTGTCGGACAAGTTCCCGTTGATTGCAGGATTCTCCCAGGAATACATCGAATATATGCAGGGGGGGCGCTGGAGGGCTTCGTTCAGGCCATTGAATGACGCTATTATCGCGGGGAGGATCCGCGGTGTAGTAGGCCTCGCAGGGTGTGATAACCCGAGAATTCCCTCACAGGGTCTTCACCGTTTCCTGGCGACAGAACTGATCAGGGATGACGTGCTCATCGTCTCAACAGGATGCGGCTCAGCTGCGTGCGGAACCGCCGGATACCTCACTCCTGAGATGGCTCTGGAGCACGCAGGTCCCGGTCTGAGAGAAGTCTGTGAGGCAATCGGTATTCCCCCCATCCTCCATCTTGGATCATGTGTGGATAACTCAAGGATTCTGACGATACTCTCTGCAATGGCTGAAGAAGGCGGGCTTTCGGATGAAATAGGCGGCATGCCCGGGGTCGGGATTGCACCTGAGTGGATGTCTGAAAAGGCAATTGCCATAGGATGCTATTTTGCTGCATCGGGTGTCCCGGTGATCTTTGGAGGGGAGTCTCCCGTGGAAGCAAGCAAAGAAGTAACGAGGATCATGACTGAAGTTTGGTACGAGCGATTTAGGGGAGCCCTGCATTTTGAACCTGACCCTGAGAAAATCCTTCATCTTGCGCTTGAGTACATTGATAAAGCCAGAGAAGCGCTCAAGCTGAGGAAATACGAGCCCGGCAAGTTCGGCGCCGAAAGGGTGCTCATGGATATGGCAGCACGGCGTGAAATCGAACGTGCTGCAAAGCCGCATATAGGAATCTATTAAAGACAGTAGGCACAAAATAAACAGTATGCAGTAAGCAGCAAACAAGAAATAGAAGGTACACAACAGCAGGCAGTGCTTACTGCTTACTTCATAGTCCTTACTGTAGTTTAGGAGGTTTGATGAAAGTAGAAGAGATGAATGTTGATGAACAGATTGGTGAAGTAGGAGATATTCTCAATGAACATGAAAAAACGCAGGGGGTACTGATACACGCCCTTCATCAGATACAGGCAGAAAATGGCTACCTTCCTGAGGATGTATTAAAGAGACTTTCCAGAAAACTGGACATAGCTCTTTCCGAGGTATATAGCGTGGCGAGTTTTTATAAAATGTTCCACTTTAAACCAAGAGGGAAAAAAGTGGTGAAAGTCTGTCTCGGCACGGCATGCTATGTGAGAGGTTCGAAGAAAGTCCTCACAGCGCTGGAGAATCAATTTAATGTCAAGAGCGGTGATACAACAGAGGATCTTGCACTGACCCTTGAAACAGTCGGCTGCGTCGGCTGCTGTGGTCTTGCGCCGGTTTCTACGATCAATGATGAGGTAACGGGAGAAATCATAGGAGAGAAAAAAATTCAGCAATTCATCAAAATAATTAATGATGATTAACTATAAAAAACAAATAATTACTGAAAATACATAAAGCATAACATTATAAATATGTTCTCCGTATGCTATGAATAGACTGAACAATATAAGTGAGTTGAAGACCCTGCGAGAGGGAATCGTTCGGGAGGTTTTCAACCCCCAAAAAAACATGGTAAAAGTGTGTTGCGGGCTTCCCTGCAGCACCCTGGGAGCTCACCGTGTTGCCGGTGCATTAGAGGAAGAAGTTCGTAAGAGCGGACTTGATGTTGAGATCGTAAAAACCGGTTGTCAGGGACTCTGCCAGAAAGGTCCCATCATGAGGGCAGAACCATTCGGGTTTTACTACCAAAAAGTCAAAGCTGCACAAGCTCATGAGGTAATTTCAACCACCTACACAACAGGCGCCCCGGTGAGAGAATTGGCTTTCAGGGAATCTTTTCTTGAAGAGCCGAAAACTCGTTGGGATGACGTTCCTTTTTACAGGAAACAGCTCAAAATCGCACTCCGCAATACAGGGAGTATTGACCCCTTTGATATCTATCATTACATTGGAGCCGGCGGATATGGAGCCACTGAGAAAATATTTACCTCAATGAATACTGATCAGGTGCTTGAGGAGGTGAGAAAGGCAAATCTCAGAGGAAGGGGCGGAGCAGGGTTTCCCGCAGGGGTCAAATGGGCGCACTCAAAAAGGGCACCCGGAAAAATAAAAATGGTGATTGCGAACGGCGACGAGGGAGACCCCGGAGCATTTATGGACAGGTCGATTATGGAGGGAGACCCCCATAGCCTTCTCGAAGGGATGCTCATCTGCGCTTATACCATTAATGCTCATTATGGTTTCATTTATGTCCGTCATGAATATCCGCTTGCCATTAAAACCCTCAGGACCGCGATTCAGCAGGCAGAAGACATCGGACTCCTGGGAAAGAATATTCTCGGTACGGGATTTGATTTCACGGTGCGAATCAGAGAAGGAGCCGGAGCCTTTGTTTGTGGAGAGGCAACCGCGCTGGTAGCCTCTATTGAGGGTAAAAGGGGGTTTCCCCATGCGAGGCCGCCCAGGGTTTCTGAACCGGGCGGAGGCCCCTGGGGTTATCCGGCCAACCTTAACAATGTAGAGACCTATGCATGTGTCCCCCCGATTATAGAAAAAGGAGCCGATTGGTTCCTGGACATCGGCACCGAGGGATCTTCCGGTACAAAAGTTTTTTCCCTTGCTGGCAAGGTCAATAATACGGGTCTTGTTGAGGTCCCGATGGGCATAACGCTCAGGGAGATTGTCTTCGACATCGGAGGCGGGATTATCGGGGACAAAAAATTCAAGGCCATACAGACAGGCGGACCATCAGGCGGGTGTATCCCTGAAAAGTATCTTGACCATCCGGTTGACTTTGACTCTCTCCGAAAAGTCGGTTCGATCATGGGATCAGGAGGCATGGTGGTTATGGACGAAGATGACTGTATGGTCGATGTTGCCAAATTTTTCCTTTCTTTTACCCAGGCAGAATCCTGCGGGAAATGTCCTCCCTGCAGAATAGGCACCTACAGGATGCTCCAGATTCTCGATAAGATCACATCAGGGAATGGGGAAAAGGGTGACATCGAGAGGCTTGAGGAACTCTGCAAGCTGGTGCAGCGTGGCTCACTCTGCGGGCTTGGGCAGAGCGCTCCGAATCCTGTGCTTACCACTATCAAACATTTCCGGGAAGAATATGAGGAACACATTTACGATAAATACTGCAGGGCAAAAGTCTGTAATTTAGGCATATTTATGATAGTCCAGGAGGAATGCATCCTCTGCGGACTCTGCAAGGAGGCATGCGCTTTTGATGCAGTGAAGGAAACGAGAAGAAGTTTCTTTATTG
>JGI11641J44799_10000345_pt1 | contig 13697 bp, 8 predicted proteins | sample WetSurSiteA1Bulk_FD_44799 | JGI IMG/M metagenome (IMG submission 44799) | reverse complement strand
GTCTGTCGGGGACCTTCAGGATAAACGATACTGACGAGGAGCAAACCATTTCCGAGGGGGCGTTCATTGACTGGCTGATGGTGTCTGCTGTAAGGGTAAATCTCCATTACGAACACCGTTATGAAAAATCGGAGTCAACAAATACGCATGATATCGGCGGCTATTTCTTATGGTATATGACTAAATTCATTGATTTCCAGTTTACGTATGACTATATACATAGCAAGAACGATGTGAAGACAGAGACGTTTAATCTGGGAGGAAATCTCACATGCAGATTCTGGTAAAGATGCTAAATCGTTTTTCAGTGGTAAGCTTCTTACTTATTTTGTGGGTAATATCTTCTATAGCAGGATGTGGTCCGAAGCATTTTGTTCAAAAAAATGCGGACACAGACGTTTTGAGGAAGATAGCAGTGATGCCTTTTGAGAATTTTACCGGTGACGAGCATGCCGGCGAGAAAATACGGAGGATAGTGCTGACAGAACTGCTTTTAAGAGAGATAGAGGTAATTGAACCAGGTGAGATAACAAAACTCTGTAAGGAGATAAAAGTAAAATCTATTTCCACAATCAGCATGAGGGAACTTCAGGAAGTAGGTATGAAAACGGGCGCGTCAGCGGTAATGATGGGGGCTGTTGAGGCTTATGGCACGGGAAGGGGGATCTCAGTATCTTATCCCGAGGTAACGATTCATCTGCGGATGATAGAGGTTTCTTCCGGAAGTGTGGTCTGGTCGGTGCGGAATACATCGGGAGGCCCTGATTTCTGGACACGACATTTCGGTTCAGAAGGCATGTCCTTAAGCGAGGCGGCAGATAAGGTAGTAAGTGAAGCGATTGGGACATTGTATTAAAAATGGTTAAGGAAAACTATGAGACAAGATCTTCTCAATCAAGCAAAACATCAAGAGTTGTTCAATAGTATAAAGAAGTTACCTGAACTGTTTAATGCATACGGAAAAAGCATAGACTCAAAACCAATGACTAATGACCATAAGAGGTGCTGACATATGAGACCCTTGAAACAATTGTTTCTCATAGGCTTTATCATTTTATTAATTTCCGGATGTGGTGGAAAGGGCAACTCTTCTTTTTATTTAGACCTGAATATTGATTTCAGTTTTATCAAAAAGGTAGCTGTGCTTCCTCTTGATAACCTCAGTAACGACAAATTTGCTGCGGATGCAGTCAGGCAGGTTGTCATCAGCGAACTGCTCGCTTCGAACCTCGTTGAAGTTGTCTGCCCCGGCGATGCAAATGCTGCAATGGAATCACTCAAAATCAAGTCAGGACAGTCACCCAATTCCGAACAGTTGAAATCCATAGGAAAATCCCTGAAGGTGCAGGGCATTATCATTGGGGCAGTGAATAAATATGGCGAGATCAGGGAAGGAAATGTCTCTGCACCAGAAGTCGCCATTACTCTTATGATGGCTGACACCAGTTCGGGAAGCATCATCTGGTCGGTTACCAAAACAAAAGGGGGAGCCAGTTTTATGGCAAAGCATTTTGGCGCAAGGGCGAATACTATGAGCGAAACAGTCCTCTCTGTTGTCAGGGAGGCGATCCAGACGTTGTATCACTGAGAACGAAACGAATGGAGAGAGAGAAAAAAACGGAATGCATGCCGCGAAGCACTAAGACCAGCGGACAGGAGATCGTGAGCAAAGGGTTGAACATAAACGGAACTCACCGCCTTCTATCAGACCCTTTGCTCCGGACTCTCTGCCTTGTATTCGTCTTAATGTGTCTTTTCATGTTTGCAGAGGGAATCGGATTTGCGGAACCAACTCAGGAAGCGGAGAGGATAGTGATAATGCCTTTTGAAAATTTCAGTGAGGATATCCATGCGGTGGACTCTGTTATGCCTTTCATCAGAAAGATACTGGAAGAGAAGGGGTTTTGTGTCATTGATGATGCAAGCCGTGACGCATTCCTGCTCAAAGAGAGAATCAGAACCACTGGATGTATTGGACGCGAGGCTGCCAGAAAAATGAGCCAGGAACTGAATGTAAAAGGTATTATGATGGGGTCGGTCAACTCATTTTATAACGGCCTCAACCCTGTAATCGGTTTATCTGCCAGACTTGTCCGCGCATCGGATTGCAGCATGATATGGGTGAATAATACTTCATTCACTGGGGAAGATTTTACGACGATCCTGGAATTGGGCACGATCAGAGAAATCGAAAAACTCAGGGACAAAGCTCTCGATAAATTATTTGATACCCTGAACATATATCCACCAAATAAAAAAATGAAATCGACGCGCAAAATCGCTGTTATGCCTTTGGAGAATGAAAGCAAGAAGGGTGACGCAGGCATGATAGCGACGTATCTTTTCCTCTCAGCACTTTTCAAAGACGGCAAGTTTGAGCCTGTGGAATTCGGTGAAGTGAGACGGTTTATGGTGGAATCGAAGCTCAGAGGGAAGGGTGAACTGGATTATGCAAACAAGGATACTCTGGCGAGTAAAACCGGTGTAGACGGAATTCTTGTCGGAACTGTCGAGTTATATAATGAAGGAAGTGGCAATACGCCGCCGGAGGCTTCTATAAGCGCCCGGCTTATTGATGCGCATAGCAAGAGGATACTCTGGTGCAACCGCTATGAAGTCAGGGGAGATGATGACATTGTAATACTCGACTGGGGAAAAATACGGTCGGCTGAACATGCGGTATATAAAGTAATATCAAAAATTGTCAAAGATCTGGAGACGGTAAAGTGGCAATAAAAAAGTCTATAGTCATTAGTCAACAGTCAGCAGTAAACAGCATCTTACTGCTTACTGCTTACTGCTTGCTGCTTGCTGCTTTTTGTGGTTGTGCATCGCTTTCAGAAAGAGAAACGATACTGGCTGTTGTTGATGATACGCCCATAACTGAGGATGATCTGACGTATGCGTTGACGATTGCCCACAGGAGAGAAGACCTCTCATCTGCAGGAACTCTTGATATTCGAAAGTATGTTGATAAACTTGTAGACGACAGGCTGATCATGAACGAGGCCCGCAGTGCGGAAATAGACCAGTATCCCGAGGTAAGGCAGGCCGTAGAGGCATATATCCTCCGGGAATCTGTTATAAAGCTCCACAGCGAAGAGATTGTCCGAAAAGTATCGGCGAAAGAACAGGAGCTTGAGGATTTTTACAGGACAAATTATATGCGATACGTCCTGGGTATTATTGAGGCGGAATCGGATAAAAAAGCGCATGAAATTTATGATGAACTGAAACAGGGGGATGACTTTATCGAGTCGGCAAAAAAATATTCAAAACATCCTGCACAGGAAAAGGGGGGTGAGTTGACGCTGACTGCTCAGTCCATAGCCCCTAGTCTTCGCGATACAGTCTCCAGACTAAAGCCTGGGGAAATCAGCCCCCCGGTAAAGGTTGGCGATAAGTACTATGTCGTAAGACTGGTCCGGAAGGAAGATGCCCCTGTTGAGGAATGCGACAAGGCACGAAAAAAGGTGGAAAAAGCCCTCAGGGAACAGAAGGAGAAGGCGAGAAGCGATGAATATCTTGCATATCTCCGCGGAAAGACGAATGTAACGATTAATCAGAAACTGCTGGAAGAAATGAGACTGAACGGGTCTGACGAAGAGAGAAAAAAGCGTCTTGAGGATAAAACCCCTTTGGCAACTATGAACGAGACAATACTCACTGTATCTGATTTTTTCTCATCAATACCACCGAAAAACAGAAAATCGAAAGAACAACTCGTTGAGAACTGGATAGAAAAAAAACTGGTCGATGAGGAAGCACTCAGCCGCCACTATGAGAACAACCTTGATATGAAAAAAAGGATTCGCCGGTATGAGAATCAGCGTCTGAAAGACACTTTTGTAAAAAAGATCATTCTCCCCCGGGTTGTAATAACAGAGCAGACGCTGAAGGACTATTATGCACAGCATGAAAATGACTTTATGAAACCCGTGTGCTACAAAATTCAGCAGATTACTGTCAAGACCCGCGAAGAAGCTGAAGAGATCACAAAAAGTCTTTCCGGAGGCGCGGATTTNGGCTGGATGACAAAGAAAAAATCTGTCGATCCCCATGTATCCAGGGGAGGAGATTCAGGGTGTCTGACGAAAAAAGAATTCCCTGAACCACTCAAGGGAATCCTTGAGACGCTTAAACCCGGGGAGATAAGCCCGGTTGTTGAGCTTGACCAGATGTACAGGATATTCATGATACGCGGACAGGAAGGGGGAACGGTCGAAGAGTTTGAAAAAGTGAAAGAGGCTGTCTACAGGGCAAGTGTTGCAGAACAGATTGACGCCCTTATGGAGAAATATTTAAGGCAACTCAGGACCGGCGTACAGATACATATTTATTCCGATGAGATCAGTGCACTCGAAAAGAAGCTTAAGACATGAAAGGGTTTGACGCCATGCAAACAAAGAGAACGCTCAGGAGAATAGCCTTTAGTGTACTATCACTTCTGTGTATTTATTTTTTCGCTTGCGCTACTGAAGATACTGTCCGGAGAAAGGGGTTCCAACCGAAAGCATGCCTGGACTGCCATAAAAATACTATGAGTGAGTTTCAGAAAAAATATGTCCATGACCCGATGAAAAAACATGATTGCGAGGCCTGTCATCTCCGTCACGGGAAGATAGCCGTTCTGACCCTCAAGGAAAGGGAAGAGAAAAAACTCTGTTTCCTGTGTCACAAAACAATGGCTGCAGAAATAGACAGCACGGCGCATGTGCACACACCCCTCAAACAGAACAGGTGTCTTCCCTGTCACAGCGCTCATGCGTCGGAACATCCGGGTCTTCAGAAAAAGACAGGGAGCGAACAGTGTTTTACCTGTCATAAAAAAGATTCTTTTATCAGGCCGAATCAGCATAAACCCCTCCAGCAAGGCTGTCAGGTATGTCATAACGCCCATGGTTCGCCCAATAAAGATAACCTCGTGAAGCCCGAACCTGAACTCTGCGGATCATGCCATACCCTGAATACCGAGAAATTCAGAAAGGCTCACCGGGACTATCCTGTTGAAAGAAGTACGTGCACAAGGTGTCATACCGCACATAGTTCTACGAAGAGCGCCTTGCTCAGAGAATCGGTTCATTCACCTTTGCAGGCAGGGAAATGCAGTGCATGTCACAACCCTGTGAATGCTCAGAACCCGTTCGGCATCATTAAGCAGGACCCCGCCCTCTGTTATTCCTGCCATGCGAAGGAAGAGACAGCGTTCAAAAAGAAATACCGGCATCAGCCGCTTGATCAGGGGAAATGTCAGGACTGTCATGATCCCCATGCGACAGACTATTCGAAGGTTACGATAAGGGATAAAAATGCTCTCTGCATCCATTGTCACAAGAAAAAAGAGGAGATAATGAAGATAGGGAAGGTGCATGCACCGATCAAAGACAAGGGCTGTACAGCCTGCCATGATCCGCATGCCTCAGAATATCCTTACTCCCTCATCGCATCAGAGAAGCAGATCTGTTTCAGATGCCATGGAAAAACAGAGCAGCAGTTAAAAGAGCAGCATGTCCATCAGCCATTTTCAAAAGTTGAATGCAACGGGTGTCATAATTCACACGGAAGTAATCAGGCAAGTCTTCTGAAAACTCCCCTGACTGAATTATGCTACACCTGTCATAAAAAAGAGGAAAAGGAGTTTTTCAAAACATATATTCATATTCCGGTAAACAACAAAGAATGTACGTCCTGTCATAAACCCCATGCATCACAAAACAGACGTTTACTCCAGGCACAGTCACAGCAATTGTGCATGAACTGTCATGGGAAGACATTTCCTGATCTGAAGGAGAACGAGATGCACAAGCCTTTCAGGGAGAAAGCCTGCGAGACCTGTCATGATCCTCACGCAAGTGAATTTCAGGGAACTCTCATAAAATCTATGTCTTCCCTCTGTTATGAATGTCACAAGAGTATGGAGAAGGAGGTAACCGCAAGCGCTAGCAAGCATATGCCTGTTGAAGAAGGCAGGTGCACCGGTTGCCACAGCCCCCATGGGGCAAAGATCAGTCCCCTTCTTTACAACAGACCGAAGGAACTCTGTCTCTCATGTCACGAGAGAATAGTAACCACCACGATACGGAAAGGACATATCGGCTTTGACAAGGGAGATTGCCTGAGTTGCCACCGCTCTCACTCTGCCGAATTGCACAGTCTCCTGAAAAAGAAAGACCCGGCAGTGTGTATGGACTGTCATTCAGTCGATGATGTGAAATTACAAACAACCCATTTAAAACCGTTGACGGAGATACGATCCTGTCTCGGTTGTCACCAGCCGCATGTTACTGAGAAACCCGGCCTCCTGCGAAATGTCAAGCACAGTCCGTTCGCAAAAGGTGACTGCAAGGTGTGCCATGAATAAGAGAAAGTTTACAGAGTTGAGAAGGTTTATCAGGTTTTTACAGATTGCACTGTTAACACGGTTTGCCGGATTTCGCAAAGTAAAAAATCAGGTAAACAAAGTAACCCGGGCAAGCTTATTAAACGGTATTTTTATCTTTGTTTTTGTTTTCACTCTGATATCCGGGGTTGCATATGCAGAGTCCCCTATGAAGGAGAATATCCCCGGCATGTGCTACAAGTGCCACCCCAAGGTAAAAGACGAGCTTCTCCAGCAGCAGGTGCATTTCCCTTTCCGGGAAGGGAAATGCACAGCCTGTCACGATTCTCATGCTGGGAACATGAAGGGATTGGTGAAAGAGGAGATCTCCACTCTCTGTCTCATCTGTCATGAAAAAGTGAAAAAATCTCTGGATAAAAGGTTTGTGCACAATGCGATCAGAAAGGGAGTATGTACTGACTGTCATTACGCTCACAGTGGAGAATATCCGAAGCTTCTGGTAAAAAATCAAAAAGACCTCTGCTGGAATTGTCATGAGGCCCTGAGCCAGAGGCTTAAGAACGCGCATGTCCATGTTCCTTTCAACGAAGGGAAATGTTCTTCATGTCATGAACCCCATGCATCCGCTGAAGAANATCTTATGCTTGGGCGCACGACTGAAGTATGCAAAACCTGCCATGCAGTGAAGTGTACGGCCAACGGTATATCCATAGCTCGTGCAACAGAGAAAATGGACTGCATTCAGTGTCACTCTGGCCATGCCTCTCCATACAACGGATTACTTGGCCCCTGTGGCCACAAGGCATTCCTTGAAGAGAAGTGTGAAACCTGCCACAATCCGATGACGGCTGACGTGCGAATAACAACGAAGATATCAGGGCAGAGCTTATGTATAAGCTGTCATAAGCTCGACCCAGCAAAACTGAAGGGGGACGACGTACATATCAAAGAAGCAAAGGGTGGGTGTACTTTGTGCCATAACCGTCACGCATCGAAGAGCAGTAAATTCACTGTGAAAGCTTCACTTGTATGTTTTACCTGTCATGAGAATACAGAAAAAAGAACGATGTTCATGGAGAAGGCATTCAAATCAATACGGTGCGTCCCGGTCAGGGAGAGAAAATGCTTTGAATGTCATATTCCGCCGCATTCTCAAAACTCGCTCTATCTCCCGAGCGACCCCATTAAGACTTGTGCGCGCTGCCATGTCAGTCAGCATAAAGTCGCGCATCCGCTGGGACCAGATGTCAAGGACCCGCGCAACGGACAACCGATAACCTGTATCACCTGTCACAGCATGCATTCCGCACGATCTGAATTCATGCTCTCTTTCGACAGGAAACGACAATTATGCATACAATGTCATAAGAAATAGCAAAAAGCTAAGCGTATGAAAAACAGAAAGTTTACACGGTTTACACTTTTTGTGCGGTTTGCCAGGTTAGAATTGTGTAAACTCAGTAACCCGGGTAAACTTCCTATCTTCTTTTGTCTGCTCTTTGCTCTCTGGTCTCTGTTTTCTACTATACCGTTGGATGCAAAGATAACCGGTAATTGTAGCAATTGCCACACTATGCATAACAGTCAAGGTGGTGAGACTATGGTAATCCTTGGTCCAGGCGAGACAGACACCGCTCCCCAAAGCAGTCTGCTCAGGGCTTCCTGTTTGGGCTGTCACTCAAAGACAGAAGGGAGTACATGGAAAGATCCGGTTACAGGTGCTCCGATTGTTTTTAACAGCCAACAGCCATCTTATAATCCGGTGATGGGCCTCGCAGCCGGGAATTTCTATTGGATACAGACCGAAGACGAGTACGGCCATAATATCTTCCCCGGTAATCCTGACAATACACTTACCGTAGCACCTGGAAACGTAACTTCAGGTTGTGGAGTGGAATGCTGTCATAACAATCTTTACGGAGTCAGCAAAGGTTTCGGCGTCCAGAGACAAGGTTGTTCGAAATGTCACATGATGGGGAACACTGACGGCCCGATAGGGTATCATCACAAAAACAATGATGCTGCCGAACCTCTCGCAGACAGTGCAGACAAAGGATGGTACCGATTTCTTGACGGACATATGAGCGGAAGCGGATCCGGGGTGACCGGAGTAGAAGACAGCGACTGGCAGGCTACTGCAGCAGTAAACGATCATAACGAATACCTTGGTTTTAGCGGAACAAAGACAAGCGCAGGAGGGTTCAGCAGTCTGGATAACACAGTGACGGCGTATTGCACCGGTTGTCACGGGAATTTTCATATTGAACAGGATGCTTCTTCCGTCTGGATCCGGCATCCTTCTGATGGCGTCGTTCCAAACAGCGGGGAATTTGCCGCAGCTTTCGGCGCAAGTGGGGGCACAGGAACATATGATCCTCTCATCCCTGTCGCACGCCCGTCTCTCACCGGATGGACTGGTCCTGCGAGTACGGTAACGCTTGGTACGGACCTTGTGATGTGCCTTTCCTGCCACAGGGCTCATGCATCGCCATATTTCAAGATGGTGCGGTGGGATTATAAAAGTGCAACGCTTTCCACTGCATTATCAGGGTGTCTCGTATGTCATACGTCGAAAAATTAACAGACCAGACGTTTGCTGAATGTCCAAATACAAAATTTCTAACACCAGGAGGATAGGGTGAGAGGGAAAAACATATTTTCCATACTCATAGTGTTCTGTTTGCTGATTGCACTTTTGTGGACTTTTTTCTATGCGGATCATGCAATCGGAGGCCCGTATCTGAATTCTGCGCATGGGAACACTGCCTATGGAGTAAACCGCAGTGCAACTGCAACCATAGGGTATACAAAAGGCCATTGCGGTCATTGCCATGAACAGCACGCAAGCATCGGAGCTACAGAACCGGTTCCAACCGGCGGAGATGCTTCACCTTATGCGGTATTCAGTAATAATTTTATAAGTCAGTCTCAGAATTTCTGCCTGGATTGTCACAAGGGAATGGGTTCTGTTCAGATGTCCTTTGATAGGGTGAATTACAACTACAGTTACTGGTTCGGCGGTGATACGATAAACCAGATAACGCCAAACAATATTTACGATGCGATGAACCCGGCGCCATACGGATGCTGCGACGGATCAAGACATGACCTTGAGACGATCCTGAATTTTGTAAAAACACAATGGCCTGCAACTTTCAAGGATGAATCAAATCCCTGCAATGCCTGTCACAACCCGCATCTGTCCCAGAGGGGCTTTCCTATTGTCAGGCCTACAGACAGGAACAATATATGGGGTGACAGTCCCGGTGAGAAAATGAGTGACTACGCGCTTGCCCATGGCTCACAATATATGGCGCCTTACCGGTATAACTCGACAGCAACATATGAGCCGGACGGCTCGGCAATAAATGATGGCTCGAATGTGCCTGACTATATTACCTTCTGTTCTGATTGTCATAATGCTCCGAACAGAATCGATTCGCTTGCTTCTCTTACCCCTGGGTATGATCCGGATAATTGCGCTATTTGTGTGCCAAGGGAAATCAAGCAGATAGACTCGGGGAACATGAGTCGCACATATGGGATGGCAGGTGACTACCACGGATCGATAACAAGGTGTTTCGATGTGGATGGAACAAAGGGAGGAGTGTGGAGAGCATGCGGTTGTTTCAAAGAGAGTTATTTTACCGCACATCCGCATCCCCCTGATTATTATACTGATGAGTGTCCGGCAGGGTATGCGAGAGATGCTGTATGTGCTTCCAACACTACTGACAGCAATGCAAATGGCATCCCTGACAATATAGAGTTCGGCAATTGCTGCTGCATATCAACAACAACGGGAAAGTCAGTGGCATTCCCTGCATGGTGGGGTGCGATCAAACCCCCTTATGAGACTGCGAATTATCCGAATTTCGTTCTTAACTGCACTGATTGTCATGAACCCCATGGGAGTCAGCGTCCCTATCTCCTGCGAACGACAGTGAACGGGAAATGGTGGCATACATGGACGCCTGTTCCCGGTCCTGCTCCTTCATGGGACCAGCGGTTCTGCTCAACCTGCCATTACCATTACCGGGACAAGACGGTATCAACCTATGTGCCCGAGTTTAATGTAACTATATCTTCTAACGGCTGGCATTGCGGTGGCCCGGGAAGTTGCATTAACTGCCATAACCACAACTCATATGACAGATGCTGGGCATGCACATGGTGTCCGACAGGCGGGGTTCACGGTCATGCATTTTAAATAAGAGACGTATAATTGTATAAACTTTTTTTATCCAAATTCTGACTCTCATGGTCTTTTAACAGGTGCAGCACAGTGAAAAATCCTTGTAGATTTACTCTATATAGAAATTAAAAAAAATTATTGATAAGGAAAACAAGGGCAATAAGGCTAACGACTCCAAGGGTCTCATCCGCGTCCTTGAAGCAAGGATACAGTAAGCCGAGCAGTAAACAAAACGGTGGAGAAATTATGAGGAGATGTTGGGAAACATTTGGCTGTAAGGATGCTGCCTGCTCGGGGTACAACTCAGAGAGAATGCAATGCTGGCTTATCTCCGGAACGCATTGCCGTGAAACGATAAGGGGAAAGTTCCTGGAAAAGATGGAGGCGTGTATTGAGTGTGATATTTTCAGGGAGAATATAAATCCCGCCGAGATGCAGGAGACGTTTCAGGAAATTGGCAGACAGTTTAAAGAAATCAGAAAGACTGCTGACCTGAACGACGGAGAAGTTCGAACGATGAGTCTGGAGCTGGCAATAAGTCTTTCCGAGGTCTTTGACGCATTAAAAAAGATATCTGCCGGGGATCCGGAAGTAAGGATTCCGGAACAATCAAATGTCGAGCTAATCTCCCTTCTGAAACACTTCGTTAATCTCACTGCAAAAAACATCGGAGAAATTGTTGACCAATGTCATGAATTTGCCTTTTGTCTGGCAACCCACTTTGAGGTGCTGAACCGGGTCTCGAAAGGAGATCTTACTATCAGGGTTGAGGACATATCGCAATTGGATATCTTTCAATCCCTTAGAAAGCTGACGAATGAGACGATTGAGAGTATCGCGAAAGAAATGAGTGAACGAAAGCAGGTTGAAAAAGCGCTGAAATTGAATGAAGAACGCTTTAAGACATTGCTGAAACTGGAAAAGATGAAAATGAGTCCCGAGCAGGAACTGGCTCAATTTTGCCTTGAAGAAGGGGTAAGGCTGACGGGAAGCACTCTAGGGTATCTGCTTTTTGTTGATGAAGAGAAGAACCGCACAGACCTCTGTTTATGGTCCAGCGAGGTAATGAAGATATGCAGCGCCCAGGGAATGTCACAATCTATCCTGGACAAGGCAGGGATATGGGGAGAGAGTATCCGTTCCAGAAAACCGATTATCCTGAATGATTTTCAAAACACGCCTGGCAGGAAGGGATATCCTGAAATCCATTTGCCTATAACACGGTATATGAGTATCCCTGTTTTTGATGAAAGCAAAATCGTGGCAGCAGTCGGCGTAGCAAATAAGGAAGANACCTATAATGAATTCGATGTCATGCAGCTTGCTTTACTTATGAACAGTATGTGGAGGATCTTAAAACAAAAGAAGGTGGAATACGAATTGCAAAGATACCATGAGCGCCTCGAAGAACTCGTAGAAGAGCGCACTGAGAATCTCCAGCAAACAAAAAAGAGATTACAATTTCTGCTTGCATCCACCCCGGCGGTTATTTATACCACCCAGGCAAACAAGGATTACAGTACTACTTTTATCAGCGAGAACATAGTTTCATTGCTCGGGTACGAACCTCATACGTTTCTTGAGCAGCCGCATTTCCTGGCAACCCATATTCATCCTGATGACATGCAAAAAATTACTGACCGTATTTCGCAATTTTACGGTATAGGTCAGCACATGCTTGAGTACAGATGTAAGCACATGGATGGGTCCTACCGATGGATGCTTGACGAGTTCCGTCTCCTGCGGGATGAAACGGGGAATCCGGTCGAAATTATCGGCTACTGGATAGATATTACAGAACGCAAACGGCGTGAGCACGAGATGGAAGCGATCATCTCTTTTGCCAATTCCCTGCGGGCTGCCCAGAATAAGGTCGAAATGCTGCCGATTATTCTCGATCAAGTTATTGATCTGTTAAAAGCAGAAGGAGCATCTCTTGCCATACGGGACACAGTAAGTGGAGGAACAGTGATAGAACTTGCACGCGGAAGGTGCGCAACCCTGACAGGGCAATCCCTGATCGAAGGAGAAGGAATCAGCGGTAATATCATTGCGACCGGAAAGCCATACAACAGTTTTATCCCTTCCGATGTCCCCGGTGATATTTCTGCCATAGCCGCCAGCCCTCTTATTGCACAAGGTGTTACTATCGGCGCACTTTTAGTAGGCAGAAAAACTGCCATTGCTGATTATGAAATGCGTTTGCTCACTGCTATCGGTGACATTTCGGCAAATGCCATTCAGAGAGCTGACCTGCATGAACAGACACTCAGGAGGTTGGACCGCCTTGCAGCTCTGCATACCATTGATATGGCAATTACTTCAAGTCTGGATTTGCGGGTTACGCTGAATGTGCTCCTCGATCAGGTTGCTTCTCAGCTCGGTGCACATGCTGCCTCTATACTATTATTGGATCCCTACTCGCAAACACTTGAATATGCTGCCGGGCGGGGATTTCGTTCCCGTGCAATCCAGCAGACCCGGTTGAAGCTTGGTGAAGGACATGCGGGTTGTGCTGCGCTTGAACACCGCATTGTCAGTGTAGCTGATGTGCATGAAAGCAATGATCCCTGTGTTCGTGGTCAGCAACTTGCGGGAGAGGTTTTTGTCTCGCACCATGCTGCACCGCTTATTGCCAAGGGAAAGGTAAAAGGAGTGCTCGAAATTTTTTACCGTTTTCCCTTCTCTCCTGACCCTGAGTGGTTGGAGTTCTTTGAATCCCTTGCAGCGCAGGCCGCTATTGCTCTGGACAACGCTGAATTGTTTAATAACCTGCAACATTCCAATGTTCAGCTGACAATGGCCTATGATGCTACAATACAGGGATTATCACGGGCTCTCGACTCACGCGACAACGAGTGCGAAGGTCATTCCTGGCGTGTTGCAAATCTGGCGGTAAAAATAGGCCATATCATGGGAATGAGTGACGATGAACTGGTTCATGTTCGAAGGGGAGCCTTATTGCATGATATCGGGAAAATCGGGGTTCCTGATGTGCTTTTATTAAAGCCTGAGGAATTGTCCGATGAAGAGAGGCGGGTGATAAAAAGGCATCCGCTTATTGCATATGAGATGCTCTCTGACATCCCTTTTCTTCGGAATGCCCTTGATATCCCCTTTCATCATCATGAAAAATGGGATGGCACAGGATATCCGCATGGA
>JGI11641J44799_10000344_pt1 | contig 13715 bp, 9 predicted proteins | sample WetSurSiteA1Bulk_FD_44799 | JGI IMG/M metagenome (IMG submission 44799) | reverse complement strand
TTCTTCAGCGGATGCATGGGGTTCATGACATGAAGAACATTTCCCTTCGTTGAAAGGAACATGGACATGCGCGTTCTTAAGCCTCTGGCTCAGGGCCTCATGACAATTCCAGCAGAGGTCTTTTTGATTTTTTACCAGAAGCTTCGGATATTCTCCACTGTGAGCGTAATGACAGTCAGTACATACTCCCTTTCTGATCGCATTGTGCACAAACCTTTTATCCAGAGATTTTTTCACTTTTTCATGACAGATGAGACAGAGAGTGGAGATCTCCTCTTTCACCAATCCCTTCATGTTCCCAGCATGAGAATCGTGACAGGCTGTGCATTTCCCTTCCCGGAAAGGGAAATGCACCTGCTGCTGGAGAAGCTCGTCTTTTACCTTGGGGTGGCACTTGTAGCACATGCCGGGGATATTCTCCTTCATAGGGGACTCTGCATATGCAACCCCGGATATCAGAGTGAAAACAAAAACAAAGATAAAAATACCGTTTAATAAGCTTGCCCGGGTTACTTTGTTTACCTGATTTTTTACTTTGCGAAATCCGGCAAACCGTGTTAACAGTGCAATCTGTAAAAACCTGATAAACCTTCTCAACTCTGTAAACTTTCTCTTATTCATGGCACACCTTGCAGTCACCTTTTGCGAACGGACTGTGCTTGACATTTCGCAGGAGGCCGGGTTTCTCAGTAACATGCGGCTGGTGACAACCGAGACAGGATCGTATCTCCGTCAACGGTTTTAAATGGGTTGTTTGTAATTTCACATCATCGACTGAATGACAGTCCATACACACTGCCGGGTCTTTCTTTTTCAGGAGACTGTGCAATTCGGCAGAGTGAGAGCGGTGGCAACTCAGGCAATCTCCCTTGTCAAAGCCGATATGTCCTTTCCGTATCGTGGTGGTTACTATTCTCTCGTGACATGAGAGACAGAGTTCCTTCGGTCTGTTGTAAAGAAGGGGACTGATCTTTGCCCCATGGGGGCTGTGGCAACCGGTGCACCTGCCTTCTTCAACAGGCATATGCTTGCTAGCGCTTGCGGTTACCTCCTTCTCCATACTCTTGTGACATTCATAACAGAGGGAAGACATAGATTTTATGAGAGTTCCCTGAAATTCACTTGCGTGAGGATCATGACAGGTCTCGCAGGCTTTCTCCCTGAAAGGCTTGTGCATCTCGTTCTCCTTCAGATCAGGAAATGTCTTCCCATGACAGTTCATGCACAATTGCTGTGACTGTGCCTGGAGTAAACGTCTGTTTTGTGATGCATGGGGTTTATGACAGGACGTACATTCTTTGTTGTTTACCGGAATATGAATATATGTTTTGAAAAACTCCTTTTCCTCTTTTTTATGACAGGTGTAGCATAATTCAGTCAGGGGAGTTTTCAGAAGACTTGCCTGATTACTTCCGTGTGAATTATGACACCCGTTGCATTCAACTTTTGAAAATGGCTGATGGACATGCTGCTCTTTTAACTGCTGCTCTGTTTTTCCATGGCATCTGAAACAGATCTGCTTCTCTGATGCGATGAGGGAGTAAGGATATTCTGAGGCATGCGGATCATGGCAGGCTGTACAGCCCTTGTCTTTGATCGGTGCATGCACCTTCCCTATCTTCATTATCTCCTCTTTTTTCTTGTGACAATGGATGCAGAGAGCATTTTTATCCCTTATCGTAACCTTCGAATAGTCTGTCGCATGGGGATCATGACAGTCCTGACATTTCCCCTGATCAAGCGGCTGATGCCGGTATTTCTTTTTGAACGCTGTCTCTTCCTTCGCATGGCAGGAATAACAGAGGGCGGGGTCCTGCTTAATGATGCCGAACGGGTTCTGAGCATTCACAGGGTTGTGACATGCACTGCATTTCCCTGCCTGCAAAGGTGAATGAACCGATTCTCTGAGCAAGGCGCTCTTCGTAGAACTATGTGCGGTATGACACCTTGTGCACGTACTTCTTTCAACAGGATAGTCCCGGTGAGCCTTTCTGAATTTCTCGGTATTCAGGGTATGGCATGATCCGCAGAGTTCAGGTTCGGGCTTCACGAGGTTATCTTTATTGGGCGAACCATGGGCGTTATGACATACCTGACAGCCTTGCTGGAGGGGTTTATGCTGATTCGGCCTGATAAAAGAATCTTTTTTATGACAGGTAAAACACTGTTCGCTCCCTGTCTTTTTCTGAAGACCCGGATGTTCCGACGCATGAGCGCTGTGACAGGGAAGACACCTGTTCTGTTTGAGGGGTGTGTGCACATGCGCCGTGCTGTCTATTTCTGCAGCCATTGTTTTGTGACACAGGAAACAGAGTTTTTTCTCTTCCCTTTCCTTGAGGGTCAGAACGGCTATCTTCCCGTGACGGAGATGACAGGCCTCGCAATCATGTTTTTTCATCGGGTCATGGACATATTTTTTCTGAAACTCACTCATAGTATTTTTATGGCAGTCCAGGCATGCTTTCGGTTGGAACCCCTTTCTCCGGACAGTATCTTCAGTAGCGCAAGCGAAAAAATAAATACACAGAAGTGATAGTACACTAAAGGCTATTCTCCTGAGCGTTCTCTTTGTTTGCATGGCGTCAAACCCTTTCATGTCTTAAGCTTCTTTTCGAGTGCACTGATCTCATCGGAATAAATATGTATCTGTACGCCGGTCCTGAGTTGCCTTAAATATTTCTCCATAAGGGCGTCAATCTGTTCTGCAACACTTGCCCTGTAGACAGCCTCTTTCACTTTTTCAAACTCTTCGACCGTTCCCCCTTCCTGTCCGCGTATCATGAATATCCTGTACATCTGGTCAAGCTCAACAACCGGGCTTATCTCCCCGGGTTTAAGCGTCTCAAGGATTCCCTTGAGTGGTTCAGGGAATTCTTTTTTCGTCAGACACCCTGAATCTCCTCCCCTGGATACATGGGGATCGACAGATTTTTTCTTTGTCATCCAGCCGAAATCCGCGCCTCCGGAAAGACTTTTTGTGATCTCTTCAGCTTCTTCGCGGGTCTTGACAGTAATCTGCTGAATTTTGTAGCACACGGGTTTCATAAAGTCATTTTCATGCTGTGCATAATAGTCCTTCAGCGTCTGCTCTGTTATTACAACCCGGGGGAGAATGATCTTTTTTACAAAAGTGTCTTTCAGACGCTGATTCTCATACCGGCGAATCCTTTTTTTCATATCAAGGTTGTTCTCATAGTGGCGGCTGAGTGCTTCCTCATCGACCAGTTTTTTTTCTATCCAGTTCTCAACGAGTTGTTCTTTCGATTTTCTGTTTTTCGGTGGTATTGATGAGAAAAAATCAGATACAGTGAGTATTGTCTCGTTCATAGTTGCCAAAGGGGTTTTATCCTCAAGACGCTTCTTTCTCTCTTCGTCAGACCCGTTCAGTCTCATTTCTTCCAGCAGTTTCTGATTAATCGTTACATTCGTCTTTCCGCGGAGATATGCAAGATATTCATCGCTTCTCGCCTTCTCCTTCTGTTCCCTGAGGGCTTTTTCCACCTTTTTTCGTGCCTTGTCGCATTCCTCAACAGGGGCATCTTCCTTCCGGACCAGTCTTACGACATAGTACTTATCGCCAACCTTTACCGGGGGGCTGATTTCCCCAGGCTTTAGTCTGGAGACTGTATCGCGAAGACTAGGGGCTATGGACTGAGCAGTCAGCGTCAACTCACCCCCCTTTTCCTGTGCAGGATGTTTTGAATATTTTTTTGCCGACTCGATAAAGTCATCCCCCTGTTTCAGTTCATCATAAATTTCATGCGCTTTTTTATCCGATTCCGCCTCAATAATACCCAGGACGTATCGCATATAATTTGTCCTGTAAAAATCCTCAAGCTCCTGTTCTTTCGCCGATACTTTTCGGACAATCTCTTCGCTGTGGAGCTTTATAACAGATTCCCGGAGGATATATGCCTCTACGGCCTGCCTTACCTCGGGATACTGGTCTATTTCCGCACTGCGGGCCTCGTTCATGATCAGCCTGTCGTCTACAAGTTTATCAACATACTTTCGAATATCAAGAGTTCCTGCAGATGAGAGGTCTTCTCTCCTGTGGGCAATCGTCAACGCATACGTCAGATCATCCTCAGTTATGGGCGTATCATCAACAACAGCCAGTATCGTTTCTCTTTCTGAAAGCGATGCACAACCACAAAAAGCAGCAAGCAGCAAGCAGTAAGCAGTAAGCAGTAAGATGCTGTTTACTGCTGACTGTTGACTAATGACTATAGACTTTTTTATTGCCACTTTACCGTCTCCAGATCTTTGACAATTTTTGATATTACTTTATATACCGCATGTTCAGCCGACCGTATTTTTCCCCAGTCGAGTATTACAATGTCATCATCTCCCCTGACTTCATAGCGGTTGCACCAGAGTATCCTCTTGCTATGCGCATCAATAAGCCGGGCGCTTATAGAAGCCTCCGGCGGCGTATTGCCACTTCCTTCATTATATAACTCGACAGTTCCGACAAGAATTCCGTCTACACCGGTTTTACTCGCCAGAGTATCCTTGTTTGCATAATCCAGTTCACCCTTCCCTCTGAGCTTCGATTCCACCATAAACCGTCTCACTTCACCGAATTCCACAGGCTCAAACTTGCCGTCTTTGAAAAGTGCTGAGAGGAAAAGATACGTCGCTATCATGCCTGCGTCACCCTTCTTGCTTTCATTCTCCAAAGGCATAACAGCGATTTTGCGCGTCGATTTCATTTTTTTATTTGGTGGATATATGTTCAGGGTATCAAATAATTTATCGAGAGCTTTGTCCCTGAGTTTTTCGATTTCTCTGATCGTGCCCAATTCCAGGATCGTCGTAAAATCTTCCCCAGTGAATGAAGTATTATTCACCCATATCATGCTGCAATCCGATGCGCGGACAAGTCTGGCAGATAAACCGATTACAGGGTTGAGGCCGTTATAAAATGAGTTGACCGACCCCATCATAATACCTTTTACATTCAGTTCCTGGCTCATTTTTCTGGCAGCCTCGCGTCCAATACATCCAGTGGTTCTGATTCTCTCTTTGAGCAGGAATGCGTCACGGCTTGCATCATCAATGACACAAAACCCCTTCTCTTCCAGTATCTTTCTGATGAAAGGCATAACAGAGTCCACCGCATGGATATCCTCACTGAAATTTTCAAAAGGCATTATCACTATCCTCTCCGCTTCCTGAGTTGGTTCCGCAAATCCGATTCCCTCTGCAAACATGAAAAGACACATTAAGACGAATACAAGGCAGAGAGTCCGGAGCAAAGGGTCTGATAGAAGGCGGTGAGTTCCGTTTATGTTCAACCCTTTGCTCACGATCTCCTGTCCGCTGGTCTTAGTGCTTCGCGGCATGCATTCCGTTTTTTTCTCTCTCTCCATTCGTTTCGTTCTCAGTGATACAACGTCTGGATCGCCTCCCTGACAACAGAGAGGACTGTTTCGCTCATAGTATTCGCCCTTGCGCCAAAATGCTTTGCCATAAAACTGGCTCCCCCTTTTGTTTTGGTAACCGACCAGATGATGCTTCCCGAACTGGTGTCAGCCATCATAAGAGTAATGGCGACTTCTGGTGCAGAGACATTTCCTTCCCTGATCTCGCCATATTTATTCACTGCCCCAATGATAATGCCCTGCACCTTCAGGGATTTTCCTATGGATTTCAACTGTTCGGAATTGGGTGACTGTCCTGACTTGATTTTGAGTGATTCCATTGCAGCATTTGCATCGCCGGGGCAGACAACTTCAACGAGGTTCGAAGCGAGCAGTTCGCTGATGACAACCTGCCTGACTGCATCCGCAGCAAATTTGTCGTTACTGAGGTTATCAAGAGGAAGCACAGCTACCTTTTTGATAAAACTGAAATCAATATTCAGGTCTAAATAAAAAGAAGAGTTGCCCTTTCCACCACATCCGGAAATTAATAAAATGATAAAGCCTATGAGAAACAATTGTTTCAAGGGTCTCATATGTCAGCACCTCTTATGGTCATTAGTCATTGGTTTTGAGTCTATGCTTTTTCCGTATGCATTAAACAGTTCAGGTAACTTCTTTATACTATTGAACAACTCTTGATGTTTTGCTTGATTGAGAAGATCTTGTCTCATAGTTTTCCTTAACCATTTTTAATACAATGTCCCAATCGCTTCACTTACTACCTTATCTGCCGCCTCGCTTAAGGACATGCCTTCTGAACCGAAATGTCGTGTCCAGAAATCAGGGCCTCCCGATGTATTCCGCACCGACCAGACCACACTTCCGGAAGAAACCTCTATCATCCGCAGATGAATCGTTACCTCGGGATAAGATACTGAGATCCCCCTTCCCGTGCCATAAGCCTCAACAGCCCCCATCATTACCGCTGACGCGCCCGTTTTCATACCTACTTCCTGAAGTTCCCTCATGCTGATTGTGGAAATAGATTTTACTTTTATCTCCTTACAGAGTTTTGTTATCTCACCTGGTTCAATTACCTCTATCTCTCTTAAAAGCAGTTCTGTCAGCACTATCCTCCGTATTTTCTCGCCGGCATGCTCGTCACCGGTAAAATTCTCAAAAGGCATCACTGCTATCTTCCTCAAAACGTCTGTGTCCGCATTTTTTTGAACAAAATGCTTCGGACCACATCCTGCTATAGAAGATATTACCCACAAAATAAGTAAGAAGCTTACCACTGAAAAACGATTTAGCATCTTTACCAGAATCTGCATGTGAGATTTCCTCCCAGATTAAACGTCTCTGTCTTCACATCGTTCTTGCTATGTATATAGTCATACGTAAACTGGAAATCAATGAATTTAGTCATATACCATAAGAAATAGCCGCCGATATCATGCGTATTTGTTGACTCCGATTTTTCATAACGGTGTTCGTAATGGAGATTTACCCTTACAGCAGACACCATCAGCCAGTCAATGAACGCCCCCTCGGAAATGGTTTGCTCCTCGTCAGTATCGTTTATCCTGAAGGTCCCCGACAGACTGATGAACCTGCCCGGACGGTAAGTAAGCATAAATATACCATCATGTGCATGTCCGGATGTACTTCCGGAAAGGAAACTCAACCCATAGGTCAGGTTTGCCGTCAGGTTCAGCGTAAGCCGCGCATCCAGTGTTCCCCTGACATACCATGTGGTATTCCGTGTCTTCTCTGTTGACGCAGGGGTTAACAGACGGTATACAGGATAGGTCTTCGAATTTGTATATCCGACGTCCGTAATCATATTCACATCCCGGTGCAGCCGCGAGCCGACTGTCAAGAGCACAAGGTCGCTGATTGACTGTTTCTGATCAAAACTGTAGCTGTATGTCCGTATCAGCGAAAGATTGGTATCGAGTGTCGGGAGAGGGGCAGAATTGAACGTAAGGGAATAGGAATCGGACTTGATATCGGTCTTGTTTGGATCATACTCAGCCAGGTTGTCAAATGATTCGTTTCTCTGATAGCGTGCTGTAGTTACAAGATAATTAGTGGTAAGCCATGTTGCACTAACGCCATAGGTCCTTGTCACATGGCTTTGCAGGCTCGTGTCCCTTTCGCTGTCGAGCTTGCTCACAATGTTTTTGAATGCCCCTCCTATGGAACGAAGCACAGACTCCGGCTCCTGATCAGCCCTGTTCAGGTAGTAGTTCAGGGTAAAGAACAGTCTGGCAGCCGGCCTGTAGTTTGCAGTGAAGTTTATCCCATGGGTAAAGAATGTTGTTGTCTCTGTATTTTTGCCCTCTTGAAAGGTTTCAGTACCCCATGCTTCTGTTTCGGTGACAGGCACATCGTTTATCGTGGCCGTATCCATGTTCACCGCCTTCAGGTAGAGCGCATCCTGTGCAGAAGAGAGTTGAATTTCATACCGATAGATTGTGTTGAGCGCATCAAACAAGGTAATCGTTACAGTCTGGATAGAAACTTCCGTCCAGGTGTTGGGCAAATTGGTGCTGCTCCGGTAGACCCTCCAATTGGCCGAATTGAGTAAGTTCGTATCATTCCTGACGTCTTTATTCACATAGAGGTAAAGGACGTCAATTGTTTTACCGGATGCATTCTGAACTCCTATGTTGTGGTAACTGCTTCCGTTCTGGCCTATATTAATCGGGCCGTTTGTAGTCGTTGCAGGCGCAACATAGTTGCTGTCCGTAAGCGAAGATGTTGTAACAAGCGTATCCACAGAAGGTTGAATCTGCGTCCCGAGACCGTGCTGCCCAAATACAGGGGTCCTCCTTACGTCAATGCTGCCGCTCCGGTTTGCATAGCTTTCGGTCTTGTTCCGAACATAATTTCCCTGATACCCCATGGTAAAACTGATGCGGTTATGTAGGTATGACTTGTTGTAAGCAATGTCATACAGACAGTTCAAGTTATTATTTACTGTTTTATTGATCTTATCCATGGGAGTTTTGTACTTATTCCAAATATAGGAAAAATTGTAGGAGACTTTCCATGCCCTGTATAGCAGATCATACCAGGACATGCCGGTGAATTTTATATCGGTGGAATCTATCTCTCTGGGAGAGAGCTGATCATAATCCCGCTGTCTGTCGAACTGAAACGACAGGTTCGGCAGAGCATAGGGTTTGACAGTAAAACGGGAATAATAGAATTCAGTGATCCTTCTGCTGTCATGCTCAAGATTTGCGGTATCCCACTGCTCAAGACGCCTTGCCCCCAATTCAAGCCCGTAAACAGGATGTCGGAAAAACAGATCCAGTGCCGGCTCTACAGCCCTCAGATAATCCGTCGTCGTTTTCCCTTCGGAATCAGTTGTATGCGTATTGGTAAGTATTGTTTTAAGATTCAGGTCATAAGAAAGAAGTGGAGTCATACTCTTTTCGAAGCGGAAATAATAGTTTTGATACAAGTTGTCGGATTCGCTCACCTTCTCATCGTCTTCGTATTCTTTCAGATTATTGTAATTTATATTCAGCCACGCACTTGGACCCTCGGAGTAAGCAGATGAAGAACACAGGGCCATAATGCTAAGCGCCAAAAGCGCAACATGAATCGCTGTAAGCCATCGCTTCAGTAACAAGCAATTTCCTCCAAACCATCATTCTCTCCCCCGGCGCGTCCGATTCATCTCGTTTTTTATTTTGTTACCTCTTAAAAATCTTGAAAATCTTTCAAGATCTTTTTCTGTCATGCTGGCTTGTCCAGCATCTCTCTTTGTTTACAGAAAGATTCCCGACAAGTCTACGACTCGTAGAGCGGGAATGACAACCTGAAAATCAACTATTGGAAAAAGTTCACTATAAGTAAGCTATGCTTGCTCATTCTCCGTTGTAAAAAATACTTGCACTCTGTCTCATTCCGGGAACATGGCGATACCATATGGCCTCCTGCCCACAGGAATAACCTTCTCTTCCCGTTTTGTTGTTTTATCTACTACGGAAACGCTGTCTGACCCCCTGTTGACAACATAGAGTTTTCTTCCCTCAGGGTCCATAAGGAACGATCTGGGCTGACTCCCTACTGATATAGTACCGATGATCGGGGCCAACGATGTTCTCAGGGCACTCGACGCCTCGGAAAAGGGCCTGACCAGCAGTATCTCTCCGGAAGATTCCTTCAGGAGATAGAGCCTGTCAAAATCCGGATCGGCGACAATCCCTGTCAGCGAAGTGCCCACATTGCTCATCTCGCTTACAACTCCGGAATTGTTCCCACCAATTATCTGCATGATATCGATAATAGATAAGTTGTCATATCCATAATTCGCAACGTAGACCCTGGCTCCCGGGTAATCTACTGTGAGGGCTATAGGGCTCCACTTGACGCTGATGGAATTTACTTCACGTGGCCGCATTGTTGCCACATCAATCCTTATAACAGAGACGTCCCTTGAATTTTTGTTTGCAACATATACATTGCACGATGTTCTCCGGTAATTTCTTATGACATTGACTTCGTTCAGACTGAGGGAACGGGAAACGGAAAGGGTGTCGACAGGAGGGTCTGCAGCTATCGCTATAGGCCCGTCTCCNACATTCGCACGGTCAATCTCCTGATAGGTAGAAGCGTCTATGATTGAAACATTGTTCGAGCCATAATTGGTGACAAAGATGAGCTCTTTATCAGGGGTTATCCTTGCAACTGCTATCCCTTCCGGCTCTTTCCCGAAGCGGACTGGTATATCAACCTCCACACGATGTGTCGTAGGATCAATAACCGATATGCTATTTGAGCCCGAATTTGTCACGTATACTCTCTGCCGTTCCTTGCCCTGGCTCACAGCAATACCCCTTGGTCTTTTCCCCACCATAATCATTGCGACAATCTCTCCTGTCTGCCTGTTTAGGACTGAGACATTATCGGACTCCTCGTTTGTCACATAGATAAGAAGACTGCTCAGTTCAGGCGCCTGCCCTCTTACATCAAATGCGGGCGTGAAAAGAAATCCATCTTTGAGCGAGGCATCAGGGTTCCAGTTAAGAAAGAGCGCTGTGTTCTGGTTTCTTCTAACAGTAATATCTATGGCTGTCACTATCCCTTCAGGCGGGAGAGCAAGATTTGCCGCGCCTTCTTTCCTGTTCAGGACCGCCTGCTTGATAACAAGCTGGAGTTTCCTGTACCTGCCCTCTGGCAGGAATTTTTCACCGATCACTATCTGTCGTCCGCTGATGGAAGATGATTTGATAGTGAGAGGGGTATGCATTATCTCATAGCCGGTTCCGTCTTCTGTGATGATATTTACAGCTGAAAGGTCAAAGGTTATATCCAAAGCAATCCGTTCAGGTACTTGTAAAAATAGCGAAACCTGTCCGCCGGACAATAACGATGTATCCTTATATTCGTTGACCGACGCACAGCCGGACAGCAGAATCAGCGCAACGCAAAAAGTAAAAAGCGAAGAACAAAGAGTTAATTGCATAGATTCGCTCTTTGTTCTTCGCTTTTCGCTATTCATTCGGTTTAAAAATCTCGATCCTGTCATTGAAGGTATCTGCAACGAGTATTCTCCCCTCACTATCAATAGCAATATCTTTAGGGAACTGGAACCATCCTTCTCCCCAGCCGAGCCCGCCGAATTCATGGAGATATTTGCCGTTGCTGTCATATGCTGATACCGTATGCCGCATATAGTCCACTACATAAATCGTGCCATTCCTTTCGTCTATAGCAACCGCTTGAGGCCTGCTCATTTTCCCAGTGCTTCCACCCTTTTCTCCAAATTCAAAGAGAGATTTTCTGTTTTCGTCAAATACGTAGATGTGTCCATTTATTTCACTGACCAGATATATTCTGCCCTTATTGTCTGCGGTCACATTGTTGAATTGTACCTTTGTCCCGTTTTCTTCATGAGAGAGAATTTCTTTTGTCCCTTGGCTGCCGACTATCAGAACACCGGGGAAAGAAGATCCTGTGACATAGATATTTCCATCTTTATCCGTTGCAAGACCGGATGGTATGAAGGTATCAGCTCCCTCGAAGCCTGTCAGTGAGATGTCCTTTATCCATTTATAGCATGCGTTGAATATNGAAATCCGGGGTTTTGGAACTTCCTTTGTAGCACTCTGGACAATATAGAGATTCCCCTGCGAGTCTATTGTCAGTCCCTGGGGCGATTCAACACCGCGTTTCTTGTCAAGGGTAAAAATCGGGAAAAAATCAGAGGTATATACAATGATACGGTTCATGCCGTCGGTTATATAGATCTCTTTTGCAACGGTATCTACAAAAACAGAAGAGGGAAACCGCAGCCTCTCTCCGGCCTCATCTTCGAGAATACAGTCACAGTAAAGCACCGGTCTCTGTGCTGATCCATATACTGGCTGAGTCGTGCAGTGAAATACCACTGCGAGCAGTATGCCGAGCAATAAGAAAGGCACTATATTTTTCATTACTACTGTCATTCTCCTGAGTTCCTTCTCATCCATTTCACTTCTCCTTCGTTGTTTTCCTCAACGAAAAGGGGAGGGCATAATCACCTACCCTCCCCTTTCCCTGAATTTCTCTTCCTACTGTTTATACTCCATCCTTTGTCGTGTGGCAGATGAAGCAACGTCCTGTATCTGATCCGGTACCGGCGCTTATATCTTCATAATTCCATCTCAGTATGTCCTGATTTGCGCTTGCATGAGCTTTGTGGCATGAGAGGCATAACACAATACTGTCGTCTGTTCCGGGATTCACAAAAGGACTTGGAGTATTAGGTATGTTTGCTCTTCCGACAGGTGCTTCTATGGAATATGGATTATTGGTTCCGGTTCCACCATTATACTTGTAGTATTCTTTTGCAGTTGTAGCTGGAAGAACAATATCAGTCGGATGTCTCAACCACGGTCCCGTACCGATGTCAGTTGCATTACCATGGTAATTGCCATGGCATTCTGCGCACAACCCGCTTATCGTCCCACCACCTGGTGTCGACGCACTGCCTGATTCTACCCCTGCAGTTGCGCCCTCATATTCATTGTGATTATCAACAGTTGCATTGAGATTCCATTGGGAATGCTCACCGCCATGAACTCCCTTAAGGAACCGATAGCTGTTATACGTCGCTGTGCCTTGAGCTCCCTCGTCGATTGTCCCGAACTTCATCATTGTGTCGATAGCGTGATGTGAACCCCTGATAGCTGCCATTGACCCTGCAATGGTCCGGTCTCCGTGACAGCCGAGAGTTCCCGCGCAGGTAAAAGTCGCTGCCGTGATGCCGGTCTGATTGTATTCATCTCCCGGCGGAGGAAACATAGCGGCTATATCTTCCTGATTTGCAGCTCCGAGATCCTTGACATTATGCCCGGCAGTATCATGGTTTGCAGAAACTATGCTATCATTCGTGTCAACTGCCTTCCCTCCGGTAATATAGGCGAAATTCCCTCCGGCAAGATCATCAGTAGCAATATGCATCACCGCAGGAATGGTGTTATTGGTGCCCAGCAAGTTGTCAGCAGCAGTTGTTCCATGACATCCAATGCAGTCTCCCTTGAGCAGGGTTTCATACGGTCCACCGGCAACAACGGTCGCTCCATTCTGGCTATTGTGCATTGTGTGACAGTCAACACAAGGTCCCTGTACCACGGCGCCAGATATTCCGCAAGTTAAAATGAGACAAAGTGAAGCTACGATACCCATTATTGTTACCTTTCTCATTTTTTTTCACCTCCCTTCATTCTGGATTTTTTGTTATTTTTTCCCTTACAAGAAACCTGTAAGCCCTCCTCACTATTTATCATTTGTGTATTATCTGTTGCTAACATAGTGACATTCGTATAACATATTGAAAAAGCAAACTTTATGCCAATTTAAATCGATGTTGACTGTTAAAAAATAGGATAAATATAATTTTTAATTTAGCTTTTGATATATTTTAAACTTGATAATACATTATTTGTCAAGTATTTTTTATCTTATGCTATATATTATTGCTGCAGTTTCTTTATGTGGCAGATGGTGCAGCCGGAAACTGAACTCCCCCTCGTTGGGGTGTTGTTGCTGTACTCCCACCTGAGGATATCAGGATACCGGGTGGCATGGGCACGATGGCAGGAAAGGCACATGACTATGCTGTCGGCATCGACAACTTTTTCAGAGTCTTTTGGCTCCCAATAGGCAACAGGAGCGATGAGACTGTAAAGGACATAGTCCTGGTATTCAGATCCGGCATATCCTCCATGGACAGCGCTGAACGCAATATCGGTAGGGTGCTTTCTCCATACCGAGTTATAGGCATGACCGACTTCCTCACTCCCTCCGAGATTGGCATTCGGATGGAACCGGGCGTGGCATTCG
>JGI11641J44799_10000343_pt1 | contig 13728 bp, 14 predicted proteins | sample WetSurSiteA1Bulk_FD_44799 | JGI IMG/M metagenome (IMG submission 44799) | reverse complement strand
GATCCCGAACCTGTCGGTTTTCGATGTGCTAATCCAATTTCATTTTTTCATCATTTCGAACCGTTTACTCACCATGTCCCAGTTTACGATGTTCCAGAATGACTCGACAAATTTTGCACGATCATTCTTGTAATCTAAATAGTATGCATGCTCCCAGACATCGAGTACCATCAGAATGTCAAAACCGGGCATGATGTTCACATTGTGCTTCTCTGCCTGCATGATTACGGGCCGTTTTGTAAAGTTACAAAAGGTCATGACAGCCCATCCTGACCCTTCTGCACTGGTTGCAGCCTGGGTGAACTCTTTTTTAAACCTCTCAAATTTCCCGAATTCACCTTCGATAGCTATTGCCAGATCTCCTTTCGGTACTCCACCCCCGCCTTTACCGGCAGGAGCGAGATTTTCCCAGAAGCGGTTATGGAGCCGGAACCCCCCGATATGAAATGACAGTTCCTTAAGCGTTGCCTTGAGATCAAGGTCAGCATCGTCCTTTCGTGCTTTATCCATTTTTTCAAAGATGGCATTTGCACCGTTGACATATGCCTGGTGATGCTTCAAATGATGCAGTTTCAGTTGTTCTTCTGAAATATACGGTGCCAGAGCTGCATACTCATACGGCAGTTTTGGTAACGAATACAACTTGATTGGTTCCATAAATCAATACCTCCTTTTTCCCCCTCTAACAGGAGAATTACTGATGAAAATGGTATTGAAATGAAGTTTATAGACTATTTCCTAAACTTCAGATTTTGAAACAATTTATGAAACAAATCAGGTTGTTAAAAAAGTGATACTTTGCTACCTTGTAACGCCTTTTGATGCGGGGATCATCTCATCCGCGCACCTTGTTTGTATTCAATGTTACTTCGTTAATCCCCCTTGGGGTGATTGCAGTAATTATGGATAAATTCATAAAAAAAACAGTCCGGCAGCTCGCAGCGGCCACACCCGTTTGAAGGACATGCTGTTCCATAACGATGATAAACAGCAATGCTTTGCCGGGAAAAATTTCCTTTTGAATTCCGGTAATATTCCCAGATTTTCCCGACTTCTTCTCCTGCCTGATAGAGCAGGGGTTGATTTTCAGATAATGGAATTAACCTCACCTGAAGCGGTGGTTGAACACTGGACATAATAGTTTAATTCACAAAAAACAGATTTTGAAGCAAATTTTGAAACGAAAAATCTGTCTTCCAGAAAAGCTACCGGAAAATTGACCACCGGCAAAGATTTCAGGACCCTTTTTTCTCGACTATCAGGTGGAGTTCTCCGTCTGAAAACCGTTTATTGCTGAAAACCACGTTCCCGGGAAGGGTTATTACTTTTTTATACATTTTACTGGTATCTGCAGCAACAATTGTGATAGTGGTTTTTTCAAGATCAATGTCAATCCTGATTTTCTCTTCGGCAATCCCCGGCAGTTTCGTCACAATGTGGATTAATTTACCTTCATCGCGGAGGGTTGTAACCGGTTCAATGAAATCTGGTTGTTTTACAATCTTTACATTTTCTTTTTGCATAGTCCCTCTACCCTTCTTTTCAGATACGCGTTATTTTCCGGATCTCTTTTTTTCTTTTTGGATTCTCCAGACACTGGATTTAATCACCAGCAAAATGATACTGATTTTTGTTGGCTGGTATATCTCTAATGGCAGGTTGGGTTCACCCAGGAATTTACCCCGGAATATCGTGAACCCGACCAGCCGGGTGTTTCAGGGCATTGGTTCTCTGGTGCAATTGTTTTGCATAATTTCACCACCGGGACAGTTGCGTTGCCAGCAGAGGGGTAACAATCCTGGTAAGGATACCTGCATGCAATCCCCACAGGGAAATGTATCGGCGTTGCCATCCCGGCTATTTCCGTATATGGTGTGAGGATACACCTCACGATACTCCAGTGTGAAGTTGAATAAGAAAAGCATATCCGGTTTTTTCAATTTGTGTTTCAAAAATTGATACTTAGACTATCCCTTTTAAATTCAGAATTTATATCAGAATCCGGTGAGTTACATGTCGTCAATGAAATCTCGTATGGTCCCGGCAGTATTCAGGAGAAAATCCGAAAGAAAGTCAAAAAACAATATTTCACAAAAATCAATCGGCAAAACGGTACTGCTATACCAGTATTATCTTGACGAAATAAACCGTCCTGTACCGGAACAGGCAATTGAAAAATCCGATGGAATTTGTATCGATGTCAGTCCTGCAGAACTGATAGAATTCCGCAACTTTCACACGTTTATTTCATCGCATGTACAACCAACAAACATGTGTGATACACCATGCATGTTACTGTGGGCAGAGTGGGTCAGGTTTTGTTTAAAAGAGACGCGCACATTTCCGCGTTTAATCCTGGAGAAAGAATTCCGGGATCTGGTAGTCAACCAGCTGGGTTTTACCGTTTTGGAGGATGAAGCACGCGGGAAGGTTTATCCTGGGGTCCGGTTCGTGTGGCGAAAGAATATCTCCCAGAATAAAATTGGCAGTGAATCTGCAATGGTCTGAATCGACCATTATCTCCATAGCATCTGGTTTAAAAACAATTTTTTTTAAAAGATATGAAAGGAGAGAGAAATTTTAAAAAAAATATCATGTACACAATTTTTTCCAAAAAGATTGGTTTTATCCAGCAATCTTACTTTTTATCAGCACCCACAACAGATGAACTTTTACTTTGAGGACCAGAAATATGCCAGAAGACCTGTTTAAAGTCATTAAGTCTATGGCTGATGTGTTTTTTTCCTTTTTCTGTGGGACAGTATAATTTGGATTTTCCCGAAACCCTGATCTCAAGATGCCCGTTTTCCAAAAGTTCATAGAGCAGGGTGTATACACGGGCCTGTGGGATAAGAACGTTATAGCGGTTATGGATTTCATGAACAATATCATAACCGGAGATCGGTTTATCGAGAAGGGATAACACAACGGGTTCAAGCAACTTTTTTACAACGTCATCAATTGTCGACTGGGGTACAATGGAGACCGATCCTTCAGGAAACGTGTGATGGGCAAACGAGAGTGTTGTTTCTTTGCCGGTTGACACGATGATTTTGGGAATCCCCTCTGCAAGTGATTGTATCAGTGAGTGATCAATTTTTTCCATATTCACGGCGAAAATTCCAGAAACCGGAATGCCACTCTCTTTTTTTGAGAGCAGTAGTTTTCTGATTGCAAGAATATCATTGAATTCATCAGTTTCGGAAAAATCAAGCAGTATCTGTAACGACCCCGTTGCCGCTGAATGCTGGAGCGATTCTGTGCACTTTTCAAGAACCGGCAGCAGGGTAAATACTTCGTTTTTCTTGATCCGGTAGGTGAACAGGTCCTGTTTCTGGATCTCTTTTGGAAAGTATTTCTGGAGCGTTGAATGAGAATAGGCAAACAGGTTACGTCCTCCCTTTTTTATGCCCTCTTCCAGGGCAAATTTGAAGAGCGGTTCTTTTGCTGCGTGTTCTGTATAGAGGTAAAGGACGATGTCGGTAAAGATGTCATGTAAAAGGACTGTTTTAATTTCCGGCAGGTCATGATAGGTAAGATTATCCGAGTCCAGGTGACCAGCGTCTGCCGTAACAATTTTTTCCTGTTCAGATTTTTTTCCTTTTTTCAGGATCTGCTGTTCGGTACCTTTCCGGAACAATGCCACTTCAATGGCGGCCTTGATTTCCAGTTCATTAAACGGTTTTACAATATAACCGTAGGGACGGACATTTTTTGCTTTTTCGATGATTGTGTCATCAGCATAGGAAGTGACAAATACTACCGGGATATCCAGTTCATCGCTGATGATTTTTGCTGCTTCAATACCGTTCATCCTGCCCGGCATAACAATATCCATCAGCACAATATCAGGCCGCAGGCGTCTGGTCTTATCAACTGCTTCTTCACCCGACGCGGCCATACCTGCGACAGTATAACCCATTGCACTTAACCGTTCCTCCAGTTGCATGGTGATAATTGCTTCATCATCAACCACGAGTACTTTTGACATAATCTTACGCCTCCGTTATTAGAAGGGGAAATTCAATAATCATTTCTGTTCCTTGGTTGCGATTTATCTGAAGTGATCCTTTCAACTGGTGCTTCACGAGTGTTCGTACCAGTTTCATACCGAGACTATTGGTTTGGTCAATATCAAAATCGGGTGGGATCCCGATTCCGTCATCTTTGACCGTTATTCGGAGATGGCCGTTTTCCTGCACGGCAGAAACATCAATAGTCCCGTGTTTTTTTCCTTTAAATGCATGCTTATATGAGTTTGAGAGGAGCTCGTTCACAACCAGTGCACAGGGAAGGGCCTGGTCAACCGGAAGAAAAATTTCCTCTGCATGGATCTCGCACGAAATCTCGTGTCCTTTATGGGAATAAATATTGGATAATGCAGTTATCTGGTCACGGAACTGGCTGGTTAAACCGATTTTTCCAAACTGCTTGCTTTCATACAGGCGGGTATGTATCTGTGCCATAGTCTGGATTTTCAGCATCATGTCTGTCAGGATAGCGGTGGTTGTTTCATCCAGTGTCCGCATCCGGGTCATATCCAGAAGACCGGTTATCAGCTGGAGATTGTTTTTAACACGGTGGTGAATCTCGCGTAGCAGTACTTCTTTTTCCTGTAAGGAAGCGACGAGGTTCTCCTCGGAACGTTTCCGGGCAGTAATATCCCTGAAACTCCAGACTCTGCCTACAACCTCTTTTCCGATTTTCTGGGGTTTTGAGTATCGCTCGAAGATTCGCCCGTCATTGAGTTCAATCATGTCATAGCTCTCCCTTGATTGGTGTAAGAGGAGGTCATTCATATTTGCAAGAAATCCATCGGGACCCTTAATTTGCGACTGGAAATATGAAACTATTTTCTTGTGATCCAGTGATTTTACAATTTCTGCAGGAATATTCCACATGGTCACAAAATTCTGATTATGACTGGTAACCGTTCCTTCCTGGTCTACGACGAGAATTCCATCTGCAGTGGATTCAAGGGATGCGTTGAGCAATGACAGGGTTTTTTTGAGATTGGCATCCGCGGATTTTCTCTGCAAAATCTCTTCTTCCAGCACAACATTCATTTTTGCATATTCTGAAGCCCGCATTTTGTATTCAGACTCAATCTTTTTCCGATCAGTGATATCCTGGCCCTGCGCGATTGTCGAAACAATCGTTTTACCGTCAGTTCCAAATATGGAGGCGGAGTTCCAGAGTACTGTCCTGATCCCACCCTTCTTGTGGAAAATGGGGATTTCCACGCTATCCCATCGTTCTCCCTCCGTCGTCTTTTTGATAAGGTCCATAGCAGGGGTCATATAGTTTTCCGGCAGGAGAATTTCAAGAGGTTTCCCAAGGACTTCCTTTGCTTTTCTGCCGGTAAGATGTTCAGACGCACGGTTGAACAGGGTAATACGGAATTGCGGGTCCCAGACAATGATGGGTGCATTGGCATAGGTAATGAGATTATCCAGGTACTCCTTTGTTTCCCGCAGTGCATCCTTCACCTGCTCCTGCCGCGTAACATTATATGCAACTTCCCCTGCTGCAATAATAGTCCCGCTGGTATCCCGGATGGGGGTGTGCAGCACTTGATAAATCCTGCGATTCTCGCCGGGCTCACCGAAGGTTATGGTCTGGTGAACATTCTCGCCATTCAGCACCCTGCTCCACTCGTTGATTGACCTCCGCTGTTCTTCGGGGAAATCAGCGAATAATTCAATCATGTTCGTGCCGATTGTAAGGTCTTTACCTGTGAGTCGCCTGATTTCTTCTTTGTAAGTCTGGTTGAAGAAGATATAACGAAAATTCGTATCCTGAACCGCAATAATAACGTCGGTTCCTTGTGTTACAGCATCCAGGAGATCCTGAGCCTGCAGGAGGTTTTGTTCGCTGTATCGCAATGCATTTTCAACATGCTTTTGTTCGGTCAGATCAACTGTAGCGATCCCAATTCCCGTTATCTGACCGTTATCCCCGCGAAGGGGTTCAAGGTACAGGTCAAGGAACAGACGTTTCCCATTCATTGTCAACCAGATTTTTTTTCGNACTTCCTTTCCCGATGTAAGACATGCCCGCTTAAGTTCTATCAGATGTTCTGCATCTTCCGGTGCGAAGATATCCGTGTCTTTCTTACCTCGGACTTCTTCCGGTTGTATAGTACGCTGGTTGTAAGCCCATTGGAAAACCAGATCGGTATCCTGTATAGCAACTGACACCGGCGCATTCTTGAGTGCAAGTCGGAAACGCTCCTCACTTTCCTGAAGCGCCTGTTCTGCCTTTCTCCGTTCAGTGATATCCTGTCCAAATGCAAGATTCCCCGTTATATTTCCCCGAGAATCCCTGATAGCACTGTTTCTCCAGGAGATCCAGACATGATCTCCGTTCTTTTTTACATTTTCGTTTATGTTTTCAGCGAAATTGTCAGGGTCTTCGAGAACCTCATNAACCATTGTTTCCAGACTTCGTCCTGTGCNGCTCTCTGTCAAAGGAACAAGTATCTTCACATTCTGTCCAAGGATCTCATCAAGGGAATATCCGAAGAAATTCTGTGCGTAATTATTGAAGAAGGAGATTTTGCCTTCACTATCCATTTTTATTATGATACTGTTTGCATTCTCAACAAGCTCTTTGTATCTCTTCTCACTCTCGCGCAGCTCCTCTTCTACCTGTTTGCGCTGGGTGATATCACGCATGTAGACATCAACTCCCCCTTTGCGTCCCTGCATGAATACCTCGTACCACTGACTGTTCAGCGGTGACCGGGCTTCATAGTGCTCGAGCGTTTGGTTCTCTGCAGCATTCAGGTAAAAACGGTGAATCTGAGTACCTTTCAGGTTCGGGTACAGATCCCATATGACCCTGCCAAGCAGTTCGGATGCTGGTCTTCCAAAGGGAGCTTTCTCTGCAGTTGGGTTAACCATCGTGAACCGCCACTGATCATCGAGCGAGTAGAATGTATCTGCGATTCCTTCCAGAATTGTGGCAGTACGTGTCTGTGCCTCGCGCAGGGCCTCTTCGGCCCGCTCCCTTTCGGTAATATTCTGGCCGATGATGGTCAGACCCTCTCCCATGGGATATGCATGCAGCTCGAACTTCTCCCCTTTTGCGACTATGCTTGTATTTTTAAAGATAGAGGGTTCCCGACCGGCCATTGCATTGCGATAAAACGTCTCCAGCGGCGTCCCGATAATGGATGGAAAAATTTCCCAGATCGTTTTCCCCAGCACGTCTTTGGGACTTTTGTTGGTGTATTCAAGTGCCCGCTGGTTGATGTAGGTAAAGCGCCAGTTTTTATCAAGGGCGACAAAACTATCACTGATTGATTCCAGAATGGTTGAGGTATGGTCATAAGCGCGACGTAATTCTTCTTCCATCCGCTTACGCCAGGTGATATCCGTTGTATATATTCTCGCGACCTGTAACTCACAGTTCAGGGCAATATTTTCCGAAAACCACGCGTTGTTCAGATTAATTTCCCGGTATATCTGGAGTGCCGTAGGACCGCTGAGCATTGCTAAGATCTCCTCTATATCATCCGGAACAAAGAATTCAGGATTCTGGGGAAATCCCAAATCGTTAAGGATTTTCAGTGTCGCTGGATTGGCAAACGTGATTTCTCCCTGTGCATTTATCTCGATAACCGGGTTCGGGTTCATCTCGGGAAAGCTCGCCAGCCATTGGTTTCTGTTTTCTCCCCTTGCAGGTTCAGACAAAAATATCACTCCTTTTCAGGAAATGAGATTCCCTGAAAAATATGGATTTTTTTAAACTTGAAAATAGGACTTCCCACGTCATTTTTGGATCTCTGTCATCATTTTTTCGCAATTAACCTGTTTTTAACATTTTTACCTGATTCAGCCCTGGTCATCAGGAATAGTATCGTTATAAGAACCTTCTTTGAACGGGTTAAAAGCATTTTCCCACTTTTCAATTTTTGAAACATTACAGGAAACTATTTTCAGACCTCACTCAGCACCATGAGGGTCTGGTAATTCCCACCATTTCTAATTTCTGAAATGTACCACAATAATTAAGAGATCAATATCCTTACGTCCGTCCATGAACAAGATCCGGACTCCGATATTTCTTGTTATAATCATCGTATGTGTTCTTGCAGCTGCATGCACGGGAAATACCAGCAAGACCCCGGCCCCGGCTACTACAACTTCCGGTACCGCTGTTGATTTGACAAACCAGAAATCCCCGCAGGCAGCTACCTTCGGGAACGGTGGGTCATATACTCCACTTGTTACCCCTCAGCCGCTGATACGTCTTGAAAAAGTTGCGGGAGGCTTTTCCTCACCAATGATGATTGCTGTACCTCCCGATGAAAGCGGGCGATTATTTGTTGTAGACCAGATCGGTGTCGTGAAGATTATTACTCCTGATAAAAAAGTTGCCGAAACACCGTATCTGGATGTAAGGGATCGTATGGTCCGTCTCAGCCCAACTTACGATGAACGCGGACTTCTTTCCCTGGCTTTTCATCCTGATTATAACAATAATGGTCGGGTATTTGTCTATTATTCTGCTCCACTACAACCAGGAGCACCAGCCGGCTGGAGCTGTACCAATCGTCTTTCCGAATTCAGGGTTATGCCACAAAATCCCGACAGGGTCGACATGAATAGTGAGAAGATCCTGCTTTCTGTAGATAAACCACAATCGAACCATAATGGCGGCCCGATTCTCTTCGGACCTGATGACGGGTATCTTTATCTCGCGCTTGGTGATGGTGGCGGGGCTGACGACACTGCTGCTGGCCATACACCCACGACCGGTAATGCGCAGGACATAACAAAACTCCTGGGAAAGATTATCCGTATCGATGTTGACGCACCAAAAGAGGGAGGGAAGATGTATGCTATTCCCCCGGCTAATCCATTTGTGTCAACGGGAGGAGGTGCCCCGGAGATTTATGCATCAGGACTCCGGAACCCGGCCTTCTTGTCTTTTGACACCGGTGAGAACCATACACTTATAACCGCTGTTGCGGGACAGGCTCTCTTCGAATCGGTCTTTATTGTTAATAAGGGGGGCAATTATGGCTGGAATATCCGGGAAGGGACACACTGTTTCAACCCTGCCAATGACACAAAACCTGCAACAGGTCCCTGCCCGGTTGCAGGATCCCGCGGAGAACCATTGATCGGGCCCATTATTGAACTCGGGCATGATGTGGGCAACACCATCATCGGGGGTTTTATCTACCGGGGCACTGCCTTGCCGGGCCTTGCCGGAAAATATATTTTCGGCACATGGAGCACCAGTTTTGCGAGCGGTAATGGTTCACTTCTGGTATCGACACCTCCGGAAGGGTACGATATCAGTTTGTATCCCTCTTCGGTTGCAAGCATCACACCTTACGATAACCGCATGTGGACAACACAGGAATTCCGGGTTGAGAACTCTCCCAACGGGCGGGTGAATGCATACATCAGAGGATTAGGGCAGGACACTGATCATGAACTCTATGTCCTGACCAATATGAAGAGCGGTCCCGATCCTAACGGGACTACGGGTGAGATCTGGATCCTTGTTCCGGGATGAGCGATACCGATGATGAACCTTTTGACTCCGTATAAACTTGGTGACCTGAAACTGTCAAACCGTATGGTAATGGCGCCGATGACCCGGTGCCGTGCGGTTTCTGGTAATGTACCAGGTCCGTTAACTGTCACGTACTATGCCCAGCGGGCTTCGGCTGGCCTCATCATTACTGAAGGATCTCAGGTAAGCCGAAAGGGAGTCGGTTTTGAACGGACACCCGGTATTTATTCCCCCGATCAGGTCGCGGGCTGGAAGGAGGTAACCAATGCAGTTCATGAGCGCGGGGGAAAAATTTTTCTTCAGCTCTGGCATGTAGGGCGTATGTCGCACCCTGACTATCTCGGGGGTGATCTGCCAGTTGCTCCGTCAGCACTTCTGGTCAATGAGGAAATTCATACCCCTTCTGGAAAAAAGATCATTTTGCTCCCCCATGCCCTTGCATTGGATGAGATNCCGGTAATCATCCGGCAATTCCGTCAGGGTGCAAAGAATGCCCGTGACGCGGGTTTTGATGGTGTTGAGATCCACGGGGCAAACGGCTACCTGCTGGACCAGTTCCTGAGGGATGGNTCAAACAGGAGGACAGATGACTATGGTGGCAGTCTTGAGAACCGCATCCGTCTCCCACTCGAGGTTGCCCGNGCGGTTATGGGGGAGTGGAACCCAAAAAGGGTTGGATACCGGTTGTCTCCCCATTTTCTCTATCACGGTATGTCTGATTCGGACCCCCGCGAAACTTTTTCCCGTTGCGCTGAAGAACTGAGCAGGATCGGCATAGGCTATATCCACCTCATCGAACCTGTCGGGGGAAAGCTCGGGATAACAGAACCCAGCGTACAGATTGCTCCCCTTATACGGGCAAAATTTAATGGCACACTTATTCTTAATGGTGGATACGACGCTGCAAGTGGAAATGCAGCTATAGACAGCGGTCTGGCTGACGTGATCTCATATGGGGTTATGTTTCTTGCCAACCCCGATCTCCCCGAGCGGTTCAGGACAGGCACCCATCTGAATACTGCCGATATTTCGACCTTTTATATGGGCGAAGAGAAAGGGTACACTGATTATCCCTCCTTATAAGCGGGGTTTGGCAGGGATCAACCGCTTTCGCGCGAAAACCAATTACAAACTATGTCACAAATTTTGAAAACCGACAATAACCATATCTTTGCAGCTTGCAAGAACGATAACCGTCCGCTCTCGGACAAAAAACAGGAGATGGCACGATGATGCACGAACAGGGAATGGGCCATGGCATGGGTGCAATGCAGTGGCACGACATGCTCACGATGGAAATATGGAACAAGATGTCGGATGAGCAGAAGAAAACACTGATGAAACGAATGGTCGATGGAAAGATTCTGATGAAAGAGAACTGGATCAAACAATTCCAGTTCAAAATAGAGACCATGAAAATGGTCAAGAAAATGCTGGATGAAAGCTAAACCGACAGAAGCTGAACCCTCTCTGAAACTATCTTTTTTTCTCAGGGTACGTGATCATAAAATTACCTTGCCAGATTTAACAAAAAAAAGTAAAAAAAATTATAATATTACTCATTTTCTGAATTAATATCCTAAGGATTCCTTAACAAGGATGAGAGTAACCCGTCCTTTGTTTCTCTCTTGGGCAAGGATGACACATTTTCCAATCGCACTCGGTATCCCATAGGCTTTCTGTGCCCGAACATTTTCGAGCCGGTAAGCATACTGCCAGACGCGTTGTAATGCATCTTCAAGGGTAGGAACGATCTTATTTATCCCGACAACTAAAATGAGGTGGCCGGCGGCAAACGGCCACGCACCAACCCGGCTGCCGCCTGCATCGCAGGCAACGATCTCCCCGCTCCGGGCAATCGCATTTGCACCCGAGATAAAATAGTCAGCAGTAACGGATTTTCTCCTTAATTCTCCCCGTTTACGGTCATCATTTTCTGCTGTAATGCGATGGTGAACAAGGTTCCATCCTGACATACCTCCTGAGATAAACTCTTCGTACCCGATCTCTGCGAGTGTGGTTGATGAACCGTTCATCACCTCAGCACCTGCCGGAATTATCTTTTTTAGTTGTTCTAATGCATCTTTGCCATCCGGAGAGAGGATGACCTGTATACCCCGTTTTTCAATTTCACGTGCAGTTTTTTCAACAATTTCTGAAGAGGGAATACCGTTCCATTTTTTGGGATCTGCCCCAGCTTCATCGATGAGATTAATTGCACTGTACTGGGTAATTTTTGTCATAATTTTTGCCTGTTGTGAGTTTTGTGTATCCTTTTCATAAAATATGTTGCCTCCGTTATGAATTAGAGAATAAGGATTAATTGACTACAAAAAAGAGCCCATATCATGATACTGGTACGGGAAAAAAAGATCGGGCAGGGATTGTCGGGCAGCATAATCGGGGCTAAAAAAAGATTAATCTGCGGATTAAACAGCAGAATCTCCTGAACCTTATTTTTTCAGATCTTCTGTGATCTTCTGGAATTCTTCGCTGGAGATCTCACCTTTTGCATATCGTTCTTTTACGATATCCATTGCACTTTTTTCTCCGGGCGATCCATTATGTTCCTTCGTTTCGCGGATAACAACGTAGATGATAAGGAACAGGATTCCGACAAAGGGAATGAGAACAAGTATCCCCCAGAGCAAGCCGTTCATCCCCCTCGTTTTTGCATCTTTGTACACTAAATATGCAATGACAAGGAAAACAAACAGCCAGAAGAGCATCATACACAGGCGCCAAATGGGAAACCCATACCCGGCGGTGCCATAACTTCCCCACATATCATCCATCATGTATGCCATGCAGGTGAATAGTCCCAGGTTCTAAATAAGGGTTGGGTCTGGTCCCGTGAAAAAAATCTGATTAAAAAGAAACATCTGAAGATTTTTGGCCAATTATTATGCATATTTCAACAAAATATTTATAAAGTGTTGGTAGATGGAAATGATCTTCCATATATAGAATAGGATAAAAAATGAGTGGTATTCATCCGGGTTTGATTACAGATGACTGAAACAACCACAATTAAAAAATCAATTGTTGAGATTAAGGATATTACTGCAGGTGCCGGGGCGCTCGGCCTCCTTGGATACGGTATGCCGGGTGTCCTTTTAGGGCTTGCCAACGCCGGGATAATCCAGGCGGGATCCGTGATCCTTGGCATGGCGATCTTCATGGGGGGAGTTGCCATGTTCACTGCCGGCCTGATGGAGTGGAAGAAAGGTAATACCTACGGTATGGCAGCTTACGGCTCCTATGGCCTGTTCTGGTTTTCCTTTGCTGCGCTGTTTATCCTTCCGGTACTTGGCTTTGCCAAAGATACCGGCGGTCAGGGCGCAATGGCTGCCTATCTCGCACTCTGGGGACTCTTCACGTTTATTCTCTTCATCGGATCGTTGAAAATGTCCCGGGCGCTCCAGTTTGTGCTGGGGACACTTGCGCTCGTATTTTTCCTGGAAGCCATCGGGGCAGCGACAGGTTTGGGAATGTTCACGGTACTTGCCGGGTATATTGGTATCATCAGCGGTCTTGCTGCAATATATACCGCACTCGCCCCTGTCCTGAATGATATCTATGGCAGGACGATTGCACCGCTTGGATAAGCAGCTGGAGATCAGAAAGTTAAGTATTCAAAGGGGAATTACCGGGAGATATCCTCCCGGTTGTACCTTTCCATTGTTAGCAATTCACCACTTCATATGATTCTACAAGGATGACTTCACAGCCAGCAGGATATGCATCGTTTCTCACCGTGCTGGTGTTGGCAAGATAGCGTCTGGTCGGACCNGTACCGCGGATATCGACGAGTTTTCCCTTTATCACTACACAATCGCCAACCTGTATATTCTTCACGTTACTCTCGAGTGCAGGATCCAGAAAGATAAGGTGGTTGTTACTGATGTGTTCGTCTATGTATTCCTCGGTAAGGCCGACAACGGTCGGAATATCGTAACTGTATATGAGGGTATGGTCTCCCATCGTGATTTTGAAAAACGAGAGGATACCCGGCTTGAGCAGGTCACCGTTCACCACCGCAAGATCGAGAGGAATAATACCGTCTGGCATTGTCGCAGGGTAATCGTGCTTCCCGACTACTTTGCCGGCGAGAATATAGCTGTAGGATGAGAGGAAGGTGAAATGCCAGTCACCCGCGTTTTTTGTGAACTCCTGTGGCGGGAAGAGCGGCTT
>JGI11641J44799_10000341_pt1 | contig 13758 bp, 11 predicted proteins | sample WetSurSiteA1Bulk_FD_44799 | JGI IMG/M metagenome (IMG submission 44799) | reverse complement strand
CGGGAATTTCGGTCCGGTATATATATTCCATTTCATACGCGCACTGCCCGATCAAGCCGTACCCAAGCCTGAATTCACCGGATTGGTACTTTCTTCGGTTGTAAGCGTAGGTAGCGGTTGAGGTAAGGGTTTTGCGTCCCTCATCGTAAATGTAAATAGCCCCCTGTATCAGTCTTGTATAGGCTACCAGGGTCCGGATGATGCTGACCGATAGCTCATCAATTTTATTGTACTGCCGTAAAATGTCCGAAATGGTCTCCTTGCCATCTGCAATCCAGCTTTGCTCCGTTTCCTTTTTGTAATTCTTCAGCAGGTTATCACGCATCAGGAGAAGTGACTGCGCAAGAATATCATGGTCAGTGGAAATGGTCAGTTCTGAAAGATAATTACCTTCGCCGATCTGTTTGGCAAAATCAGCCATTGCATTCATCCGGGCATCACTTTCGCTGATCCTGGATGCAAAGTAGCTCTTTTCCTTAATCCTGCGGCGATCGAGCAGGAATGTACCGGCTATGAAAAATAGCGGTAGGATATCAAAGATATACAACAGGGGATATTTCTGATGAACCTCTCCGATACCGGTAAAAGAGATCATTACCCTGCTATGCACGAATGCAATGATCCAGGCTGTCAGCAGAAACAGCAATCCTGTCACCAGAGCGGGGACGAAGGTCTCTGTTTTTAAGATATCCTGCAGGTTAATATTTTTGTTTTTTTCGTTCATGGATTATCGGGCAACAACTAGTTTATTTATTCTAATTCCGGCTTCGGAGGCAACCTTATTTAAGATCTTCCCGGTTGTTTCATCGGGTTTTTTAAAAGCTGCCAATTCCATAACGGCTATGCACTCATCCTGGAACATCACGGGTGTCAGAAGCAAAAAGCGGGGTTTCGAACTTCCGAGTCCTGATGATACTTTAAAGTAATCCTCAGGGACATCATAAAGCACCATCATTGATTTACTTGCTGCAACCTGTCCGGGAAGACCTTCCCCGATTCTGAACGATTGTGGTTTCCGGTCAGTAAGCGCATATTCTCCGGTTGCTTCAAATTGCTCATCATTTGTACCTTTCAAATAAAAGACTCCCTGAACAATTCCCATCTGTTTGGCCAGATTGCTGAGGATCCTGTTACACATTCCTGAAATTGTGCGCACATTTTTGAGACCGGAAAAAACAGAATCGACGGACTTATCAATATCTTCCTCTGCAACTTTCTCATCACTTCTTTCAACATGGTTTCTTTTTTCAATTTCCTGCAGGATGTCCCCTTTGCCAGCTTCATAGGCTGATCTTTTAATATTTTCAAGCTTCGAAGCATCGGATAATTGATGGGCCAGGAAAAACAAAACCAGACCTGATGCAAAGGACAACAGGCAGAAAACAACAACCCAGCCTTCGTGTTTCACATCACTGGCAAGCAGTGAGTTCCACAGTGCAGCAAAAGACAAAAGCAGCATCACTGTCATGGCAATGACGGCCAGGTAACTTATTTGTCTGTATTTCCTCAGGTTAATCATTTGATTTACTCAACTTTTGTAGGAAACTGATTATTTGGTCTGTGCTATATACGAAATCCACCTTAGTAAGTTGCAGGGCTGATTGTGTCATTGTTTTGACCTCGCATTCATTTGGATCCTGAACAATGGCAATGCCTCCGTTATCATGCACTTTTTTCAGCCCATAAGCCCCATCTTTGTTTGCTCCGGAAAGGATTATCCCTACCAGTTTTTCCCGGTATGCATTAGCCGCTGTAATGAAAGACAAATCGATCGATGGCCTGGAGTGATTAACCGTATCTTCAGTTGACAAGGCTATCCTGTTGGCCAGTTCAACGTACATATGATAATTGGCCGGGGCCAGATAGGCTTTCCCGGGTTTAAGCAGTTCCTTGTCATAAGGTTCTTCAACAGGAATATTGGATTTAAGCGACAAGGCTTCCACAAAGCCTGAGCGGACATGTTTCAGCCGGTGAAGGCAAAGCAAGACAGGCACGGGAAAGTTCTTAGGTAATGAATTCAGGATCCTGGTAACAACCTGAAAACTTCCGGCCGATCCGCCTATTATGACTGCTTTGTATCCCATGAGCTTAATTTAACATTCTTTTACGGTACACGCTCTCAGCTTCATTGACAACTTCGAATTCTCTGCTTGTGCTAACACCGGATACTCTTTCGCGGATACCAAGCACAAGGTGACCGGAAACGGATAATGATCCGTACAACAATTGCAATATCTTGTCCTGCTGTGTAGGATTGTAATAGATGAGATTGTTTCTGAACAGGATCAGCTTAATATTTTGGGGTACGTTATCAAAATTAACATTTAGTTTCCTGAATTCAACATTAGCAATTAGTGAGGTATCGCGGATAATATTGTTTTTATCTGTCCTGTAATAGTCTGCTAATTCCCTGCTGCCATTGGCACGCTTATAATTCTCCTCCGATACTTCCAGCTTCTTCGGATCATATGTCCCTTTCTTTATGTATTCTAAGATCTTATCACTGCTATAGGTGGCAGTAATTTGTACCTTGTCGGACAATCCCAGTTCGCTCAGCAAAATGGTCAGCGAAAATAATTCTCCACCCGAAACGCAGGCAGGCAGCCATATTTTAAATCTTCCCGTGTTTCTGTCAACAGTATCAGGAAAGTAGACTTCCCGGAGCCAGCGCCATAGTGAGGGGTCTCTGAACATTTCGGTAGAAGGGACGGCAGTTTCATACAGTATAGTATCGAGAAATTCAGACTCACTGTTGATCTTTTTGATCAGGCTTTCGAACGAGCTTATGGAATAAGTGCTCATCAGCCGTTCAAATCTTTGTTTCAAAGATGTCAATGCATAATTTGAAAAATCAAAGTCGTGGACCGATTTTATCGCTCTGATGATTTCCCGTATGTCAACTATTCCCAATTCGGCCATCCGATGCAAAGTTTATGAATTTTACAGTCATCCCGTCGCGGTTGTGAACCGTGGTAAAATGTTGCAGCAATTTGTAAGTGATCTTGCCGATTCTTATTTCATCCTGAACAGTAAGTCGCGTTTTTTTCTGCACATCATTCCAGAAGTGATGGTCAGGTTCGAGTGATCCGGCGAAGATTTCACGATGCCTGTGACCGACTATCTCATCCTTGGGTCGCCCCAGGAAATTACAGAACCTTTCATTGACATCGCGAATGATCCCGTCCAGGTCATATTCGATCACAAACAAGGTCTGGTTGATGGCATCCGCAATCCCTTTGAATTCCTCCTCGCGGCGGCTTGATTCTTCCTGTGTGGCCTTTAATTCCTCCATATTCTGGCGCATCTCCTCTTCCTGCTCAGCCATTTCAAGGGCCTGTTGTTGTGATTTTTCAAGCAGATCAGCAGTTCTCTGGTTGTTCCTGGTATAAACGATGGTGGCGCCCAGACTGTTAGCTACTTCTTCGGCAAATGCAATTTCATGATCCTTGAATTTATTCAGGGAAGCGATCTCCAGAACGCCGATAATTTCATCTTCATGAAGCACCGGGACCAGCAAAAGGTTGTCAGGCAGTGTATCGCCTAAACCGGAAGTAATACTGATATAACCTGCAGGGATCTCGGTCAGGTTAATAGTTTGTTTTTCCCTTGCACAGGTTCCTACCAGTCCTTCCCCAAATGCAATGGAGGCCTGCAGGTATTTTTTCCGGTTGTAGGCAAATGCTGATATCAGGGTCAAAACCGGAGCGGCAGCAGTGGTATCGTCATAAATAAAAAATCCGCCTTGTATGGCATTCAGATATTTGACGACTTCCCGGATAAAGGCATCGCCAAGTGCATTCAGGTCATTGCTTTTGGACCTTAGTGTATCACCGAACTTAGCCAGACCTTCATTGATATATCTTCTTTTCAGGTTTTCTTCTTCATTCTTTGATTGTTCCTTGGCCGTCTGCAGCAACTTTTGCTGGAGTTCGATCAATTCCCTGCCAAGATCATCGCTTTCCCCTGACATGGATAAGTGCGATTCGATGTTGCTTTCGTTAAGTGCTCGGGTAAAATCCACTTTGGCGCGTAAATCGGACACAAGCTTCTTAAGGGATTCCTGTAAAGTGATCAAATCCGGCAGCCTTGCGGGAGTAAGCTTTTCTTCTGGCAGTTCACCGCGGGATAATTTCATGGCATAGCCGCTGACAAGTTTCAGCGGATGAAATATACGGGTACCGGATATCCTATTAAAAAGAATGATACACGTTGCAACAAATAAAAACAGGATGAAAAAACGAGACAGGTTCCACCAGAATCGTATTTTGACACCTGTATCATGGATCAGATTCCTGGCATTGTCAAAGGTCAGGGGTAATTCTTTCAAGGATTCTGAGAGCCCGGCCATGATACCTTCTGTATTGGCTGAACCGATACGCTTGTCCAGCGCGATAAAACTACCGGTTATGGCCATATAACTATCAAGATCGGCCATTTCAATGCCGCCTTCTTCGGGCAGGAGCTGGCTGCGGATTTCCTCACACCATACGGAAATATCCTCCAGAAAACGGGATTCATGCTGCAGCAGGTAGCTGGATTCAGCCTGTTTGATGAGGTAAAGTTTACGTGTAATTTCCGGGCCGGGGGGGTTGGAAACGGCCAGCATGCGACTGCTCAAATCCTGCCACCGCGATATAAGACCGCTTTTAAAACTGCCTCTTTCACGGGTCACCTGGAAGAGATCATTGAGGTTGTTGCCGAATCCGGTAAGTGCTTTGGCACAATCATCAAGTGAAGCCACAATGTCGGGATTCCTCTTCAGGTAACGGATGTTTCTGTATCCTTCGAGATTCTGTTCAATGGCTGTGATGATTGATTTGGCTTCTGTTTCAGCGCTGCTGCTTGTGGAAACAAAGAATTGGTCTTCTTTATCAAAATTCAAAAGAAATTCTGCATGCAGGGCTGTGAGGCGTGTAATATACTTTTCTGTGTCTGCCAGTTTATTATGTAAGGCATCAATCTGCTGAAGAGGCCTGGTAAACAGCCAGTTAACAAAAAGGACCGCAGAAGCAAACAGGACAAACCAAAGGCCAAGAATGAATTTGTTGTTCATGGCAGGATTGTATGCTTTTATTTTCATTTTCCCTTGTTTAGAAAAATAATCTTTTGGTATTCAAATATATCGTAACTGACTCAATTTTTAAAATAAGCATGTCCTTTTTTTTGATATTTTGAAGCCGGCGGGCCCAATATGGTTTCATGCATTCCCATGATCAGACATCCGGAATCATAAAGGTTTTGATGAAACAAATCAAAAACCCGGCATTGCAGGTTGTAATTGAAATAAATAATCACATTCCTGCAAAGGATCAGGTCAAACTTTACATACAACGTGTTGTTATCTGTTACCAAATCGTGTTTTTTAAACACAGGTTTTTCTCTGAGAAAGGGCAACATTTTGATGGTATCGTTGGCTTTATCCAGCGAAAAATATTTTTCGTAAGGTACATCATTGTATTCTTCATAATTGTATGGATTCTCCTTGATCACCTTGTCAAAATTGTCCAGATAGGACAGATTGAACCGATATTTGTATTCTCCCTGCTTGGCGGTATCCATGACATCGGTATTGATATCGGTTGCGTACACTTTGGCCCTGTCGAGCAGATCAAGTTCATTCAGCAGGATCAGCATGGAATATACTTCCTGACCGGTAGAACAGCCTGCGTGCCATATATTGATGACGGAATTATTTTTAAAGCGCGGAAGGACCGTGAAACGCATGGTTTGCCAGACCTGGGGATCACGAAAAAGTTCGGTTGTATTAACGGTTATTTCTTTTACAATTGTCTCAACAAACTCGGGATCACTTTTTATGCGTGATACAAGTGAGGTGATCGTCATGGAATGATCTGTAAGAACCTTCAGAATCCTTCTCTTCAGCGATTTTTCAGAATACTGGCTGAAGTCATATTTGGATGAATTCTTTAGGGCAAAAACAAAAAGTTGATAATCCTGATCCGTCACCGTCATTTTAACTCGCCCGATTAGTGCAATTCACGTGCATTACGTATGATCAATTGCGTTTTTATCTAATAAAGTCAGCTGATAATTCAGGTAGTTGTTTACCTAAAATATCCGGCTGGCTATATCTGTCTACCAATATTTCTATCGGGGGGTTTCATTTTTAACGAAAAATATTTTATTTTTAGATGAAAATAAACAGGGTTATGGAACTTAAAGCAGCAATAGAAGCCCGAACAAGTGTAAGGGTCTTCAGTGATGAGCAGGTCAGCCTCGACGATGTCAAGGAAATGGTCAGGCTGGCTGGTCTGGCGCCAAGTGTGAACAACTTTCAGCCCTGGAGGTATATCGCGATTTTAAACAAGGATCTTCTCAATCGGATGGCAGAGGTTGTTACTGATAAAATTGAGAATTTGCCATCTTCAAAATCCATAGCAGCAAGTAATGTCAAAAAGCAGGTTACCTGGTTTTCCACTTTTTTCAAAGATGCTCCGGTAGTGCTTGTTCTGATTACCAAGCCCTATGAAACAGTGCTGGAAAGTGCAGTGGAACTCACCCATGATCAGATTAACCTGTTGAGAAACCATCCGGATATTCAAAGTGCAGGAGCAAGCATTCAGAACATCCTCCTGGCTGCCGTTGATATGGGATATGGCGCTTGTTGGCTTAGCGGAGCCATGTTCGCACGGGAGGAGATAGAGGAAATGCTTAAAATAAAGGCCCCTGAAAAGGTACTGGCTTTTGTTGTGATCGGTAAGCCCCGGTCTGAGCACAAACCCAAAATCAAACCTAACCTTGCCGAATCGATGGAAATCATTGCTTAACTGATTTAAATGTCTGTTTGTAAATTTTTATCTCAATTTATTATGAAACGAATTCTACTAAGCTGCATGACATGCAGTATCATTTTTGTCGGTATCCGGGCACAGGAATGCCCACTGTATTACCCCGATCTGAAGGATGCTCAGCTGGAGTATAAACAGTATGACAAGAAGGGAGGTCTTACAGGATCAAGCAAACAGGTGATCACCGATATCAAGAGAACATCCGGGTCAGTTGAAATCAGTGTTGCCGTTGAGAGTTTTGATGCCAAAGGTAAGAGTCTTGGCTCCGCAAACTTAAGCGCACGCTGTGAAGGAGGTGTTTATTATATTGACATGAAGAACTTCCTGAACCAGGAAAGCATGGAGTCCTATAAGGATATGGAAATGACGGTCACAGGTGGCAGCCTGGAAATGCCATCCTCCATGAAAGCAGGGGATCTGCTCAAGAGCGGTGATATGAAAATGTCCTTCTCAAGTGGCGGAATGACTGTAATGAACATTACCATCAATGTATCAAACAGGAAGGTTGAAGCTGTTGAAAATCTTACTACTCCGGCAGGGACTTTCGAGTGCTACAAGATCTCATCCGATGTGGCCATGAAAATGATGATGAATATGAAAACAAAGAGCGTGGAATGGTATTCCAAGGGGGTGGGTCTGGTAAAAAGCGAAACATACAGCACCGATGGAAAGTTAATGGGATCCAATGTGTTGACAGCACTTAAAAAATAACTTCCTGGAAGAGAATTGGTTAATCACCACTCTTCGATTTTCATCATTTCATCAAGTACCGTTCCGTGTTGGTGTAAATAATGCTGATTCCGCGTTGGTTCTGTCGTATATACAGACAGAAACCAACCATTGGAATCATGTTAAGGACTTCAGTAAATACCACCTTAGGCGCCCAAATCACGAACCCTGGCACAACCTTATTCGTTCCCCTTTTCAGCAGACATCTTCCCAGGCATATCCTGACATTTCTGCTGCTGGCAATGATCCTGCTGATCAGCACAAGTTATGTGCAAAGTCCAAAAATCCTGAACAAATCGGGATTGGAATTCTTTACACCGGCATCGGCTGATTCTCTGCGCGAGTACCTGTCGGATCTGTCAGTTTCTGAAACTCCGGTGGTTCATGGCGATGAATCCCGTGTATTTGATAATGTGCGTAAGTTTTATCAGCTGAATGATTACAAACCGGTTTGGACGCATTCACGGGGAGTAAGCAAAAGGGCATCCCAGCTTCTCGGCTTGATTGAGCATGCCAGAGAATATGGTCTTGAGCCAGCGCATTATCACCTGGCGGCAATTCAGGAATTAAATCAGCAACTGGGCCTGCAGATCCCGGAAGGTGTCCGGTATTTGCTGGGAGCTGAATTTGAAATCCTGATGACTGATGCAGCGATCAGTTTAATGACCAATCTGCATAAAGGCTATACCCCTTTTGACACAACCCTGTATCTCCGGGACTGGTATGTGCAACTGCCAACTGTCCTGCTTCAGGGATTCAAACAGGAAAACATCCGCGGGAAAATACTTTCACTTCAGCCTGAATTTGTTGAATATGTGCAGCTACAGCAGGCCACAGAAAAGTTTATTAGGTCGGGTCAGCTGACTGACCAATGGACGGAATTTTCATATCCTGTCAAGGATACCGTTGCTCTCCGCAGGAGCGTTAAAAAGGTCCTGATCGCACTGGGCTATCTTGGGAAGAACAGTCATGAAAGCGATTTTGACAAGGCATTGATGCAGTTTCAATACTACCACGGCCTTGAGCCTGACGGGAGATGCGGGATGAATACACTGGATGCCCTGGGACAAAGCACACTCTTCAAATACCGGAAGCTGGCGCTGAATCTCGACAGGCTCCGCAAACTGGATATTCAGGAACCTACATCGTTGTATGTGAATATTCCATCCTATCAGTTAAGAATTTTCAAAGAGAACAATTGTGTGGATACCTTCCGGGTCATTGTCGGGCAACCCGCCTCTCCCACACCGCTGCTCGAAGGAGTCATGAAGACAATTATTGCCAATCCGGTATGGTATGTACCCAAAAGCATTACGATGAATGAAATCCTGCCCAAAATCAAGTCGGATACCGGCTATCTTAAAAGAAACGGATTCAGAATCCTGGACGGCAATTACAGGACCGTCAGTGAAACATCCATCAATATGGCTGAAGTATCACCGGAGAATTTCAACTATACAATACGACAAAACAGGGGCTCAGATAATTCCCTCGGACAGGTCAAGTTTGTTTTTACCAATCCTTATTCAGTTTATCTCCATGATACTCCTTCGAAGAGTCTGTTTTCCAAGGATATACGGGCTTTCTCACATGGCTGTATCAGGGTGGAGCATCCTGAAATGCTTGCTGAATATATCATTCACGAAATAAACGGGGAGAAAACAGATATAACTGACATGATCCGGAAGGGCAGACACTATGAAATCGACATTACCGCCAGCCTCCCCATTTATATCCGTTACATTACCTGCGAAGCAGACAAGGATGGGAATCTGTTCTTTTACAAGGACATTTATGGTTATGACAGGAAGGAACTCGAAAAGTTCATCCTTCAGATGGGAGTTTAAAGGACAGGTTTACCGGCCTGGTAGCTGGAATAAGAACTCAGTATGTGAGAGCTGCTGAGATAAACATCATCCGGGTAATAGCTGAAAAGAACGGATCCCTCCATGATAAGGTTGATTATTTTGGCATTCACCTGTGGAGGAAGGGCGGGACATCCGAAGCTACGGCCCAGCCGGCCATATTGTTCCACGTACTTATGCGTTACATATTGTGCCCCGTGAACAACTATCGACCTGATCCGGGCCTGATCGTTATATCCTGTGTCCACACCAGTCAACATCATTGAGTAACCTTGTCCGCCCTGATACGGCTGCCCGGTAATATAAAACCCGATTGCACTCTGATGTGATTGCATTTTATTTGAAAACCTGCTGGCATAGAGTTCCCCGGAATTACGGCCATGTGCAACAAGCGTTTTGCAGATCACTTTGTTTTGCCTGAGGTTTATCACGAAAAAACGGTCTTCCGAAGAAGGCAGGCTGTAATCAATAATGGTGATCAGACTGTCTTTGATAACAAGTCCCTTGGCACACAATGATCTGAACCCGAGCATGCCGACGTAAAATGCGTTGCAATTCAGGTCAGGTTCATGCAGTGATTCATAAATCCGGCCAAGTGCATCTGTAAAATCGGTTTCACCGGAAGAAAGATCGTGACCAGGCTGATCGGACCAAGGCCCCGGATGAATCAGGGACGTGACAAGCAATAAAATAAAAGTGAGTGAAAAGGTCTTAACAGACATGCCGGTTATAAAGTAGTTGAACGTTCTAAAAATAAGAATTTCCGGTAAGAAAATCTATTTACTGGCATAAAAATTGCCACGGTCTGTTTGAAATCCTAAAACATCCGGCAATGAAATCCTCATATATTGCACTGATGATGATACTATCATCTATTCCGGCATTCGCCGGATTTGGAGAAGGGCCGCCCATCAGATGGGGTAAGGTTTCTCCGGCTGAATTCAGCGTAATGCCGCAGGACAAGGATTCAGCTGCCCCTGCGATAGTACTTTGTGATTTTGGGGATATCAAGGTCACAAACCGTACCTTTTATACAAGGCACATCCGTCTTAAGATTCTTAAGCCAGACGGACTGAAGTACGCTTCTGTGGAAATTCCTTACCAGACTAATAACAGGCATGATGATTTTATTAAGCTGAAGGCCAGGACCCTGGTAATGGAGCATGGTAAGATCGTCACCTATCAGGTTGCAAGCAGCGCGATCGAAGATATTAAAATCAACGACCGTTGGAATAAAATAAAATTCACTTTTCCAAATGTTCAGCCTGGCGCTATCATTGAGTATCTTTATGAAGTAGCCTCCCTTGATTTCGAGAAGCTGGACACATGGTATTTTCAGCACGAAATACCCGTGATCTGGAGCGAAATAAGATTTGAGGTTCCGGATCCTTATGTATACCTGGTAACCTATGAGAGCAACAGAGCATTATTGCCTGACGAGGAAATGGCCTTTGGCAGGAAACTACAATGGCTCTATGATACAAAGCCCCGTCCAAGGCGAACAGTTCTGGCCAAAAGCAGTTACCTGTTATATGCCACTGCAGAAAACAGATATAAAGTCTGGGCAATGAACAACACGAAGAAGAAAATAGTGATGAGAAATATACCCGGATTATCAGCAGGAACGGGATCCCAACCCGTAACTTCCTCCTATCCCCAGGTAAGGTTTAATCTGTTCGAATCTTCGGGTAATCTTCCCTGGTCCTTCAAACCGCTGGTACTCACAACGCATAAGGATTATGAAAACAGGGGGGAATGGAACCTTATGCACGACAGAACTGCCATACCGGGATATGTTCACTTCAGGCTCGATACCTGGTCGGAATTTAATGCGGCACTGCTTAACCATGACCGATTTGGCATGTACCTGACAAAAAATGCCGGAAGTAAACAACTCATCGATAATATCTGCGATAACAGCAATGACCGTGTGGTAAAACTGGAGGCGGTATTTGAATATGTCCGGAACAATTACCGGTGGAATGGAGCCTTTACCTTATATGCCGACCAGGATTTTGAAGACTTCATGCAAAAGAAAACTGGTTCTTCATCAGAAATCAACCTGGTGCTGGTGAACCTTCTAAGACAGGCCGGGATAAGTGCCTGGCCTTTGATTATCAGAACGGTGGACAACGGTCCGCCCGAAAAGATGTATCCTGTAAAAGGGCAATTCAATCATGTTATTGCGGTCGCCGAGATTGCCGGTGTACAAATACTTCTCGATACTGTGAGCGGTACCGATGACATGACCCGGTTACATAAGCTTGATATTGGAACGCAAGGCTGGATCGTACGCGAAGATGATCCGGGCTGGATAGATATTTTTTCAGGAGCTGGGGTGAAGGAGGATGATGAGGGGACGGGATTCTCACTGTAGCAAAGACCAAAAGGGTGATCTTGCCTGTTGTCATCACTCCTCACTGATAACAGTGGGGGCCCAGATTCTTATGTTATCAATGCTTCCCGGGCTGGAGAAAGATCCAAAGCCAACGGATCCCATAACCAATTCGTAGTCCTTGGTCTGAAGCACAGGTACTTTCATATTATCCAGAAAGACAAGGATGGTTCGTTTGACAATATTGCGTTCCAGGCGGACTTTTTGCCATTTGCCGGTCTTCCAGATGACGGGTTGTAAATCTTTGGAGACAAGCAGTTTCGGCACCGAATCTTTTACCAGGTATGTCCCGTGACCCGGTCGGTTTCCCTGGTTTGTAAGCTGTATATAATAATATGTGGATTTGTCCTTCAGGCCAAGGAACAGGCAAATTTCACCCAGGCCGCTGGTATCCGGTACCGGCATAACATCAGCCTCAAGAATGAAATCGCCGTAAACCTGGTTGCCCAGAATGGCCATATTAAGCGGCAGGACAGACGAGCCGGCATGTTCGGGTGAACCTGCGAAATGCAGATAGAAGTTGCTTCCCGCCTGGAAAATACCCCATGAATCGGGATTATCGACCTTAAAATCGGCAAGCGCTTTGCCGGTACTGAAGATCTGCTGGTATTGCATGATATATCCCTCGGGTACCTGCTGGGCTATACAGGCGGGAAGGCTCAGGATAAGGGCAAGCAGGATTGTGAAACGGATTTTCATGGGCATGCAAGTGTTAATGTACTGCAAAAATAGGATAAAAAAAGTAGGATCCCATGGGGGTCAAACCAGGTCAAATCCGATATCGGGACGGAAGTACTTTTTGTCAAAATCAATGAGGGCGGCGTTCTTATAGCTCATTTCAAGGGCTTCATTCATGGTGCTGCCAAAGGAACTTACTGCAATCACCCTGCCTCCGTTTGTGGTAACCTGGCTGTTATCGTTTTTTGTGCCTGCATGGAACACCAGGCTGTCAGCAACCTTTTCAAGTCCGGTTATGATCTTTCCTTTCTCATAGGTCCCCGGATAGCCGCCTGAAGCGAGTATCACCGCAGTCACGTGACGATCGTCAATGAGGACAGTCTTTTCTACGAGGTTACCTGAAGCAACACCATCAAGTAAGTCAACAAGATCGTTCCGGAGCCTGGGCATGATCACCTCCGTTTCAGGATCACCGAGGCGCGCATTATATTCAATTACATAGGGTTCACCATGGCAGTTGATTAACCCGAAGAAAATGAAGCCTTTGTATACGATATCCTCGATTTGCAGCCCTTTGATGGTGGGAATGATAATCCGGTTTTCTACTTTCTTCATAAAATCCTGTCCGGCGAAAGGCACAGGCGACACAGCACCCATCCCTCCCGTGTTGGGGCCTGTATCGCCCTTTCCGATCCGTTTGTAATCCTTGGCTTCCGGCAATATCTTATAGCTTTTACCATCTGTAATCACAAAAACAGACAGCTCAATGCCGCTGAGAAACTCTTCAATCACCACGGTTTTTCCGGCCTCCCCGAACTTCCCGCTAAGTATCTGGTGCAATTCTTCCCGGGCCTCAAACAGATCGTTGATGATCAGCACACCCTTGCCTGCGGCCAGACCATCTGCCTTAAGCACATAAGGAGCCTTAAGTGTTTCGAGAAACCTTACACCTTCGGTTATCCGCGGGAAGGTAACAGATTTGAAGCGGGCTGTGGGTATATGGTGCCGCATCATAAAGCCTTTTGCGAACTCCTTGCTGCCTTCGAGCATGGCCGCTTTCCCGGAAGGGCCTATTACAGGAATGTTTTGCAGGTCGGTATGGCCGGCAAAATAGTCAACGATCCCCTTCACCAGGGGGTCTTCAGGACCAACAACCACCATATCGATCCTATTCCGGACCGCGAATTCCCCGATATGGTCGAAGTCATCGGCAGCAATGCTGACATTGGTGCCGGCGAGTGCCGTTCCGGCATTACCGGGAGCGATATAGAGATGGGATAAG
>JGI11641J44799_10000340_pt1 | contig 13759 bp, 10 predicted proteins | sample WetSurSiteA1Bulk_FD_44799 | JGI IMG/M metagenome (IMG submission 44799) | reverse complement strand
GAAGGTGTGTTCAGGAAGAAAGAACCGCAAATATACTCGGAGGCAGTGGTGCAGATATACAAGAGCCCCTACGTCAGGTCTCTGCAGAATGACCAGGTAAAAGTGATACGAAGCCGTAAGATAGAAAACCTTGAGTCGGAGGACACACTGGCAGTAAGGCTTAAGGCAGGACTGGGCTCCACCCTCTCGCTCGACGGAATGAGGAACATGTTCGATTTCCTGAACCCTGAATACTTCAATACCTATGAGTACCATCTGACAGATATTGTTACAATTGACGGAGAGACAGCCTTTGTCATTTCATTCAAACAGAAGGAATGGGTTACGGAACCCCTGCTTAAAGGTGAGGTATATATCAATGTCGATAATTATGGTGTGATGCTTGCTGAATTTGAGATTAACCCGCAATATGTGTCCCAGACCGCGGATTCCTACATAAGCAGACTTCCGCGTAATTATTCAATGAAACCGGAATATGTAAGATATCGCACACGTTACCGCTATGTTGACGGAAGGTACTACCTGTCTCATGTAAGGGGTGATCTCGGGTTCCTGGCTAAGGGCCGGAAGAAAGTCTTCAGCAGCCACTTCAATATCTTCTTTGAGCTGGCCATTACCGATTACAGGACTGAGGATGTTGTCCGTTTTGAGCACGAGGAGCTTGCCCCGGTGCATTCAATCTTCTCCAAGACCATTACCGGATATGATTCCGAATTCTGGAAAAGCTTCGATTTCCTCAAACCTGAAGATGATCTGATGGAGGCACTTGAAAAACTGAAGGTGAGGCTGGGCGAATTCAGCGAATAAGAAAGCTACTTGTAGCTCTCCAGAATACTGTAGAGTGCGGTGAGGTCAGGCGTCAGAATGATCTCCGTCCTTCTGTTCTTCTGCCGGGCTTCAGGAGTCTTCCTGGAATCAACTGGCATGTATTCACTGCGGCCTGAAGCTACCAGGCGTTTGGGATTGATTTTTGTATCCTGTGTAAGCACCCTTACTACCGTTGTGGCCCTCTTCACGCTCAGGTCCCAGTTGTCTACGAGCTGCTGACCAGCGGCAGCACGGTACGGAACATCGTCTGTATGTCCTTCGATATTTATGGAAATATCCGGATTCTTTTCAAGCAGGGCTCCCAACTTGCGCAATGCGGCACGTCCGTTGGCATCTATCTCGTAGCTTCCTGTCTTGAAGAGAAGCTTTTCATCCATTGACACATACACCTGACCGTTCTTCATCGTCACAGAGAGGCCGTTGTCCTCAAAACCGTAAAGAGCCTCAGACACTTTGGCCTTCAGCTCCCTGACAGCCTTCTGCTGCGCATCAAGCATCTTCTCGAGCTCCGTCAGCCGGGCGTTGCGCCTCTCAAGCTCATATGTAAGCTCCTCGAGAGCAGCCTTCTTCGTGTCAAGATTCATCTCCAGATCACGCATCAGTTGTTCCTTCTTCTGAAGATCAGACTGTGCTGTTCTCAGCTCTGCCAGAAGACGTTGTGTCTCCTGCGCCTTTCCGGTGACAAGNTCTTCCTGTGCCTTCTGCAGGTCTGCATACCGTGCCGTCATACGTTCAAGCTCATCCTTCGACTGGGTGAGCTCAGTCCTGGCCTTGCCGAGATCGGCTGCAAGCTTATCTGTTTCCTCGGTGAGCTGTTTTGACCTGGCTGTGAGCTCCCTGTTCGACATTGCCAACCACTGGTTTTCTGCCTTGAGCGAGTCACGCTCAATCAGAAGCATGGTCGATTTGTCACTCAGGGAATTGTATTTCTTTCCCGTGACGCATGAGCCCATTAAAAGCGCTATAAGAAGCACCGGCAAGATAGATTTCCGTGATACCATGACTGACCTTTTTTGACATTACCTCTGCCGCGAATTAAACAATAAAAGGCAAAACCTGTTGTTAATAGCTGAATGATTAATTAACAATAACAATTATTTACCACCATCGCGTGAGACTCCTGGCTGAACACAAAAATCAAAATATGAGTATCTTTGCGCGATCAATTATGATACTGTTTTAAATGTCAGACAATACCCGGCTGCTCGACAAAATAAACACTCCCGAAGATCTCAGGAAACTGAATGAGCTTGATCTGGTCAGGGTCAGTGATGAACTCAGACAGTTTATCATTGACGAGGTAAGTACCAATCCAGGTCATTTCGGAGCCAGCCTCGGCGTTGTTGAGCTGACAGTAGCACTTCATTATGTTTATAATACCCCTCACGACAAAATCGTATGGGACGTAGGTCACCAGGCTTACGGACACAAGATACTGACCGGCAGGAAAGACAACTTTAAGACGAATCGTAAATACAAGGGTATCAGCGGCTTCCCGCGTATGATTGAAAGCGAGTACGACGCATTTGGGGTAGGACATTCATCAACCTCGATCTCGGCAGCACTCGGAATTGCTGTGGCAGCAAGGGCGCAGGGCGAAAAGCGCAAGGTGGTTGCGGTGATAGGCGATGGAGCGCTGACAGGAGGAATGGCCTTCGAGGGCTTGAATAACGCAGGAAATCAAAAAGCCGATCTGCTTGTCATACTTAATGATAACAATATTTCTATTGACGCAAGCGTGGGAGCCCTGAAGGAGTACCTTCTTGACATAACCACCAGTAAGGCATACAACAAGTTCAAGGACAAAGTCTGGAATTTCCTGGGTCTTTCCAGTCGCATGGGGTCAAAAGCGCGTATGCTGGCTTCACAGATCGAGGGAAGCATAAAGGGAACAATGCTTGAAAAAAGCAACCTGTTTGAATCAATGAAATTCAGATATTTCGGCCCCATAGATGGTCATGACGTGCTCCACCTTGTGAGGGTACTTCAGGATATGAAACGGATACCCGGCCCGAAGCTCCTTCATTGTGTTACAGTGAAAGGAAAGGGCTTTGCGAAGGCAGAAGAGCATCAGACTGTCTTTCATGCACCCGGAAAATTCGACAAATGCACAGGAGAGCTGATAAAGCCCTCTGACTGCTCGAGGCACTCGCTTTACCAGGAAGTCTTCGGTGAAACAATCGTCGAACTGGCACGGATGAATGAAAAGATTGTTGGTATAACACCTGCCATGCCTACCGGTTGCTCGCTCAACATCATGATGAATGAGATGCCTGACAGGACATTCGATGTCGGTATTGCCGAACAGCATGCAGTGACCTTTTCAGCAGGACTTGCATCGGACGGGCTATTGCCTTTCTGCAATATTTATTCGACGTTCATGCAGAGGGCCTACGATCAGGTGGTGCATGACGTTGCATTGCAAGGACTTAAGGTTGTTTTCTGTCTCGACCGCGGTGGACTTGTGGGGACGGACGGTGCTACGCATCACGGTTTTTTTGATCTCGCCTTCATGCGTAACATCCCCGGGATGATAACAGCAGCGCCAATGGATGAGGTTGAGCTCCGCAACATGATGTACACCGCACAGCTTGAGAAGATTAAAGGACCATTCAGCATTCGTTACCCGCGGGGAACAGGATCAGTTTGCGACTGGAGACAGCCGTTCGCAGAGATACCTGTAGGCAAGGCCAGGCTGATCAGTGACGGAAAGGATATTGTGGTGCTGAGTATCGGTCATCCGGGCAACTTCGTGGTTGATGCTGTTGCACAGTTGCGTGACAAAGGGATTTCAGTAAAACATTGGGATATGCGGTTCGCAAATCCGCTTGATGAAGATGTGCTTCATGAGGTAATGAAAAATTTTAAAAAGATAATCACCGTGGAAGACGGTGTCATTAAAGGAGGTTTTGGCAGTGCCGTCCTGGAGTTTGCCGGCGACCATGGCTATACGGTTGAGATAAAGCGTCTTGGGATCCCGGATTATTTTGTGGAGCATGGCACCCAGCAAGAGCTATGGCATGAATGCGGTTATGATGCAGATGGCATTCGATCTGCCATAGAGGTGGCATGTGCCGGATCGAACAACAGAACAAACAAACAATAGAACAAGCGAACACCAGAAGTCAGAAGTAAAAACAGTGCAACTCAGTGAAAAACTCTGCGAACTCCGTGTTAAAAAAGATCAGTTTTATCCCTAAATCGATATCAATGAAAAACCTTGCTATTTTATTCTTTATAACTGCATTGCTTGCCTCCTGCGGTAATCAGCCGGCGGCAAAGGAAAACTGGATTCAGCTGTTCAACGGCAAAAATCTGGACGGATGGGTGATTAAGATCAAAGGATCGCCTCTCGGAGAAAACTATAAGAATACTTTCAGGGTTGAGGATGGTGTCATGAAAGTATCGTACTCAGAATATGAAGTGTTCAACGGTGAATTTGGCCACATTTACTACAAGGAGCCGTTCTCCTCATATAGGTTAAGGGTTGAGTACAGGTTTACGGGCGAACAATGTCCGGGAGGTCCTTCGTGGGGTTTCCGCAACAGCGGGATAATGTTTCACTGCCAGGATCCGGAAACTATCCTTCTTGACCAGGACTGGCCCGTTTCGATTGAGGCGCAGCTCCTCGGTAGCACGGCTGAAGCAGAAAGAACAACCATGAATGTCTGCACCCCTCACACTAACATTGTTATTGACACAACGCTCATTACTGAACACTGTACGTCTTCGACGTCAAAATTCAACAATGATGATGTGTGGGTTACTGCAGAGCTGATTGTTTATGGCGACAGCATCATCTATCACCTGGTCAACGGAGATACGGTCCTTACATATACCAAACCACAGATAGGCGGTGACAAGCCTGAAGGATTTCCGCTTGCTGACGGCACCCCGCTAAAGGAAGGGTATATAGCGCTTCAGTCCGAATCCCATCCTGTGGAGTTCAGGAAGGTAGAGCTTCTGAATCTTGAAAAACAAGATAAAAGGCAGTAGGCAGTAGGCAATAGGTAGTAGTGAGGTGTACAAGCGATTATTTGAAAAATTTATTCTATTTTCGCCGACTGCAAGACTGCACGACCGCATGACATTTGGTCCTGCCCGGATTGCAGGGGCGAGCGATAATAAAACACCCGGTGGGTGCTTTTAGAGAGCAGCCGGATTGCAGGGGCGGCAATTCCGCCATCCGGAGGAGATGAGTAAACAAAGTATTGAACGATAATAAATCATAATTAAGAAGCAGTAGTAATCTTGAGTATGCCCGGATGGCGGAATTGGTAGACGCGCTGGTCTCAAACACCAGTGGCAGCGATGCTGTGCCGGTTCGATCCCGGCTCCGGGTACAAAAAAAGGAGGGTCAGGTTATTCTGTGACCCTCCTTTTAGTATTATAGATTCTCTAAAACATCAGGCCTGCACTTAATAATAGGCAGCTCTGTCTGTAATCCAGTTTAAAAGTCGGACCTTCAATCGTAACTGAATCACTAAATTCTTCAACGAGACTACCGGCATATCTGACATCAAGAGTAAGCCTCACGAGGTCAATGCCTGCCTTTGTTCCGAATCTTGCTTGAGAGAAAACCCTGAATAAGAGTGAACTAAATTAAATCTTAATTGTTTTAGCTTAGTAATCAATTTATCGATATCAGCTACCGCACTTTTATGAAAAGCACAAACAAATTGAGACCAACCTGTTTATCAAACTTCTGACACATTGAACGAGTTGGATCTATGCCTGAAATGAATTCAACTGATCACTTATATTAGTTGCTTTTGTGTTATACACCTAAAAAGTCCATGAATTGAGAAATCAATTCAATCAAATTATATCATCAACAAAAAAGTATTACACATCATTTAAAAGCATTAAAATGAAAAAAATGATCTTTCGTTTCATGGCGACACTGTTTAGTGTAATTATGATTGCTTTTCTAATTAGCAGTTGTGAGAAATCAATCATCGATCCATCTTCCGACTCTCAACAGGCAAGTCTAAAATCTGCTGTTGTGAAATCCCCGACACCCGCAATTCCTAATTTTAATCTTGAAGTGATCCTTCATGGTGAAAACAATGCTTTCGGGCTTATAAAGTTCCGTCAGGACAATGATGCAGCCAAAATTGTCACCCTTGATGTCTGGGTTCGTGACCTTGAGCCAAACCATAACTATCTATTGCAACGGGCAGTCGATACAAATCTTGATGGTATTTGCACCAGTTCTTCCTGGCTAACATTGGGCAAAGGATTAGCGTTACCGCCACAACCAATTCTAACTGATGCAACAGGAACAGGACGAGAGGAACTGTGGCGTGATTTGTCAATGATACCCTCCGGAACAGGATTTGACATCCATTTCCAGATCCTGGATGCAGTTACATTAGCTGTTGTACTAACAAGTGATTGTTACCAATATACTGTGAGGTAAAATAACCCTGGTTATTACAATGCTTAAATTTACTTTAGAGGAAGGCAGATAAATACTCCTCATCCACTATTACAAAAAGATCGGTTAGAGGTACTCTTTAAGCCCCTTGAACATTGAAGTCAAGGGGCTTTTTTGCATTGTGCTGCCATTTGACTACTTTCGTTTCTGTAACCACAGAACCTACACTATGCCATCAAATACCCGTATTTCTTCAATAGACATCATGCGCGGACTGACTCTCGTCTTGATGCTGTTTGTCAATGACCTGAACATGCATACCGCACCGTCATGGCTGGGTCATATGCGTGCCGACTTTGACGGAATGGGACTTGCGGACTGGGTCTTTCCGGGCTTTCTTTTCATTGTCGGAATGGCAATACCATTTGCATTTTACAACAGATTAGCAAAAGGAGAATCCTTATCAAAAATAAGCATCCATATCATAAGCAGGACTCTGAGCCTGCTCATCATCGGAGTCCTTATGCTTAATTCCGGCAGAGTTGATCCTGCCCTTACGGGAATGGGAGAAAACCTCTGGGCTCTTTTAATGTATATCTCCGTCTTCCTTGTATGGAATGACTATCCTGAAAAACTGAACAAATACCTGAAAAACGGCCTTAGAATCACCGGCATTGCGGCACTTTTGTTCCTTGTTGCCAAATTCAGGTCAGGGCAACCCGTAAACAACGGATGGCTGATCACAGGCTGGTGGGGAATACTCGGACTGATCGGCTGGGGATACCTTGTATCAGCTTTTACATATCTCCTCTGCCGTGATTCGATAATTAAAACCACCGCTGTTATCGTGTTCTTTCTGGTACTGAATATGCTATCCTGTTGGAACCTTCTTGGATTTCTCGATCCTGTCAAGCCTGCTTTTGGAATTATTATAGAAGGAAATACACCTTTAATCGTCCTGACAGGATTGCTTGGAGGTATAATAATCAGGAAGAGGCACACCCTGGACATAAGGAAGACAATCGTGATATTCATTGGATTGGGATTACTGTGCCTGGCTTCAGGGTTTATCCTGAGAAACTGGTTCATTATCTCAAAGATAAAGGCAACCCCGAGCTGGGGTATGATCTGCACGGGGATAAGTTACCTGTTGTTTATTCTCATTTACTGGATTGCCGATTTCAGGAACAACAGACGCTGGGCTGCAATTGTAAAACCGGCAGGGCAGTACTCACTCACCACCTACCTGGCACCTGATATTCTCTATTATATCATATGGATGACAGGGGTTCCGGTACTCTTTTACAAAGCTTCCTCTTCCGCCCTCGTGGTTGTTGCAGGATCAGTTGCGTGGGCTCTGCTGATGGTTGGACTTACAGCCCTTCTTGTCCGTCTGAATATAAAGCTTAGGATCTGAATTATCAGATCTGATATCAGCCCGGTTTATGTTTCCTGCGATTATTCTGCAGTTTCAGTTATACCTTTGAGGAATGACTGCCAGTCGATTGTGCCCCTTGGTGAGCAGCCGGTACGGACTATTATCATTTCCTTGGATGGCAGGATGAATATTCGTTGACCTTCATAGCCGTCGCAATAATAGAGATCCTCGGGTAGTCCGGGAAATTCACCGTTTTTGTTCAGCCAGAAGAGAGCCCCGTAAGCTCCGCCTGACCCTTTAGCCGGTGAAGTGGTATAGTTTATCCACCCTTCGGGGAAGATTTGTTCTCCAAGCCAGTTGCCGTTATGCAGGTAAAGAAGACCAAAACGGGCATAATCACGCATGGTAGCATACAGGTATGACGATCCCACAAAGGTACCTGAGGCATCTACTTCCCAAACCACGCTTCGCATACCGGTCTTATTGAATATCGCTTTGCGCGGATAGGCCAGGTATTCTTCATGGCTTTTGAAAGCGGTGCGTAAATATTTTTCTATGATATTGCCCGAGCCTGAAGAGTATGACCACACTGAATCAGGCTTGGTTAGCAACTTCTTGGATATGGCATAGGCACCCATGTCACCGTTCTTCAACAGCATGGTTGTGGTATTGGTAAGCCTCATTTTATAATAGGCTTCACTGAACTCAAGTCCGCTGGTCATATGCAAGAGATTGTCAAGGGTGATGTTCTTCCGTTCATCCTTTGCCCATTCATCAATTTTCATCGGCGCATTTATATCTATGAGGCCGTCTTTGACCATCGCACCCACCATTGCATTTGTAAAGCTTTTGGCCATTGACCAGCTCAGGAACCGGTTGGCTGGGCCAAGATCATTGCGGTACCGTTCAGCAACCAGCTGGTCTTTGTAAACAACAGCGACTGCAAAGGTTCCATAGAAAGAGACCGTATCTTTAAATACTCTGTCAAGCATGTCATTGAGTATCTGCATGTTGATGCCTGCCGGGATTGTATCGCTGAGGAGGTCGCCTGCCGGCCAGGGAATTGTGTCAGGGTTACCTGACAGCAGAGGCACATACGGATAATCAAGTTTCAGAACATCTGCTTCTGAAAAATCTCTTACCAATGTGCACCCCAGCCCTTTGTTATAAACAGCCTCTGACTTCCAGATACCCAGGAGTTTGCTTGTTACAATGCCCTTATCAGAATCAACGGTATTTTTAGTGTACCTGACAGGAAAAAAGTTGATGTCTTCTTTCTCAATGCTCTTCTGTGACCGCCCTGCAACGAAAACCCCTGACGCCACATTCTTGGCTGCGTAGCCGGTTATGCCAGGTGATAGATAAGTGATGTATGAAAGCGCACAAACCAGAAGTATTACAAGGAATATCAGCAGTGAACGGAGAATTCGCTTTTTCATAAGGAAATAATTTTAAGTCCTGCAAATTAATTATTTATCCGACACCAATAAAAACAAGACAAAAAAAGAAAGGAAAAAGATTCTTGTTCTTAAATCATTTTTTCATCCTTTTCCAGTAATCAGCAGCAAGTTCTTCCCTCGTCACCGGTCTTCCATGACCCGGCAGGAAGGTATGGCATCCTGTATCCAGAAGTTTCTTCCAGCTTCGTAAAAGTTCCTCAACATCATCTGCAAAAGGCGGAAAAGGACTTCCCGGAATGATGCCTATGATGGAATCTCCCGTGAAAGCTGCCTCATCATCGATCACAACCGCTATCTCTCCGGGCGAGTGTCCCGGAGTATGCATTATATATCCGTTGAAACCCAGTTCAGACAGATCCAGGAAGGTGTCGACTACAATATCCGGTGAACAGCTCTCATACCTGAAGATTGATGTTATCTTCCGTCCGACCGTGGAAAGTCCTTTTGTAAAACTGTATGTCCCTTCTGGTATTGGCATATCTCCTGTTGCAAGAGCTTCTTGTTCAGCTGCGTGTACGATGATTTTTGCACTGGATTCCTTACGGAGCCACGCGGCATTGCCGGCATGATCAAAATGAGAATGGGTCAGAATCAATGCCTCCGGTTTCAGATTTTTTCTTTCGAGAGCATTTTTTAATCTCGCCCTGTCTGACTGAATGCCGGAATCAATGATTATACTTTTTCCGGACCTGCATATTAAATATATATTGCATCGCGCAGGCGTCAGCCTGCTGATCTCAGTCCCCTGTTGTGTTATCATATGATACATGATAGTACTAAAGTACTATACTTTTGAATGTTATATGTCACTTTATTTCCTCCAAAAGATTAAAATTATTATCTTCATAGGTTGCTTTTATTGACAATTGTTATTTGCAATAAATGAACTCTGTGCCAATCTTTCAGGTTGATGCTTTTACATCCGGACCATTTACGGGCAATCCGGCAGCAGTATGTGTTCTCAGTGAGTGGCTGACTGATGATCTAATGCAGAAGATTGCAATGGAGAACAACTTGGCTGAAACAGCATTCATCGTGCAGCAAGACACTGACTACCTGATCAGATGGTTCACTCCGGTCACCGAAGTTGATCTTTGCGGCCATGCCACGCTGGCATCTTCTTTCGTGGTCATGAATATCCTTCAGCCGGAGAGACATGAGGTGATATTTCATACCGGGAAGATGGGCGATCTTATTGTCCGGAAAAAGGGCGAACTGCTGGAGCTTGATTTTCCTACAGATACCCTTAGAAAGTGTGATCTGCCCGATCTGATCATTGAAAGCCTTGATAAAGAACCAGTCGAGTGTTTCATGGGAAGAAGCGACTACTTGCTTCTTTACAGAAGCGAAGCTGAAATAACAAATCTCAGGCCTGATTTCAGGAAGCTGGCAAAGGCTGACGGAAGGGGTATCATAGTGACTGCACCTGGTTCGGATGTCGATTTTGTTTCGAGGTTCTTTGCACCTCAGGCAGGTATAGATGAAGATCCCGTTACCGGATCTGCCCATACGACCCTGACTCCATTCTGGTCTGCCCGTCTCGGCAAAACCTCCATGAAAGCCAGACAGCTTTCTGCCCGGGGAGGCTATCTCGAGTGTACTTTAAACAATGACCGTACCCTGATATCAGGGCGGGCAGATTTATTTCTGAAAGGTGAAATACTTGTTTAAAAACTTATAATATGAAAAAACTAGCATTGCTGAATTTCGGACTGCCAGGAGGCATACTCTGGGTGTTTTTAATTGTTGTGATTGCCGGTTGTTCCAAATCCAACAGCAATCCGCCACCAGTTTCAGGTGATTACGTGGTATTTGCATCGAACACTCTCGGGATGCACTGTCTTAATCCTACATATGACGTGGCCGTAATTCTCCCACCTTACAATACGGTACTGGCCCAGGTTGTCAAGAGAGGAAATCCGCCGGTAATTGTAACCAGTGGAGTTACAGTAGAATATAAAATTACCGGAAACACATCATCTTACGGCAAGCGCCAGTACGGGGGTTTCTGGGACAATATTACGGCATTGTTCGGTCTGCCCTCACTACAGCATGACATTGGGCTTACAGGCAACGGGCTAAGTGGGACAATGGCAGTGGCCGGCGGGCATTTTGAAGCTACTGGGATCCCTGTGGTACCCGTCAATGATCAGGGTGTATGGGATCCCCTGCAGGTGGCAGAGATAACAGTAAAAGACGGTTCGGGGCATACTGTCGCATCCACAAAAGCCACGGTACCTACTTCTGATGAGATCAACTGCGCAAAATGCCATGGAACGGATCCATTCAATGATATCCTTGCCAAACATGATGCTGAAATCGGAACATCGCTTATGCAGGCGAAACCTGTTCTCTGTGCAGACTGCCATGGTTCAGAAGCTTTAGGTAAGCCAGGCAGGGGATCATCAGGCAAGTATTTGTCAGAAGCCATACATGGGTTTCATGCAGACAGGGGAGCAGCATGCTATGACTGCCATCCCGGGCTGACAACAAAATGTAACCGCAGCATTAAGCACACCGCTGCAGACGGTAACTGCATTACCTGCCATGGTACAATGGCCCAGGTAGCTTCCTCAACCAGCACAAGAGTGCCATGGGTCAATGAACCGTCATGCTCCAAATGTCACACAAGTGTGACTGACGTGGGTTCGACCTCAGCGCTTTACAGAGAATCAACTGGACATGGAAACATTATGTGTTCATCATGCCATGGCAGTCCTCATGCAATGGTCCCCTCATTAAAAGATGTCGACAATTACCAGGCAATGCAGTATCAGCCTTACGCTACCTCTCCTAAAACACTGGGAAGCTGCGGCACATGCCATTCAAGTTCAAGAGGGGAGAGTGATATGGGTGAGTACGCAGAAATGCATGGAGGAAGCAATCCCGAGCAACAGAACGGATGCTTTATCTGCCATACGTCAGTGAGTACCAACACTGCCAGTTGGCCTCATGCCTATACATGGAAAAACAGTAACTGACAGCATCGGGTAAATCTTAATGATACGAGGGGCACTTCGGCTACAGGCTTAAGTGCCCTTTAAGTTTTTTTGAATTGGCTGCAAAAACGATTAAGTTTGTCGCGCGAATTTAATGAGGATGACGAAGAAAGATGATATTCACCCCTACGGAGACAAACAGGCCCAGTTTGACAGGCGCTATTTACGCATGGCTGCAATATGGTCAGAAAACTCCTATTGCAAGCGCCGGAGGGTGGGGGCACTGATTGTTAAAGACAAGATGATTATTTCAGACGGCTATAACGGTACCCCATCAGGGTTTGAAAATGTATGTGAAGATGAGAACAATGTCACCAAGCCATACGTTCTTCATGCTGAAGCAAATGCCATCACCAAAGTCGCCAGGTCAAACAACTCAAGTGAGAATTCCACGTTATACATTACCGATTCACCCTGCATGGAGTGCGCCAAGCTTATCATACAGTCAGGTATAAAACGTGTTGTTTACAGCAATCAGTACCGTAATCTTGAGGGGATCGAGCTGCTGAAACGTGCTGGCATCGAGCTTGTATATATAGACATAGAAGAAAAAAACAATGAAATATAACAGAGCATATCTTCCCATTATCATAGCAGTTGCATTGGCCATTGGCATCCTGGCCGGATTTTATATGCCTCATCCGCAGNNAGGACTTTACACAAACTTTCCGCCATCAAGTGACAAGCTGAGCCGTATTCTTGATATTATCGAATCTGATTATGTCGATACTGTAAACCGTAATGACCTGATTGAAGCAGCGATACCGGTCATGTTGCGCAAGCTGGATCCACATTCGGTATACATTCCTGCCCGTGACCTGGCTCAGGCAAACGAGCCCCTGCAGGGCAATTTTGACGGCATTGGAGTCACTTTCCAGATGCTCACTGACACTGTTCAGATAATCAGCACTATATCCGGTGGCCCTTCAGAGAAGGCCGGTATAATTCCCGGCGACAAGATCATCTATGTCAATGATTCAATTGTTGCAGGAAAGAGCATCCCTGATGAAGACGTGGTAAAAATGCTCAAAGGCCCCCGCGGAACCAGGGTTGATCTGAAGATTGAAAGAAAGGGAGCCAGTGAGTTGCTGCCATTCACTCTTGTCCGTGATAAAATTCCTTTGTACAGCATTGATGTTTCATATATAATGTCAGCTGATGTCGGATACATGAAGATATCGAACTTTGCCCTCACGACACATGACGAGTTTACAAAAAACCTGGAAGATCTGAAAAGCCAGGGGATGAAGAAGCTTATCCTTGATTTGAGAGGCAACTCCGGAGGTGTNATGGATGCTGCTACGATGATAGCTGACGAGTTTCTTCCGGAAGGAGATCTCATAGTATTCACCATGGGCAAATCGAAACCGAGGCAGGATATAAGAGCAACAGCTGATGGTGAATTTGAAACTGGAGAGCTGGTCATTCTGATCGATGAATGGAGCGCTTCTGCAAGCGAAATACTTGCAGGCGCGGTGCAGGATAATGACCGAGGCACCATTATCGGCCGCCGGTCGTTCGGCAAAGGCCTGGTGCAGGAACCCGTGATGTTCCGTGACGGTTCAGGTATGAGACTGACCATAGCACGCTACTACACTCCTACCGGCAGATCAATACAGAAGCCTTATAACCAGGGTGTGGACAAGTATTACGAAGATCTCGGGAACCGCTACATGCATGGCGAGTTCATGGATAAAGATTCGATTCGTGTGGC
>JGI11641J44799_10000337_pt1 | contig 13800 bp, 10 predicted proteins | sample WetSurSiteA1Bulk_FD_44799 | JGI IMG/M metagenome (IMG submission 44799) | reverse complement strand
TTTTTCTCGAAGGGGAGAGCGGGGCACTCCTGCTGGATGCAGGACTGAGTACCAAAGAGACGCTCCTGCGAATGGACAGATCGTCCCTTGATCCCGGGCTCATTAATGCGGTACTGGTAACGCATGAACACGGGGATCATATCAGAGGCCTTGATGTGCTTGCCCGCCGTCTTGCGGTCCCGGTCTATGCAACTGGCGGAACACTCGAGGAATTTCTCCACCACCGGCGCACTTCTGACAAACGGATAGATAGTCATGTGTGCCGGTGTCATGAACGGTTTGCCATTGGGGATTTTGAAATCGAACCGTTTGCCACCTCCCATGACGCTGCCGAACCTTGCGGATTTATCATCAGGGAAAACGGTGTCAGGTTCGGGTACTGCACCGATACCGGTATCATAACTCCTCATATGCTTGACCTGCTGAGGCGGTGTGATGCCATCGTACTCGAAAGTAATCACTGCCCGGACATGCTCCAGAACGGCCCTTACCCCGAATCATTGAAACGGAGAATCCGTTCCAAACGGGGGCACCTGTCCAACCCCGCTGCCGCCCGATGCCTGCAGACACTGGGAAAAGACGTACCACAGGTAATTCTTGCNCACCTGAGCGAGATGAACAACACACCGGAACGGGTGATGGCAAGCGCCCGTGAGGGGCTCGGGCTCTTCTATGAGGAGAAGACGCTCGTTATCGCTACCCAGTGCGGAACATCCGGTTCCTGCCCGCAGTGCATAAAACTTTGAAAAAGGATCGGGAGAATGGCTCTGGAGAAACAGATCTGAATCGATTCGGATCTCACCCAAACCATAAAAATAGTTATGTATCCGAAAGTTCCCCGTTTGAAGACCTTTGATAGGCACGGCGGGTAGGGAGTTATTTTGATTTTTAGTCACAGAGCCGCCGCGGGGGCGTCCCTTCGGGGGCGGGGGCATTCATCGTACCTGATAAATAGAGAGATAAAAATCCCCATATCATAGCTTGGTTTTTTAAAACAGTTCTCCAGATTCGGGATATTTTCTTTTTAAAGATAGTTTTNGTATGCTGAGATCGGAATCCGGTGTTTTTTCAGGTATCTTTAATCTTNAGCAGNTTGAGGCAATAATGGTCAATCGAGTTAATTANCGCCTTTTTTGCCTGTTTGACTTTCTTTTCATCATCTGAGAGGAAATCGTGCGNTACGTATTCGAGCAGGGTGATATAATAATGGTGCGTGCCAAACGTCTCTTTAATTTCATCCAGGCAGGCATGTGCCTCAGAGTGTCTGTCGCTCATCAGTTCAAACCCGAAATCGAGGAGAGAGAGAGCGTGGTGCGGGAAATTTTTACTCACCGCCAGTTTCCTGAACTTGTCAAAGACATCTTCCCTGGTCGTAATGATTGCCAGCTTGAGCCCGTAATAGATTGGTTCAAGCTCATCGGGATACTGCTGGGTCATCTGCTTGACCACTCCCGCTACACCCCCGGCGTCGCGTTTCTCGAGCTTGAGCTTGTAGAGCTCCCGGAGGAAGTACATATCGTCGAAGAACCTCTCAATTGCCAACCCGAGGAGTTCCTCCCGGATATCACGCTTCCCATCACTTGACGCCTTTTCGATTCCTATCCTTAAAAATTCCCGTTCTTCGGGGAACCATGTAATCGCCTGTTTTAGCATGAACCAGAAGATTTTGTTGATCCCGGATCGTCGCCAATACCCATCTCTTTGAGCCGGTTCCTGGGAGGATTTAAGCGGACCAGCTCGATCATCTGCTCGCGGGCGGCAAGTGCCGACGGCGTGGGTCCCCGGGCTGGTTCTTCCTGGTCCGTATCTCCTCCCGTTTGGGGAGAGCGGGCAAAGTAACAGTACGCCAGTGCAGGGCAGATGAGAACGTCAACATTCCGGTATTTTTTTAACTGCTCAATCGCATCAGCATATTTGCCGAGGTTGATCAGCTTTATCCCGAGCACAATGTCGAAGAGCGCTTTTCCGGTTTTCCTGCGTTTGTTCCGTTCAGCATAATCGAACAGCTTCTCAACATACGCGATATCTTTGGACATGGCACTTTTTTCAAGCACCCGCAGGGTAATACTGTCAATGAAATTATCGTACAGATCATCGCTGACATCCGGGAGAGTTTTTTCGAGGGTGTCAATAACCTGGCCGTAAAAAACAGGAACATTTGCGTCAATTTTATCACTATTTTTTTCAATATAATCGAAAAAATCCTTTTTCAGCTTATTGAGTTTTACCCTGACGATTGCATTGGGTTGGCACTCCTCGTCCATACTACAAAATCACGCTTGCTGGTAATAAATTTGTTGACCTTGGATCTGGGGAAATCAGGATACAAAATTGTTTTTTTTAAAATCTGGCTATATCTGGCCATTTCATTCCAAAAAAAAGTATCAAAACGTTAATGCGTGTGCTTGGACAACATCACAAACGAGAACTTTCATGCTTTTTATGGACTTTTCCCGGGCCTGCGAACAACTGGAAGGGACGCCCGGGCGTCTCGATATGATTGATATCATCAGCCATATTCTCCCCACCCTGACGCCTGAAGAGCTCCCGGTCTTTGTCCGGTTTGTTATGGGCAGGATTTTCCCGGACTGGAGCTCAAAAAAGCTTGGTATCGGCCCAAATCTCCTGTATGAAGCAATCGGCTATGTAGCTGGCATGAAAAAAGAACAGGTCATCGAAAAAATTACCATTACGGGAGATGCCGGACGTGCCGTAGAGGAGCTGCTTTCGATAAAATCGCAGACTACCTTTTTCCATGAAGACCTGGATCTCGTCCGGGTGTACGCCGAACTTATCGCGATCGCTGAAATGGAGGGGAAAAAATCCCAGCGGGAAAAACTGCTGGCGGTCCGCCGTTTACTGGGCAATGCTCACCCGCTTGAAGGAAGATATCTTACCAGGATCATGCTCGAAGAACTCCGGATAGGTGTCGGGGAGGGCAGCGTGCGGGACGCCATAGCCAGGGCATTTTCAGCAGATTCTGCACTCGTTGAGCATGCGATGCAGGCGTTGAACGATGCGGGTGAGGTCGCACGGCTCGCCAAACTGGGACCTGATGCTTTACGGGAGGTTCACATCACGCTGTTCCACCCCGTACGGATGATGCTTGCCCAGCAGGGCACTATTCCGGATATGATCCAGGAGCACGGTCAGATTGCCGCCGAGTTCAAGTATGACGGTTCCCGGTTCCAGTTTCACAAAAAAGGCAACTGGGCGAGGCTGTATTCCCGCAGACTCGAGGATGTAACAGCAGCTCTCCCTGATGTGATTGAGAAACTGATAACCTCAACTTCACACGATGTAATCCTCGATGGTGAAGTAATCGCTATCAAAGAGGGCAAACCCATGCCTTTCCAGTCAGTGCTCAGGCGGTTCCGGCGCCGCCACGATATCGCGGAAGCACAGGATGCAATCGAGATGGTCCCCAATGTTTTTGACATCCTCTATCTTGATGGTGAGACGCTCATCGATCTCCCGCTGGAAAAGCGCAGGAAACGCCTCGAGAGTGTTGTGAACCAGTATCTCGCCCCCCAGGTTGTCAGCAGTGATCCACGGGAAATCGAACGGACATATAAAGAAGCTCTTGAAGCAGGGCATGAGGGAATTATGATCAAGGTGCCGGCTTCTCCCTATTCCCCGGGCCAGAGGGGAAAAAACTGGATTAAAATTAAACCCGATGTCGATACGCTCGATCTTGCAGTTATTGGCGGGGAGTGGGGCGAGGGGAAACGTGCACATGTCTTCGGTTCATTTCTCGTTGCCTGTCAGGACCAGGGTAAACTCATTGCTCTCAGCCGTGTTGCAACCGGCTTTTCCGATGAGCAGCTTGGAGAGGTTTATGACCTGTTAAAAGACCGTGTTATTAAAAAATCCGGAAAAGAAGTGTCGTTTGAGCCCGACCTGGTGTTTGAAGTGGGATATTCAGAACTCCAGGCAAGCCCGACATATGAAGGAGGATATGCGCTCCGTTTCCCGAGATTTATCCGGATCAGGGATGATAAGAATATAACTGACGTTGAAACGCTCGAAAGTATCAGGGAGCGATACCAGCGGCAGACGAAATCTGCACAGGCATATCAGAAGTGAAACAACGTCCGTTGCGTGCGGAGCTCGGGGATCAGGAGACTGTGGGGTACCCAGGTGCCCGATCCAAGAGTGGCAGATGCCTGGCGGACAGCAGCATCAAGCGACTCACAGATGACAGAAGGATTTGTCATAGCCTTTCTTGTTGCTTCACGAATCACCCACGTACCAAGCGGAGCCCAGTAATCGCTGGAGATACTCCTTATGACGATGACCCGCGCAGACCGCCGGACATTCTTAAGGTATTCACAGGCGGCGAGCCGTGCGGAGTAGTAAGCACCTGATATCGGGGAATATCCCTTTTTTGTCATTCCCTCCCGGTCCTGCACAATAACCTCCTCTTCCCCGGCCCAGAGTGTCCGGCGTCCCCAAATCTCAATCATCTCGAACTTCCAGTCGCCCGGGACGAGTATGCAGACAATCCTGTTGCCGAAAATTTCCCCGGTAAAAAGACGGATCTCTTCAATNGGGGGATAGCGTGCGATCTCTTTTTTGAGCTGGATGGAAAGCGTATCGTCAACGGCAGTAATAGCCCACCTTGTTGGTACGAAGGTTCGCCGTCTGCCGAGCAGCCCTGCGGTCATAAGATTTGCTATCTGGTACACATCAATTGCTGATCTCATGAGCGTACCACAAGCATCGGACGCACCCATATCGGTATCCGAGGTAATCCGGTCAACAATCCGTTCCATTCGGGCATTGCCAAGAACTTCCATTTTTTTTACCGGACCAGTGAACCCGACAGGTGCAATCGTGCCGTCGAAATCAAGACTGAACATAACCGGTTTTTCAAACACTACATCCACATCCAGCGGAATGGTGGAACGTGCGATCTCCTGCAGGTTATCGGCGATCGAGGGAAGTACCGATCTCCCGCGGATCGTGCGGGAACGGATACTTACTATCTCCTCCATCCCTAACGAACGGTCGAGCCAATCCGTGGGGTTATCGCTGTCGTTGATAAGCAGCGGGCCGCCATGCATATCCGGCCAGCCATAGCTTCCGATGAAGATAGAAGGAGAACAACCCTGGTAACTGCTTGCAGGTTTCATGGCCGCCTGGGCATGGAACCGGCTCACTATGGGGCAGCGGGGCAGCCCGCACATACCTTTTCCCTTGCACTCGGCGCATCGCATCAAACGTCTTCCCTCTGGTCAATGACCGCCCGCACCCGGTTATCGAGATATGTCAGCATATCCTGAACCCACTCATCCCAGACAACCTGCACATCTGGCACTTTTTGTGCAATCTCCCTGCCGACATCGTCGTCACGTTCACGAAGTACCTCTACAACTACTGAGCCGGGTGCAAAAGCCGAAGGGACGATCGTATCCCGGTCACCATCGACAATTCCCAGCACCGGAATACCGTGATGGACGCAGATATGCCCGCTCACTGCGGTCGTATCATCCCCGATAGCAAGTACGCCGCAGCAGTCTTCCGGCATCCTTGCATAGATTTCGTGACCACAGTGATCGATCACGAGAATGCGCCCGCTGCCAGGTGCCTTCCCGTTCCTTTGTGGTGATGCTGACCGGATTGGCCCGCTCTTGCACCATGCGGTACTGATATCGATGCTCTGGTTCAATGAGAGCTTCTCAAGACCGTGGGGTTTGGGTTCCAGGCCGGAACAAGGTTCAACCAGACCTCCTCTGCTCTGGAGGACGACGACGTCTTCTGTAGCCCGCCCTATCACAATGCCATTTACATAGACCGCTTCACCGGGAACACATCCACGGATCTCCCGGATATTTCGCTGCCGGTGAATGGTGCTTTGTAATGATCTTTTCCCAAATCCCGTGAGACGCGAAAGTAACACGGCCAGTTCTTCGTCCCTGCCATTCCAGCAATATACAGTGTTGCTCGAGCACTCGATATGCACAAGCCCGGTATCACCAAGCCGGGAAGCAACAATATTCCCGAATAGTTCCCCGGTTTTTGGAGTCTTTCCCCTGTTTGCCAGGAACACCGGAACATCCAGAGCACGAATTACCATGCTCGGGGGCTGTGCATTGAATTCCACCCGTAAGCCTGATTCCTCTGCAGCAGTCCTTGCCATAACCCCGGCGACAATGACACGTTTGGGGGATAGCACCCCCGTGAGCCACGCAACATCTCCCTGGTCAAAAAGTTCCGGGCCGTGAACGACCATCACTGCAGAATCCGGGAGTGTTCTCATGGATCGGCCTTTGTTACATCTGTTTTTTTAACATCAGGCATGGATTGGCACATGGCCATAAAAAACGGGTCCNTCAGTCTACAAGGTAGTTATCTGAGTACCCGTAGTCCTCACGAAACGGTTCTCCGATTCCGTAAACGAAACCCGCCAACCCACATCATACCGTGCGCCACATTCCGGGCAGATGAGAATCACCTGGTAGACNTCCCGCGTGGATTTGACCGGGGAGTCTTTACCGGCATGCGGTTTGAGAAATGAAGTGTGGAACCCCAGTTCATACCCGCATGCGGGGCATACGTGGAGTTCGTCTTCGATTTTGATGTTTTTTATTTCACTCACAACCGTCATGGTAACTCTTGTTAATGCTCTACGGTCATGGTACGATATTAATTTTGCCTGCGGTTTGCAACATCGATTATGATCCTGGCGGCATTCTTCCTGCCATTGATCGCTTCGTGAACAATCCGGATTTGCCGGGGACAGCAGGTCATCGTTTCGGCAATTTTTTTCTCCAGAAGGTCCAGAGTCACCAGCTTTCCGTTGACCGATGTGCCGGCTCCCATATCCACGATCTTTTTTGCATTGTTCTGCTGTTCGGGGTGATCCGGGTCCATGATGATCATCACCGGTTTTTCAAAGAGCATTGCCTCGTGCAGCGTGGTAAGTCCACCGTGTGCAATCGCAATTTTTGCTCTCGCAAGGTGCTCGTAGAGGTCAGGGACATACCCGTGGGAGATAAAATTGTCAGTAGAATAAGGCAGGACAGCCCCGGTATAAAATACATCAAAGAAGAGGTCTTTTCGCCGGTCTGCGATCTCCTTTAACATCAGGTACATCGGGAGTTTGTAGGGTTCCCCCCCAAAACTAGTGAAGATGGTTTCCCGTGAGGAGGTGTACCGGGCAGGATCTAATTCAAAAAAAGGCCCGGTAAAGGCGTAACGTTTTTCTTCGCCTTTCGGGATGACAATATTATATTCGCTGACCGTATCCGGTGCCGGATAATCAGGTACGATAACCTGGTCAGAAAAACGGATGTACCTTCGNATAAGAAAGTTGAGAGACATCCAAATAGGGTTGGTCGTGCCATTGAGCCCGTTGAAATGGTTCTGGTTCGTGATAAAGATAACCGGCGTTTTTTCGAGCCGGGCTGCAAGAACACCGCCGTACATAGTGTCGCACACGACACAATCGAAATGATGATCACGAATCAAACGTCGGACAATCAATCCCGATCGTATCGTATCAGGAACAAGCCACTTTGAGGACCAGAGCGTCTTTTTCAGGCTGAAGAAGCCGTTTTCCCCTTCAAGACAGACTTCACGGTGGACCCGGTGCAGGATAGTACCACCCTGCTGGTGCAGGAAATCATAGGATTTGCCATACCCGGCAAAATGGATGGTATGTCCCTGCTGTTGCAGGTAATGACTGAGATGGAGACACCGGGATGTGTGCCCAAGCCCCTCACCACAGACGACAAAAAGGATTTTCATGGTCCTACCTGCCTTAGAGTATATGCCCCGGTAAATAATGAAATTTCAGGTAAATCACCGTAATCTTCGTATAGGATCACATTACACCACCATCGTCTTCTTCAGGAACGGTAATCCATGCCAGGATAAAGATAATGATAGCAATTCCAAAAGAAAGAGCAGTCACTACTGCCCGGAGACTCCCCCGGTATCCGTTCTTATATTGAGCGGTACAATCGTTTCATGCAAAAAATGTTGTTTTTTGCCAATAAAGTACTAGAGAGATTTATTTTCCGGGCACCTCAGAAGAGTCTAATAATACCTGCGGTACAAGGCATAGTGAGAAGACAATATCATGACAGAAGATGCGGAGACATATAAAACAGCAACGTTTGGGGCCGGTTGTTTCTGGGGTGTAGAAGCAGCGTTCAGTTCCGTGAACGGTGTTGTCTCAACGGTGGTCGGATATATGGGAGGTTCGCTGAAAAACCCGACTTACCAGGACGTATGCACCGGGCAGACCGGGCATGCGGAAGTTGTGCAGGTAACGTATGATCCATCAAAGGTCAGTTATGAACACCTTCTCGATGTTTTCTGGTCAATCCATGATCCGACACAACTGAACCGACAGGGCCCGGATATTGGTACAAATTACCGCTCCGTGATCTTTTACCATGATGCAGAACAGGGAAAAATAGCAAGAAAATCCAAAGAGGCTATGGAGACTTCCGGCATATTCAGGTTTGGCAAAATTATGACGGCTATCATGCCGGCACAGGAATTTTACCGGGCTGAAGAATACCACCAGCACTATCACGAAAAGCATGGCGGTTCATGCAGGATTTAACAGCATTTACACGTTAAAAATTTGGAAAAAACCAGCAAAAGAAAAGAGGTAATGGGCCCGCTGAGATTTGAACTCAGGACCTCCGCCATGTCAAGGCGACGTCATAACCAACTAGACCACGAGCCCGCAATTGTCTGATGCTCTATAGCATCTGTCATCTTATTATTAAAAAATAGTGTACCGGTTTTCAAAGCATGCCTTGTCCTTATACAGAACCTTATTAGAATCCGATCGAACCAGCACAAGAGTTTTTTCCAGACAGGATCTACCATTAAACTGATTAAAAAATGACCGAAACACCAGCACCACACCAGCTCTTTTCCTTTGAGCATGACGCACGCCGTCTGGAATTGCTCGTTCGTATTGTTTACTGGATTCTCATAGGAATTGTTCTCTGGGTATATGGGATCATTGCGTTCATCTGCCTGTTTATCCAGTGGTTCCATATTCTTATTCTCGGACGGCGGAGTGAAGGACTATCAAATATCGCAAAAGGATACCTGGAATACATGGTCCATGTTATGAGTTATACCTATATCATGACTGACAACCGCCCTGATATCCTGCCGGTACCCGTGAAGGTTTTTGAGGAATAAACAGAGAAAATGACCGGAAATGGTCATCCGTTTTTTTGGCTTTTATACGGTCACGGCAGAACGACTTATTCTGCTTTGATTTTCTCCAAAAAGCTGAAAAAGACACTATTTGTTGTGTATTGTTTTTAAAAAAAAATTAGATTTTCTCACTGGTAATTTTGGCAAACGTCGCAGTGAAGATCCCGGGCAGGCCGCGGATCTCTTCCATCACTTCTGCAGGTACTTCACTGTCAACGTTCAGGATCATGATCGCCTTATCACCGGGGTTGATTCGTCCCACCTGCATGCCGGCAATATTGATATTGCATTTCCCGAGGATGGTGGATGCACGCCCTATAACCCCGGGCCTGTCGAGGTGCCGTGAAACAATCACGTAGCCTTCAGGGATCATATCCATCGTGTAACCGCCGACAGCAACAATGCGGCTGCGGCCCTTGAAAAAGACCGTGCCGCTGACCGTCTCTTCNCCCTTGTCTGTCTTGATACGGAGGGTGATGAGGTTCTTGAATCCGCTGGATTCCTGAGTGACGGTCTCACTGACCGTTATCCCACGTTCCTTTGCAATGAAATCCGCGTTCACGATATTGACCGGCTGCTGGAGGATCGGGTCGAGAAGCCCTTTGAGGGCAAGCCGGGTCACAAATTTCATGCTCCCCGCATAGGAGGAAAGTTCGCCACCGTAAATGCATTCGACGGATGATAGCCGCCCGCTTGCAATCTGGATGACAAACCTGCCCATCTTCTCGGCAAGCTGGGCGTAGGGTTCGAGTACGTCTGTCAGTTCCGGCGGGACCATCGGGGCGTTGACCACGTACTTCGCAGAACCGCCATTCAGAACTTCAATGCACTGTTTTGCCACGGAAACAGCGACATTCACCTGTGCCTCAGCGGTACTTGCCCCGAGATGGGGGGTAACAATGATCTGGTCAAGGGTGAGCAGCGGGGAATCGGTCGGTGGCTCGGTTTCAAAGACATCGAGCGCAGCACCAGCCACTTTGCCGCTCTTTACCGCATCATAGAGTGCCTTTTCGTCAATGATACCTCCGCGGGCACAGTTGATAATCCGCACGCCGTCTTTCATGGTCGCAATACTCTTTGCGTTGATGAGGTGTTTTGTCTCTGCGATCAGCGGTGTATGGACCGTGATCACATCAGCAATCCTGAAGAGGTCTTCAACCGACATCATCTCAACGCCAAGCTGGGCAGCACGCTCTTTGGAGATGAACGGATCATAAGCCACACATTTCATGTCCATCGCTATTGCCCGTTTTGCCAGCTCGCGCCCGATACGCCCGAACCCTACGATCCCGAGCACTTTCTCGTTGAGTTCCACACCCATGAACTTGCTGCGTTTCCATTCCTTCTTTTTCAGGCTCGCCGTTGCCTGCGGGATGTTTCTTGCCAGGGATAGCATCATTGCCATGGTGTGCTCGGTTGCAGCAAGGGTGTTGCCTTCCGGCGCATTGGCAACAATAATGCCTTTGCGCGTCGCCGCATCCATATCGATATTGTCCACACCAACGCCAGCACGACCGATGAACCTCAGCCGTTTCCCTGCCTCGATCACCTTTGCCGTGACTTCCGTGCTGCTCCGTACGAGCAGGGCATCATAATCCCCGATAATCCTGCAGAGCTCGTCCTCTTTGAGGTCAGTTTTAACGTCAACTTCGAACGCCTTCTTCAGGATCTCGAGCCCCTCTTCNGCCAGCGGATCGCTGACGAGCACCCTTATGTTTGCCATAAAAAACCCATATACTATCTGCACCGTACTTAAAGAGGATTATTCTTTAACCGATGGAAAATGCCTTCCCTGCAGAACAAAAACCGACCGTTCCGGTGTGTACTCTTTTACGGTAAAAAAAACGGGAATGATAATTATTAAACAAGAGGGAGGTAAGATCATAAGTGGTGCGAGCATGAAGGACGTTCCTAATATTCTGTGGCTCGAGGAGATCAGGAAGGAAGATATTGTATCGGTCGGGGGTAAAGGAGCTTCTCTTGGTGAGATGGCATCCATCGGTCTCCCTGTCCCGAAAGCCTTCGTGGTAACTGCTCAGGCCTTCCGAAGGTTTTTGGTCGAGACCGGTATTGAAAAGAAGATATTTGCATCGTACGAACGACTTGACGTCGAAGATAACGAGGCACTGGAGAAAGCTGCCGATGGTGCAAAGACNATGGTGCTTAAGGCAAAGATGCCGGCATTTATTAAAGACGAGATCCGTCATGCGTACAAAAAAATTTCTGCAGAAGATATGATCGTCGCCGTCAGATCGAGCGCTACTGCAGAGGATCTTCCGGATGCCAGTTTTGCCGGGCAGCAGGAGACCTATCTCAATATCAAAGGGGAAGCAGCCCTCCTTGAAGCTGTTCAAAAATGCTGGGCATCCCTTTACGGAGCACGGGCAATCTATTACCGAGCCAAGCAGGGGTTTGATGACCACACGGTAAATATCGCTGTTGTTGTGCAGCAGCTTGTTCACTCAGAAAAGGCAGGGGTCATGTTCACTTCCCACCCCATTACCGGTGAACCTCTCACGATTATTGAAGGATCGTGGGGCCTTGGTGAAGCAGTTGTTTCCGGTTCGGTTTCACCGGATAAATATATATTCGACCAGCGATCGGAGAAAGTTGACGACGTCCTTATCTCGAACAAGAAAGTTGAGATCATCGCTGACGGGGATCACGGCACAAAGCTTGTGGATGTACCGGCTGCCCGACAGGATACGCAGGTGCTGTCTGCCGCTGAAATTACCAAGCTTGCCATGTATGGCAAGATTGCTGAAAACCATTATGGCATCCCCCAGGATGTTGAATGGGGCATTGTGAACGGGATTATTTATATTCTCCAGTCCCGTCCGATAACCACGATTGGGAACAAGAAAGAGGCAAAGAGCATGTCAGGACAACAACAGAACGCAAAGATAATTCTGCAGGGACAGGGTGCAGCTCCCGGGATCGCATCGGGCAGGGTCGTCATAATCCGGGATGTAAAAGACACCGGAAGTGTGAAAGAGGGGGACATTCTCGTCACGAAGATGACAAGCCCTGACATGGTTCCGGCAATGCGTAAGGTAGCCGCAATCATTACCGATGAGGGAGGGTTAACCTGCCATGCTGCAATCGTCAGCCGTGAACTGGGGACCCCGGCCGTTGTAGGAACGAAAACTGCAACCCATGTTCTGACGAACGGGCAGCTTATTACCGTAGATGGCGAAAAAGGTCTCATTTATGAAGGTGAGATAACCGCTCCGGCAAAACCGGCTCAGGTAGTGCAGATGGCAGCTGCCGCCCCTCATATTATCACTGCTACAAGTGTAAAGGTGAATGTTTCCATTCCCGAAGCAGCAGCCCGGGCAGCTGCAACGGGAGCAGATGGTGTCGGATTACTCCGCATAGAGCACCTGATCCTTGGGCTCAACAAGACTCCGGGCTGGTTTATCGCCAACAACAAGGAGGAGGATTTTGTCAGGGAACTCCACGATGGCATCAAGATCGTACTCGATGCGTTCCCTGGTAAGCCGGTATGGGTGCGGACACTCGATGCCCCGACTGATGAATTCCGGAACATGTTGGGGGGAGAGAACGAGCCCCATGAGCATAACCCTATGCTCGGCTGGCGGGGAATCCGGCGCGACATCCAGAGCCCGGATCAGTTCCGTCTTCAGGTTGAGTCATTCAAGCGTCTCTGGAAGGAAGGGTATGATAATCTCGGCATTATGTTCCCGATGGTTTCCCATCCTGATGAGTTCCTGGCGGCAAAGGCAATGATGATGGCGTGCGGAGTGGATGTTGAAAAAGTCACACTCGGTATTATGATCGAAATACCGGCAAGCGCGATTATGATCGAGGACTTCCTCAAGTGCGGTATAAAATTCGCATCGTTCGGGACAAACGATCTTGTCCAGTACACGCTTGCCATTGACCGGAACAATGAAAATGTCGCTGACATGTACCAGCCCCAGCATCCTGCCGTGCTTCACCTGATCCACACGGCAATCCAGATGTGCCGGGCATATAATGTTGAGTGCTCAATCTGCGGGCAGGCAGGTTCTGATCCGAAGATGGCAACCTGGCTCGTTGAACACGGCATAGCAAGCTTATCGGCAAATATCGATGCAATCGCCAAGATCCGCGAGGCGGTTGCCCGTACGGAAAAGCGTATCATTCTCGAGGCTGCGAGAAACCGCGATGCTGAATAAGGGTTGCTCCAGAGAAGACCTCTTCTCTTTTTTCTCCCAAAAAAAAAGTGAGGATATTGACCACAACTATATCCTGAGCTCCATGTGCACCATCCCCCACCCGATAGCGGTGCGGGCGCACTGCATGTTCATGGAGACCAATCTCGGCGACCCCGGGCTTTTTCCGGGAACGGCATCGCTTGAAAAGCTTCTCATCCTCCGACTTGGCACCCTGTTCCACCAAAAGGAGGCAGGAGGGTATGCAACCTCGGGAGGGACCGAATCCAATATCCAGGCGCTCCGTCTTGCAAAAGTCTTAAAAAAAGAGGTTGTCTATCCCAACATCATCGTGCCGGAATCAGCTCATTTCTCATTCAAGAAGGCCAGCGATCTTCTCTGTCTTGAGATGCGGACCGTTCCGCTTGGCAGGGATTTCCGGATGGATGCA
>JGI11641J44799_10000336_pt1 | contig 13806 bp, 12 predicted proteins | sample WetSurSiteA1Bulk_FD_44799 | JGI IMG/M metagenome (IMG submission 44799) | reverse complement strand
AAAATCGAGTTCACGGCTCCTGCCAATATACCCCGACTGATAATTGGGAATGTAATTGGTGGTTATCCATTGCTCCGGAATGGTGTACTTCCGGATCGTCCGTGCCTGTTCATCCAGAAAAGTTGCTGTTTCCTCGTTGATGAACCGTGTATGATCGAGGATCTGATTCAGGTTCATTCCCCATTGTGCGTAAATGGGTATGTTGATCTGCGAGAAGTCGCTGTACTGCTGGCTCCAGAAAGCCGTACCCCAGGTAATATTCAGCGCTTCAATAGTGCCATATCTGTTCTTCAGCCAGCTGCGGAAACGCTGCTGGGCATCAACCCCATAGTCGTAAAACACCCTGGGTTCATTGTCGATCTGCCATCCCATGATCCGCTTGTCATTCCCATAATGCTGTGCAAGCTTTTCTACCATTTTAAGCGCATACTGCCGGAAAAAGGTACTTGAGAAAGACACGGTCTGCCTGGAACCATGGTCACTGCTTCGGCCATTTTCATTGGTTTCCAGGATCTCGGGATGTTTTCGGACAAGCCATACCGGAGGCGTAGCCGTTGATGTGCACATGATCACCTTCAGGTTGTATTTGGCAGCCAGTTCAACAGCCCGATCGAGCCATTCAAAAGTGTACTTTCCCTCTTCAGGTTCCAGTTGTGCCCAGGCAAATTCGGCATAATGGGTATACTCGAAACCCATGGCCGCGATATTCTTTAAGTCGCGCTCCCACTGGCCCGGATCCCAATGCTCCGGATAATAGTACACACCGGTAGTAATCAGCTGACCCGACGGGAAGAAACGGGAGGGATCCTGTGCGTTGCTGAAAACACCCAGGCAGAAAACACTGATGAACAGGAAGGTCTTTTTCATTTGATCTGTTTTAGTAAGCCGTAATGGTTGGAAAGAATTGATATACTAAGATACAAATTATGCCGGATCATCATGCAGTTTATACGAATTCTAAATAACCATTAATTCATTGATAACCTGTAAATACCTCGTTGACTAAGAATATCCCTGATATCTAAACATCTAATCATGTATATTTTTAAATAATAAGTATTTACTTTTTTCTCTTATTTTGTCTTCACATATACATTGAAATGACTAACCGAAGGGATTTTATCAGGATCTCAGCTTATGGTGCCGGTGCACTTGCCATGAGCGGTGGCTTTTTTCAGGCCGTGAAGGCATTTTCTTCACCCGAAAAAGCCGTTGCCTTAAGCGTGGATCTCACGCGCACCGCAACCTACTGTGAAGTTTGTTTCTGGAAATGTGCCGGCTGGGTATATAAAAACGAGGAAGGCAAGATCTGGAAGATCGTGGGAAACGATGAGGACCAGCATTGCAACGGTCGTTTTTGTCCTCGTGGTACAGGCGGTATCGGGAATTATTATGATGAAGACCGATTGAAAACACCGCTGATCCGTGTGGAAGACCGGGGTAAGCAGGTCTTCCGTGAGGCTTCCTGGGATGAGGCATTCAACTATATCGCCTCACGAATGAACACGATAAAGGAAAAGTACGGTGCCGAATCCATAGCCCTCTTTACACATGGTTCAGGTAGCAGCTACTATACAACGCTGATGAAAGCTTTTGGCTCCGGTAACATTGCAGAACCATCTTATGCCCAATGTCGCGGACCTCGCGATGATGCCTTTTTATGGACATTCGGAGAGGAAGTTTACTCACCTGAAATTACCGATATCCGTGATACCCGGTGCCTGGTCCTGATAGGTTCGCACATCGGCGAGAACATGCACAACGGGCAGATACAGGAAATGTCGGATGCAATTGACAAAGGGGCTACAATCATTACCGTTGATCCAAGATATTCAACAGCGGCCGGCAAATCGAAATACTGGCTCCCCATTAAACCTTCCACCGACATTGCACTGTTGCTGTCCTGGATACATGAACTCATTTATAACGAGTATTATGACATCAAGTATGTTGAAAAATACTGTCTCGGATTTGAAAAGCTGAAGGAACATGTAAAGGACTATACCCCCGAATGGGCCTATGGTATTACAACGCTTGCTCCCGATCTTATCCGCAAAACAGCCAGGGAGATGGCCGATGCTGCTCCGGCGGTAATTGTCCATCCGGGTAGGCATGTCACATGGTACGGCGACGATACGCAAAGAACCAGGGCTATCGCAATCCTCAATGCCCTCCTTGGTTCCTGGGGTCGAAGAGGAGGCTTTTACCGGCCGGCTAAAGCAACCGTCCCCGGCTACCCGGCACCCGAATTCACTGAACCGGCAAGATTATGGGGGGACCTGTTCCCGGGACTTTATGGTGTTGCTACCGGCGTGGTTTCCAATGCGCTGATCGACGCCTCAATTCCTGAAAACAACCCGGCATATCCCGTGAAAGGTTGGATCGTGAACGGTACCAACCTGATCAACTCCATACCAAACCAGCCCAACACCCTGAAAGCAATACAAAACCTCGATCTGCTGGTTGCCATCGATACCATGCCAGTTGAGATCACAGGCTGGGCCGATGTAGTACTACCCGAGTGCACTTATCTGGAAAGGTACGATGCCCTGCGGGCAAGCCCGCACCGTAAGCCTGCCCTAGCCCTGAGGATGCCGGCAACAGAACCCCTCTACAATTCAAAACCCGGGTATTGGATAGCCCGTGAATTAGCCGGGAAACTGGGACTGGATAGTTACTTCCCTTTTACGAAACAGGAGGAATTGCTCGACTGGCAGCTGAAACAGATTGGCTCATCACTCGATGAAATGAAAAAAACCGGTGTAAAGACCTTCGAACGTGAAGCCGATGATCTTTATTTTGCACCGGAAGAAAATGTGGTATTCCCAACCGACAGCGGAAAGATTGAATTGTATTCCGCTGCATTCGAAGGACTTGGTTTTGATCCCCTGCCCCGTTATGTTCCGCATGAAGAACCGCCTGAAGGATTTTACAGACTGATCTATGGCAGGGCTCCGATGCATACATTCGGCCGAACAGCCAATAATCCCAATCTGACAGATCTGATGGATGAAAATACCGTCTGGATAAATCCCAAAGTGGCCAAAATCTGGGGTCTGGTCAATGATCAGTACATTTGGCTGCAGAACCAGGACGGTGTGATATCGGAGTTTCCCATCAGGGTGAGAATCACGGAAAGAATCCGGTGGGATGCAGTTTACATGGTCCATGGTTTTGGTCATGCCCAGAAACAGATGCAAAGATGTTACGGACGTGGCGCCAGTGATACACAATTGATGACAAAAGTGCTTGTGGACCCCCTGATGGGAGGTACCGGCATGCGGGGTAATTTTGTGACCTTCGTGATTGAAAATACGGAAAAGGAGGCTTCTTCATGAGATACGCAATGGCTGTTGATACAAGAAAGTGCGTTGGCTGCAGCGACTGTGTTGTTGCATGTCAGACTGAGAACAATGTTCCGATCGGGTATTGTCGTGACTGGGTTGTAGAAGTGATGGACGGAACCTATCCCCAGCTCGAGATCGAAATCCGCTCCGAGCGTTGCAACCATTGTGAGAATGCCCCCTGTGTACGTTGCTGTCCGACCGGTGCAAGTCATTTTGCTGCAGGAGGCATTGTTTTGGTCAAGCCAGTTGAGTGCATCGGTTGTGGTGCGTGCATAGCCTCATGCCCGTATGATGCCCGTTACCCACATCCCAAGGGATATGTGGACAAATGCACCTTTTGCTTTCACCGGATCAAAAACGGACTGAAACCTGCTTGTGCTGCCGTATGTCCTACCAAATGCATTTATTTCGGAGATCTTGACGATCCCAATAGCGAAGTCTCTGCCGTACTTAAAATGCGGAAATCAAAAACCCTGATCCCTGAAGCCGGCACTATGCCTCAATTGTATTTTCTTATTTAAAACTGTTTAAGATCAACTTGGTATGAGAGAAGAAATCATTGTAAGCGGCCGGATGAATCCCATGGTGGATCCGCACTTGCAGATCTGGCACTGGCAGATCCCCCTTTATCTTTTCCTGGGGGGATTGGCAGCCGGTATCCTTTTCTTTGCAGCACTCTATTATATTAACGGAAAAGAAAAGGACTATCGTGCAGCCGTGCGGCTGGCGCCTTTCCTTACTCCCTTATTGCTTGTTCTGGGTTTACTGGCGTTGTTCATTGACTTGAGACACAAAGCTTTCTTCTGGCAGCTTTATACCAATATCAAACTTCAGTCTCCCATGTCATGGGGTGCCTGGACACTCCTGGTTATTACCCCTGTGTCCTTTGTCTGGTGCGCTTTGCATATGAAGGAATTGTTCCCGAAATGGGACTGGAAGTATGACTGGCTGAAGACTTTGGAAGCTTTCTTTAATCGTTATAAGAATATTTTGGCCTGGGTAATGCTGATCTACTCCGTAATCCTGGGCATCTACACAGGGATATTGCTTTCAGCCTTCAATGCCCGGCCCCTATGGAATACGTCAATACTGGGCCCGCTTTTCCTTGCCTCCGGTTTATCTGCAGGGGCCGCCACCATCATGATCATTTCAAGATCGAAGGAGGAAAGGAGACTCTTTGCCATCATCGATCTTATCATCATTGGCATCGAATTGTTCCTCATCGTCCACATGTTCATGGGATTCCTGGCAAGCACCCAGGTCCAGATTGAGGCCGCCAGGCTTTTCCTTGGCGGACCCTATACCATGTCTTTCTGGATATTTGTTGTGACTATCGGTATGATCCTCCCTGCTTTACTTGAAATCCTGGAGCTGAGGAAATATCATGTACCCGCAGTTGTCACGGCTGTGCTGGTATTATTCGGCAGTCTCATGCTCAGGTTTATTATTGTTTATGCCGGGCAGGCCAGCAGATGGCTTTACTAAAAGGAAAAAATAAAAAATTAACTATATCATTATGGGTGAATCAAACAACACAATCAAACGGACCAAATACCTCAATCCTTACCTGGGAGGTGTTTTATTAGGGCTTGTTTTACTGGCAGCCAATTTTGTCTCCGGAAGAGGTCTGGGGGCCAGCGGTGCAATTAAAAGCGGCGTGGTGACCGTGGTTACTGCCGTTAATCCTGCATCTGTGGAAAACTCCGGATTTGTTAAAGAATACCGCGAGTCACACACCGGTAATCCCATGAAAACCTGGCTGGTTTTTGAAATGCTTGGAGTGCTTGTCGGCGGATTTATATCCGGTATTTTTGCAGGCCGGCTTAAGCTTAAGGTGGAACATTCCCCGAAGATCACTTCCAATAAACGGCTTACGCTGGCATTGGGGGGTGGGGTCCTTTTCGGATTTGGCTCACAGCTTGGCCGTGGCTGCACCAGTGGCTCAGCCCTGAGCGGTATGGCTGTGCTGTCGCTTGGCGGTTTTATTACCATGATGGCAATTTTCGGTACAGCATTTGCCTTTGCCTATTTCTTCAGAAAAAACTGGATCTAACTTTAAAGAATTTGAAACATGGGACCATTATCTGTTAATGAGCTGATTTCTGAGAATACAAATCTTTTCCTGGCCTTTGTTATTGGTACCGCCTTTGGCTTTGTGCTGGAATCAAGTGGTTTCTCATCGAGCCGGAAACTGGCCGGCGTATTCTACGGTTACGACATGGTTGTACTGAAGGTCTTTTTCACAGGCGCGATCACTGCTATGCTCGGACTCTTATTCTTCAGCCTTTTTGGCTGGGTAGATCTTGATCTGGTATATGTCAATCCTACCTACCTTACCTCTGCCATTGTCGGTGGCATTATCATGGGCCTTGGGTTCATCATGGGCGGATACTGCCCGGGAACCAGCTTTTGTGGTGCCTCCATCGGTAAGATCGACGCCATGGTTTTCATCATTGGTCTCTTCCTGGGTGTTTCTTTATTCGGGGCAGGCTATGACTGGTGGGAAAAAATGTACCTGGCAAAATTCCTGGGTTCACCCAAGATAAGCGAGTCTCTGGGATTATCTGATGGGGTCTTCGCTTTGCTGCTGATACTCGTTGCTCTCGGCATGTTTTGGGCAGCCGAATGGGCAGAGAAGAAATTTCCAAGGGAAGAGTATTAAACTCCTGGTCATGCTGGTGTCTAAGCTTTTTAAACAATAACAAGTTGTATGTGTTAAAAATTAAATTCAATTATTATGAAACCGAGAATCTGGCTTGCCTTGTTTGTGATCCCCCTGGGACTGATCATCGCTGCCGTACCGCAAAATACGAGCCATCCCTATAAACTTACTGCCTCGCAACTGCTGGAGGAGGTCAATACCCGCACGCAGTTTATTACGCCTGAAACCGTGGCTGATATGATCGTTAAAAAAGACCCAACCCTGCAACTGATCGATGTGAGAAGCCAGGGTGAATTTGAAAAATTCAGCCTGCCTGGTGCTATCAATATACCGATTGCTGATCTCTTATCGGAAGAACATTCCGGCATATTTGACCAGGATGCGAAAATGAATGTGTTTTATTCGAACAGCACGCTGATGGCCAATGAAGCCTGGATGCTGACCCGTCAGCTGGGCTATGAGAACAATTATGTCCTTGAAGGTGGTTTGAATTACTGGTTTGAGGTAATCCTTAATCCGCAGGAACCAGCGTCAACGAGCCCTGACGAGGAGTTCGCAAAGTATGATTTCCGTAAAGGTGCCTCTCAGGCACTGGGAGGTGGAACCGTTTCGGCACAAACTCCTGAAACCAATTCAGCAGCGCCAAAACCGGCCATAAAGGCAACCCCTAAAAAGAAGAAGGCCGCAGGAGGGTGTTGAAGGAATTTGATGTTATGATCCGCCCAGAAGCAGTCAAATTGGTTTAACAATGATTGGTTTTTTTTGTACTTTTAATTGATCCAAAAAACTCCAATCATGAAAAAACTTCTGTTCATTACATTGTGCTTTCTCATTATTGCAGCATCGTGCGGTAAAAAGCCTGCAGAGCAACCCCTTACGACTCATGATCACCAGATGATGATGCAAGGTGATACTGCAGTGCGCGATGGCGTCTTTATCCATATCTCACAGGGATATAATGATCCTCACAGGGTACTGATGCCCTTAAAGATGGCAAACATGATGGCCATGGATAAGGACGTGCTCGTGTACCTTGATATCAAAGCCGTGGAACTGGTGCTGAAGACCTCGAAAGATCTGGAATATGCTGATTTCGATCCACTTAAAAAGCAATTGCAGGGACTGATCGATAAAAAGGTTGGCGTTTATGCCTGCCCCACCTGCCTTAAACTGGCCGGCCATACTCCCGACGAATTGATGGAAGGAATACAGGTGGCCAATAAAGACGCATTTTTCAATTTCACCAGGGGAAGAATTATCACACTCGACTATTGATCGAGCCAGCTTCTGAAATCCTGCATCCTTTCGCGGCTGACGAAAACATCCGGATCATTGCAGTTCTTTATGACAAGCTTCAGCCGGTAACTGGAATAGGTAATCATATCGGCAATGGCAGCAACGGAAACAATATACTTCCTGTTGATCCTGAAGAAAACCGCAGGATCGAGAAAAGTTTCGAGTTGTTCCAGCGTATAGTCCATGAGGACTGTTTTGCCGGTAACAATACTGGCAAAAGTAGCTTTCTCCAGGCTGTAGAAAAACAGGATATCTTCAGCCGGTATGCTTCTGAAATGCACACCTGACTTTACCAGAAAGCGTTTTTTAAATCCTTTGGCAAGCATTTGGTGTACTTTATCCAGTGCTGTCTGTTGATTGCCCAAGGAACCGGTATGATAGGGTGAAGCCCTGTATTTTGCCAGGGCAGCTCCCAGTTCCTCGAACTTTACAGGCTTGAGGAGGTAGGCTATGCTGTTCAGCTTGAATGCTTCTATGGCATAAGTATCATACGCCGTGGTGAAAATAACAGGGCAATCAACAACTACATGGTCGAAGATCTCAAAACTCAGTCCGTCTCCCAGCTGGATATCGAGAAAAACCAGATCAGGCTGTTTGTTTCCGCGGAACCAGGCAACCGATCCTTTTATTGAATCGCAGCGGCCTGCTACCTCCATAAGGGGATCCTGCTTTTTTAACAGATCTTCAAGCCTTTGTGCGGCCAGTGGCTCATCTTCAACAATCAGGATCTTCATGTGTCTGTCAGGGGTTTATCGATAATAGGCAGTTTTACCGTAAAAAAGCCGGCATCACGGAGTATCTCAACTTTTTTTCCGGTAAGGATCTCATATTGCTGCCTGATGTTTTCCAGCCCTACATTTTCACCTGATACTGTGGTGGTTTTTACCTGCAGGTTGTTCCTTACCACCATATAACCGGCTTCGGTGTATACATTTATGTGTAAAGGTTCATCTGATGTGATGATGTTGTGCTTGATAGCATTCTCCACCATCATCTGAACCGACAGTGGCACGACATAAAAATCCTGGTTGCCGGTTGTTTCTATCTGCACGCGGATATTTCCGGCAAAACGCATTTGCTGCAAACCCAGGTAATTCTCCACGAACTGCTTTTCAACGGACCAGGCTACAACCTTTTTATCCTTCTGTTCAAGCAAATACCGGTAACTGTCGGAAAGCTGAATGATCAGGCTTACCGCCATGTCCGGATCCTTGTGCACCAGTGTGGTCAGGGTATTCAGACTGTTGAAAAGGAAGTGAGGATTCACCTGGTTCTTTAACGCCTCCAGCTGAAGTTCCAGGGCCTTGCGTTGCAGCAACTCCTGCCTGATCAGGCCTTCTCTCCACAACCGGAAAAACTCAATTCCGGTCATCAGGCTGAAGAGGTAAACAACCAGCAACACTTCAATAAGCAAGAGATTCAACGTCGTCTTAATAAACTCTGTAAAGGAAACGCCTCTGATGTTGAGCACATAAATATAGTTGATCAGGAAGGTCAGCAGAATCGAGACGATAATCACCAAACCCAGTGTCGCCATGATCCTTTTTATCGGATTGATCTCCCATCTAATTTTTTTTGCGTACTTCTGAATAACGAGCTCGTTGAGTTTCATCATCGGCCATCCTAAACCGATGGAGAAAAGACAATTGCTTAGCCACATTTTCGGGTCCTTCACAAATGAAGGATCCAGGAAGAAAGCAATAACGTTTCCGATAAAAATCAAAACCAGGATGGATAAGAGGTTCTTTCTGATTGTTTTCTTCATGATGACAGGTTCTATCGTTCTTCCGGAATGCTACAATTCATTGCTTTTCTCAATTCCACCCAGCAACATTTCGCATCGGTCCCTCCCCCAGTTTGGTGCCAATTGGTCAGCAGGAACAAATTTGTTGAATTTTTCCCTGGCGAGCAAGAGAATAGGCAATGCTTTTTCTTTGCCCCCTCCGAATTCCGGCGGCATGTTATACACTGCCTCCGCCTCTTCGAGATAAATCCTCGGATTATCCGGATTGATCGATTTCGCCTGGCTGATCAATGCATTTGCCTCCCCCAGGAGTGTCATCCCCTTCATAGGATCAATGGCCATTTCAGCAAAGTACGACATCACCTTCAAAACCAGGAATTCTGATTCTTCGGGCTTCGCCTTCAGGCCGTTTTCGATTTGCTGCTGTGCGAGCGCAATAAATTTCTCCTTCCGGTCAGTAACCGAATCCTGAAAATTGATCACCAGGTTGTAAAAAGCTGCGTAATACCAGGCCGTCCATTCTGTCTGTTCGGCATTGGCTATGCGCTCAAAATTGTTGGCAAGCTGCTGATATTCTTCCAGGGTTGTGGCACTTTTTGCCACCTCCAGGTTCGAAAGCATGGCACTGATAAATTTCTGGCTCTGGGCATGCATGGATATTGCTGAGCAGCTCATGACTAAGAAAAAGAGAGTTGTTTTCATCGTATTTGTTTGTATTATGAATTAAAATTGATCATTAAACCAAGCATAAAGAATCTTTTCGATTGGGGCTTTATCGGGTACCGGCCATAATTTCCCCCTGCATCCGGCGTAGTGGAATAATTGTATCCGTAGACATTTTGGAAACCAAGGATGTTGTTCACATTGAAGACAAATGCACAGTAGTTCCTGAAGAAGGGCCTGATCACCACGATATTCAAGCTTAAATCGTTAAAAGACCTGGTCTGATCACCGGAATACACCGGAAGGGCAGGATTGTACCAGGTTTTCGGACTCGCATAAATGTAGGTGAGACCGGCGTAGGTATTGGCTTTGCTGAAGAAGTACTTCATCACTACAGACAGGGTATGGGTTGAGACAAAGGAAGGGACAAGCTGTTCTCTGTAATTCTTATAATTCCGTTTCGCATCAATATAAGAATAGGACACCCAATAATCAAGATTCTTCACTGTCCTGCTGTCGCGCCAGAAAAGATCGATTCCCTGAGCGTAACCATGGCCTGTATTGTCATACGTCAGAGGATCGGGGTTATACTCGCTTTCGTACCTCACCAGATTGGTGTACCTCTTCCGGTAAACCTCCGCCCTGAATATGCGGTCGTTGACTTCGTACTGGTAATTTACAATAAGATGCATGGCTTTCTCCATGTTCAGATCCCGGTTATAAATCAGGTAATCACTTTCGGGACGCTGATGAAACAATCCATATGCAGCGGAAACCTGTGAAAAATCACTTATACGGTATGCCAGGGACAGACGGGGTAACAATCTCAATCGATCCTGCAGTGAAATATACTCGGCCCTCAATCCCGGGCGAACGACAAAATGATTATGAAGACTGATCTCAGGCTCCACATACACAGCATAATCCTGAATATCAAGTCCAACATGGTATTGCTGTTCAGAACCTGCGGCATAGTAGTCGCGGTTAAATGAATACAACGAAGCTTCCTCTCCGATCTTCAGGGTCATCTTGTCCCGCCATTCATTGGTCAGGGTCAGGCGTTGGTGAAATCCCTTCAGTGTTTCGTCCAGCCTGTCCGTGTTGATCCCGGTTTGCGTCAGGTCGTAGGTTCCTGAAAAGCCTGCCTTGATTTTCCATTTCCCGGGCAGCACGTCACTGTATACCGAATTAATATAGTAATTTGTATTCTTGAGTCCGATAAGCGAAGCACCCGCAGTATCTCCTCCAAAGCTGTAATTCAGGGCACTTTTGCTGATATTAAAGGTTCCGAATACTTTCAGAATGCCGTACTTGCCGCGTTGCTGTCTGAATAAAAGGGTGCCGTCGGTCTGAACGGGATCCCTGGCCCAATTCATATTCTGCTTGAACAAACTGTTGTAAGGCCTCATGTTGATATACTGCAGGGTGCCCGACACGGATCCCCTTTCCCATCGTTGTGAGTGGGATCCGTTCATACCCACCGACATGATCATACAACTGCTCTGTGTTTTATCCGCCACACCCACCGTGTTCAGGTTAATGACGGAGGACAGGGCATCACCGTATTCTGCTGTAAAACCTCCCGTGCTGAAGGCTGTTCCCTTAAACAATATCGGTGAGAACCGACTCCGGGTTGGCAGGTCGGGCATTTTCGACAGGAAGGGCTTTTCCACCAGCAGACCATCTATATAGGTTTTCGTTTCATAGCCCTCGCCTCCCCTCACATATAGTCCTCCTTCATTGCCCACTACCTGGGCTCCGGGGAGAGTGGCCATTGCCCCGTAAATATCCCCCAGGGCGCTGGGTGTCGTGGCAATATCCATCGGTTTCAGCACAACAGGACGCTTCAGGTCGGCCGTTTCGAAAGTGCCTGCGGTAACTATAACCGAATTGATTTCGCCCGGCTGCATCTCCATGCGAATTAAAACCGGAGAAACAGGCCCGGACAAATCCATGCCTCTTTCCTCCACCTTAAAACCTATGAAACTTACGGTCAGGATCTGTTTACCTGTAGCAGCAGTTTTAAACCTGAAAAAGCCCGCCGTGTCGGTTGATGCCCCGTCATAGGTATCCTTGATGGAAACATTGGCGCCGGGCAGGGGCAACCCTTCATTATCCGTAACAGTTCCGGTCAACACAAGCTGCCCGTGAATCCATCCTGCCTGAATCAGGCAGATCATTATTAAGAATATGCTGGCTTTCATGATCTTTCAATTTTAGGTCCAATCATGATCAAAGATCAGGATTGGTATCGGCGAAATCAAAAAATATTCGCCGGGTGGTAAAAAGTGCAGGATGAACTGTAAAAAAAACGGAGTAAATAGCGAAAGGCACTCTGTAAAACATGGACCAATGATCCATGAAGATCTGAGGTGTTTTTCTATCTTTGAGCATCAATTAGCTATTCGAACGTTATGCAATTAACCATACGACAAGAGTTACCTGCCGATTATCCTGCGGTATTCGCGATCGTTGAAACGGCCTTTCGCACCATGCAGTTTGCTGACGGGGACGAGCAGTTCCTTGTCGAAGCTTTGCGGAAAAACAAAGCCTTTATACCTGAATTATCGCTGGTTGCAGAAGCAGATCAGCAGTTGGTGGGACATATCCTGTTTACGCCCCTTTGGATTACCAATGGAGACAGGAATTTTAGTTCACTTACACTGGCCCCGGTTTCGGTTCTTCCTGAATATCAGAACATGGGCATCGGATCAGCTTTAATCCATGAAGGACACAGGATTGCCGTTGCCCTTGGTTTTACTTCCTGTTTTGTGGTAGGACATCCCGGATATTACCCGCGCTTTGGGTATAAACCGGCCGGAAACTGGGGAATCGCACCGCCTCATGGTGCACCTCCTGAGGCCTTTATGGCTGCTGAACTGATTCCTGGATCACTGACCGGGGTGACCGGGGNGGCCAAATTCTTGTCTGAATTTGGAATCTGAAAAACTTTACCAAAAACCAGCTACGATTTTAACGATGCATACCAGTTCCGAACAACAATTCAACCGCGGTATCCTGCTTGCCGTCATCCTGATATCCTCCTTTTTCAATCCTTTTATGGCTTCCGCGGTAAATATCGCCCTGCCCAGCATCGGCAAGGAGTTTTCGATGAATGCCGTATCCCTGAGCTGGATTGCCATGGGTTTCCTGCTTTCGTCCGCCGTCATGCTTGTACCATTTGGAAAGCTTGCCGACATTATCGGACGCAAAAAGATGCTGTTGTTTGGCAATGTGTTCTTTACAATTGCTACCCTGCTTTGTGCCTTTTCCACATCAGGATTCATGCTGATAGCCTCAAGATGTGTTCAGGGTATCGGAAGTGCCATGATCCTGAGCTCGGGTATGGCAATCATTATATCAGCCTTCCCCCCGGAAAGACGCGGAAGCATAATCGGCCTGAATACCACGGCCGTTTATGTGGGATTATCTGCCGCTCCGTTGTTGGGTGGCATACTTACCCAGGCCTTTGGCTGGCAAAGCCTGTTCATTATCAATGCCTTTGCGGGCCTGCTGATAGTTGCCGGCATCGTTTGGGGTGTAAAATCCGAATGGGCTGAAGCCAAAGATGACCGTTTCGATTTTACCGGCTCTTTGATCTATATGCTGGCCATGTCCTCTTTGATGTACGGATTTTCGCACCTCCCCGGGAAACTTGCATTTGTACTTACCCTGGCAGGTGGTATCGGACTGGTTTATTTCGTGATCGTGGAACTCCGGGTTAAAGCTCCCGTGCTCAACATCAAGCTTTTCCGCGATAACAGGATCTTTGCATTTTCAAACCTGGCCGCCTTGATCAATTATGCCGCCACCTTTGGCATAACTTTCATGCTCAGTCTTTACCTGCAGAATGTGAAGGGCCTGAATCCCCGTGATGCCGGTTTGATCCTGATCACCCAACCTGTGGTGATGGCCGTCGTAGCGTCGATATCCGGGCGAATGTCCGACCGTATCGATTCACGTATCCTTTCCTCCCTGGGAATGGCAGTCATTGTGGCAGGACTGGTTCTGCTCTCCCTCCTTACCGTCAGCACAGGCAACACCTACCTCTTTTCAGCACTTTTTATCCTGGGTTTTGGCTTTGGTTTGTTTTC
>JGI11641J44799_10000334_pt1 | contig 13832 bp, 9 predicted proteins | sample WetSurSiteA1Bulk_FD_44799 | JGI IMG/M metagenome (IMG submission 44799) | reverse complement strand
GTGCTCAAGGAGCCTTCTACATCATTCTCGGTGAGAGTTGAAAAGGTGGCGAATGTATCCGAATTCATTAAAGTAGCGAAGAGATTTTTGAAGCTGACAGACTGGATAGTTGTACAGGAGTACATTGAAAGCAGGTTTGACTGGAGAATTGGCGTCCTTAATGGGGAGTTGCTCTATGCCTGTCGCTATATAATCCCCTCAGAAACATTCAAGATACAAGCCTCTGTAAACGGGCACATTGTCTATTGCGATGTGGAGAGCGTGCCAATGGAGCAGGTACCTTCTGATGTAATTGATTTGGGCATCAGAGCTGGAAAAGCCATAGGTAGCGGTCTTTACGGCGTAGACATTAAGGAGAGCAATGGCCACCTCTACGTCATAGAAGTGAATGACAACCTCACTAGAAGGAGGCGAAGATGCCCACTATCCGGATATGTTCCGCAGGATCATCTCGCACTTGCTGCCCGGGGACCCTTCTGACTATGCCTCTGAGGCATTATCCGATATTGAAGGACCATATGGATTCGCAGGCCAATACAGCCCAGGAACCGCCGCTGCTTTCGCTCAAGGAGAGGCAACTATAGAAAACGATGTCTATTCGTACAAAGTAGACTTCTCTGAAAAGTGAGTAGCGTAGAGATTTATATTATTTTCTCATGAGGATTATTCATGCAGGTTGATGGATGGGAATATCAACATTGGTTAGTAGTGGAAATATTCAATTTGGATTAATTTGTATAATTGATGTATTGTGATTGAATATAAATTAATCTGCAAAAAAGTGACTTTGAGAGTCGATGCTCATGGATACAACAATTTGTGAAATGTTGAGCCAAGCCTGCAGCTGCTGCAAATTGAGCTCAGGTTGCTGCATGGAGGCCAGGCCGCCTCTGACCAAGAGCAGAGCGGATATCCTTCTAGCCTACGGCGTGAGTCCAAGTGATATTGAATTTCAGGGGTACCGCAGGCTGCGCTTAAAGCCGGATGGCTTTTGCATTCTGCTTAGAGATGGCAAATGCACGGTCCATTCCATTAAGCCGGAGACTTGCGTGGCCGGGCCTTTCACTTTTGATGTGAAGGGGAGCATACTTCAAATTTTCCTGAAGAAGCCCAGCATATGCCCCATGGTCGAAGTCCTCAAGCAGAATGAAGAGCTTTATCAAAACCTTTTTGATTTATCAGTCAGCAAAATAATGGATCTGGTAAGTGAGCTGCCTGCCGAAGAGCTGGCAGAGATCGTAAAGATAGAGGAACCGGATACCGATCTGGTGGCTGAGATCAAAATGGCTAAGCGGGCGATTGGTCATGCAAATNAAACTGTTNGACTAGATCAATCAAAATAGTCTGCGGATCGAGTTGTANAAAGTGATATGCTTATGAATGTGGGTACTGAGCACGAATACTCTATTAACGATTGGGACTTCAATCCGCTGCCTATTTCAGACAGGATAATAGAGCGGATTAATGGCAGAGTTGAGCATGAGGTGGCCTTTGGAGGGATCAAAGTCTCCAAAGAGCTGCAAAAGCACGCTATTGAGCTGATACCCTCCCGGCCGGGTGGTCTGGCATTTTTGGAGGACAACCTCTTCGAAGGCCTTCAAAACCTGCATCAGGCCCTGGGCGGGGAGTACATACTCCTGGGACTGGGAATGCATCCTCTGTTGACATTGGACCAAACCGGCTATTGGGATCATGATGAGCAGGAATATTACCGCGCTTATGACCGCTTGTTCAATATCCGCCAGCATGGCTGGCTGAACATCCAAGCATTGCAGATCAACATACCTTACGGCAAACAAGAGAATTTAGTTCCCATGTTCAACAAGATCCGAGCTTTAATTCCATATCTTGTGGCCGTTTCTGCGTCATCGCCGTTTGTGGAAGGAAAGCTCACTGATTACGTCGACAACCGGCTGGTGTACTATCGAGAGAATCAGCGCGCTATACCTCAGATCTGCAATGATATACTGCCGGAGAAGCTAAAGAGCATTGATCAATACATCCGAATTAACAGAGAAATATATTCGGAGCTGAAAAAGTGTCATGCAGACATCCTTTGCCGGGAATGGATTAACTCTCGCGGCTTGATTATCCGGTTTACCCGAAAATGCCTGGAGGTAAAGGCAATAGACGAGCAGGAATGCCTGCACTCCGATATGGCATTAACGGCCTTCCTTCTGGCAATGCTGCGAAGCGATTTGGATTTGGAGGAAGATGATGCCGAGCTTCGCGCTCTTCTGGAAGAAGCCATGAAGCACGGAGTGCAAAATCTGCAGCCTGAGCTGGAGCGGCTATATCGCGCTGCTTATGGCGAGTCTACAAAAGAAGAGAAGAATTATCTGCCGATAGTGGCCAAGCGAATTTCTCAGGGGAGCCTCGCCGAGATCATGAAGCGAAAGTTCCAGGAGACTGGAGAGATAAAGCCGATGCTTGGGGAAATGGAAATGTGTTTGAGAGAAAATGAGTCTTATAATCCTGAGAAAACTCAAAAATAAATTGGCCAGAATGATGCCTGTATTCAGAAATAAAAATAAAGATGCCACTGCAAGTATCCGAAATCAAAGATCCTATGCAATCGTGGGATAGCTGGACTGATATTTTTCTAATAGCGCTTTTAATTCATCCATTTTTATTGGTTTGCTGATATAATCATCCATGCCTGCCGCAAGAAACTTCTCTCTATCTCCTTCAAGAGCGTAAGCAGTCACCGCTACTATTTTTGGTCCATTATGCCAACGCTGGCGAATTAATTTAGTAGCTTCCAAGCCGTTCATTTCAGGCATTCTTATATCCATGAGCACTACATCATAGTTCCCTCGTTCAATGGCGTGCAAAGCTTCTATTCCATTATTAACTGCATCAACTTTATGACCCAGCCGACTTAGCATAGTCAGGAAGACCTTTTGGTTTAAAATATTGTCTTCTGCTAACAATATGCTCAAAGAGCCCTGATTTATTTGGATCTTAATAGGCGGTTGGTCTATTGTTGAAATGGATTGCATTTTCAATAATGATATGATGGTATCACAGACCTTAGAGGTTTTCAATGGCTTGTATAATAAAGAATCAAACAAGCCAGATTTGATTCGCTGTCCAATAAATGCCATGGCTACTAGAGGCATTTTCATATTACAATTGCGAATCTCCCTGGCTAAAGATTCTCCGTCAATATTTGGCATATTAATATCCAAGAGTGCAATATCAAACGATTCAGCATTTTGAATTAATCTCAGAGCCTCTTGGCCGGAATCTGTAGCCTTGGGTATCAGACCCCAGTCCAGAGCTTGCTGATTCAGGACTCGACAATTGGCCCTGCTGCCATCTGCGATGAGAATTCTCTTTCCCTCGAGTTTGGTAGGGAAGGTGGAAAATGAAGATGGCACAACGACTTGCTCAGTCTTGATCGTGAAATGAATCGTGGTCCCCTCACCTACTTTGCTCTCTGCCCATATCTTTCCATTCATCAGCTCGACCAGCTTCTTGCTTATGGCCAGACCTAGGCTAGCGCCCGCGTCTTTGTTTAAAACGGGCTCATCGACTTGGATGATTGATTCGAAGTCAACCTGATTAAATGACTCAAAAAGACGATCGATGACCTGGCCATATGTCTTGAAAAGACGATCAGCTTTTTCTTGGGGAATGCCAATTCCAGTATCTTTAATAACAAAGTGGATTTCGCAAAATTGGTCTGAGTATTTGGTCGAAACAGAGATCGAGACATCTCCTTTTTCAGTTGATTCGACGGCATTATTTAACAAGTTTACCAGGATCTGGCGAAGCCTATTTGGATCGCCAATGATGGCTGCAGGCGTGGTTTTATCCACTACATAAACCAGATTTATCTTCTGTTTGGCCGCTCTTGGGGCAACGATGTCTTGAGCTTCTTCAATGCAATTGCGCAGGTCAAATGTCTGAGTCTCCAGCTGGATATTTTCTCGCTCAATCTTCGAGAAATCGAGAATATCGTTCATCATAGCCATTAGAGCTTCGCCGCTGGCCTTTATGGTCTCTACGAAATCCCTCTGCTCAGGTGTCAGCTTCTCTTCGAGGAGAAGGCTGGCCATCCCCATTATTGTATTCATAGGCGTGCGAATTTCAAAGCTCATATCAGCCATGAAATTTTTATATGTCCTCAAAAGGCCGACTATGCTCTTTTCATCGTTTATATAGTATTTCTTCTTTCTTCCGATTTTCTTGCAAAACAATATTTTTCGATCCTCTAATGCATTGATATATTTTGAGGCTGTTGAGTAACAGACAGCCAATCTTTCCGCTATTTGATAAGAATTCAAGCCTGGCGAATTGATCAAGATGAGNAGAATTTCTCGATAGCGTTGCTGTTGAAGCAATGGCACTAATATCTTTTCTTGAGGCTTGAGCTTTCCGGGAAGGAAATATACTTTACGATTATTTTGCCTCTGACAGACAATTGATTGCTTTTTTTCCAGATAATCAAGATGATATCTCAAAGTGCTCAATCGAATGTCAAGATCCCTTGCTATTTTCCTTAGATGGGATCCAGGATTATCCGATATGTATGCACATATCAAATCTCGATTTTCTATCGCAATTTCATTTTGCATATTTGGTTTTTTTATTTCTTTCCTAAGGATTTATAGATTATTCTTCGACTAATTATATATCTTCTTAACTTTATTTTTATTAATCCCCTTTCTTCTTGGCAGTATTGCTTGAATAGTTGTTGGCAACCCAAAGAGATATCAGTATTCCGTGATTTAATCGATCTTAGGTGCCTTAATTATCGTTCGCGCTTTGTACCATAATTCGCATTATGTGTCAGAAGATCCATATATAATCCACTTTGATTGATAATTGTTGGGATAATGGGCAAGCGCATCTTCCCTCCTCTGCTCTTGCCTATTTCCTAATCTCAAGCTATGGATAAAACAATAACTAAAATTAACTTCGATTCATAAAAAATGAGAAATACATCATAAAAGAATGATAATATCATAAAATTAGGAAGAGAATAGAAGGTTTGCTATGCAATCATACGATCTGAATGAGAAAAGGCGGTGCAAAGCCTGTGGCCTGCCAGTCTTTTCCGATCAACTTTGTTGGTACTGTAATGAGATGAGAGAGGATCTTAAATGTTGGCCAAAGTAACACTCTCCCCAAGCTAGTCTGAAAGTGGCTGACATTCTGGATCAGGCATCTAGGAAGCTTTCTCTTATCCAGAGCACCTGCGAAACAAGAGAGACTTCAAACTGTCCTTGCCTTGCGGATTCTGGTAAATGGGACGAACGAATTCTGTGAACTACTGGATCTTCTTAGATTTCAAGGAGAATTCAAAGCAGATAATAGCTGATGCCGCCACCTTCGGCTGGAATCTGCCATCACCTTAAAAAGGAGAAGAGCTTCTTCATAGATCCGCACATTTTATATTCATATAAGCCAAATTCTCGTAAACACGATATCGCAGAGAATTCCACATGAGTCCGAAGGCCAGTGATTTGAAAAGTAAAGAAATCTCCAAAGCACAGCCTGCTCTTTCTCAGAATGCAGGTGCAATATTAGGAAAAGAAAAAAAGAGAAGCTTCCACATCGTAGGAATGGGCGGATCAGCCGGTTCTCTAGAGGCTTTTGAAGAGTTTTTTAAGAACATGCCCGAAGACAGCGGACTGGCTTTTATTCTTGTTTCCCATCTCGACCCTAATCACAAAGGAATCTTGCCGGAGCTGATCCAGCGCACCACGCGCATGAAGGTCAACCAGGCAAAAGATGGGATGAAGGTACAGCCAAATCACATCTATGTTATCCCGCCAAATAGGGACATGGCTATCCTGCACGGAGCACTCCAGCTCTTGGAGCCCAGTATGCCCAGGGGGCTTCGTATGCCCATCGACTTTTTCTTCAGGCATCTGGCTGAAGACCAGAAAGAGAAGAGCATCGGCATCATCTTCTCAGGAATGGGGACAGACGGCAGCCTTGGGTTGAAGGCCATAAAGGAGAAACTGGGGATGGCCATGGTCCAGGACGTCTCATCGTCCAGGTACGACGGTATGCCATCGAGCGCCATTAGCACTGGGCGGGCGGATTACATAGCCCCTGCAAGCGAGCTGCCAACAAAGCTGATGGAGTATGTGAGCCAGGTTAGCGGAGTGATGAAAAAAATCACCCCTGAAGGGAAGAGAATTACAGGAGGATTGCCGAAGATTTTCGCCCTCATAAGAGCTCAAACTGGAAACGACTTCTCCCTCTACAAGAAGAGCACTATTCATCGCCGCATTGAACGGCGGATGAGCATTCACCAAATCGATAATATTAATCATTACGTCCGCTTCCTTCAGGAGAATCCTCATGAGGTCGACCTGCTCTTCAAAGAGCTTCTAATAGGTGTGACCAGTTTTTTCAGGGACAGGGACGCCTTTGAAGCGCTGAAAAAGAAAGCTATTGTTAAACTCCTCGAAAACAAGCAACGTGGCGATACCATACGGATTTGGGTGGTCGGTTGCTCTACAGGCGAGGAGGCATATTCCATCGCCATGATTCTCAAAGAGTGTATAGACGACACCAAACAAAAAGGCATCTTCAAAATACAAATATACGCTACAGATATCGATAGAGATGCCATCGACGTAGCTCGCCAGGGAGTTTATCCTGCCAATATTGAAGCAGACGTTTCGCCTGAGCGTTTGAAGCGCTTTTTTGCAAAGGAGAACGACAATTATCGCATTAAGAACGAAATTAGAGATATGATCATCTTTGCAGTGCAAAACGTTCTGGTAGACCCGCCTTTTACAAAACTTGACCTCTTAAGCTGCCGGAATCTTCTCATATATCTAAACGCTGAGTTGCAGAAGAAGCTATTGCCTCTCTTTCATTACACTCTCAACCAAGGAGGCTACCTCTTCCTTGGCTCTTCAGAGACCATAGGCATATACACCGACCTCTTCGTCTCAAGGGATAACAAATGGAAGCTCCTTGAGCGCAGGGATATGCCCCTCGTTTACAGGGAGGTTGTCGAGTTACCCATATCACATCAGCCCTACGATGTCAAGGTGAAGAGCGCTGCTGAGGGACAGGAATACTCTGAAGCCAACATAGCTAATGTAGCACAAAATCTCATCTTCCAGACGATTGTTCCTCCTGTCGTCATCATCAACAACAAGGGCGACATCCTCTACCTTACGAGGCGCACAGGAAAATACCTGGAACCGCCTGTAGGGAAAGCAAATATCAACATTTATGCCATGGCCCGCGAAGGGCTGAGGGCTGAGCTAGGAATCGCTATTCGCAAAGTGATGACCGACGGGACAAAGGTGACCATGCGTGGGCTGCAGGTCAAAACGAACGGATCTGTGCAAAATATCAATCTAATAGTCAGCCCATTCAATGAGATGGGAGTGGTCCGTGGCCTCATGATGGTCCAGTTTGAGGATGTCGAGGAGACCGCTGATGAGGCTAAACCGACAAAAAGCAAGGTATCCAAATCCCGCCTTGAGGCCATCAACAGCGAGCTTGAGAAGGAGCTGCAATACACGAAGGAACATCTTCGGTCAGTAGTTGAAGAGATGGCGACCTCCCAAGAAGAGTTGAAGTCTTCGAATGAGGAGCTTCAATCGACCAACGAGGAACTTCAGAGCATCAACGAGGAGCTGATAACCTCCAAAGAAGAGATGCAGTCCCTTAACGAGGAGCTTACAACTCTGAACTCCGAGCTTGAGTCTAAGAACGAAGAGCTGTCCGAAGTTAATAGCGATATGAAAAACATTCTAAACAGTATGCAGGTTCCTACAATATTTCTGGATAATAACTTGAAGATTAAGCGGTTTACGCCATTCGCGACAAAGATTGCCAGCTTGATTCAGAGCGACATAGGGCGTCCAATCACGGATATTATGCTCAACATCCTGTACGAGGATGTGGCCAAAGACGTGAATGAGGTGTTGCAGACGCTGGTGTCCAAAGAAGACCAGGTTTCGACCAAAGATGGAAAATGGTACTCAATGCGCATCATCCCTTATCGAACTCTTCAGAATATTATCGATGGCGTTGTGATCACCTTCTCCGATATAACCGATCTCAAAAAGATGTCAGAGCTCATGAAGGCTCGCACAAAGTATGCAGAGGGCATCGTAAACACGGTTAGGGATCCGATGCTGGTGCTAAGCGGCAATCTAAATATTGTCTCAGCCAATCCATCCTTCTATAGGACGTTTCAGGTATCGCCGGAAGAGATCAAAGGAAAGCTGTTCTATGGTGTTGGAAATGGTCAGTGGGACATTCCTGCTCTCAGGAAGCTTCTAGAGAAGGTCCTTCCTCAAAATACCCATGTCGAGGACTTTTTGGTGGAGCATGATTTTCCAGGAATCGGTCACAAAAGGATGCTGCTCAATGCCCGAAAGATAACAGATGACGACCCGCAAAAGCAGTTGATCCTCCTCTCTATGGAGGAGTTAAAATAATATAAAGAGGAGCCCAACGCTTCAGGAACAGCTCCATGACGAATGAAAGTGAATCTGGCCAAATTGAGGATCTGCGTAGTAGGGCAGAGAAGCTTTTAGAGCACGATCTTTGCATTTCGACCGGCTATAAGGAAGCAACAAGTGAAAACGTTATGGCTCTGGTGCATGAGCTGCAAGTCCACCAGATCGAGTTGGAGATGCAGAATGAAGAGCTGAAACGCGCAAAACTGGAGCTTGAGAATGCGCTGACGAAGTACTCAGAGCTCTACGAATTCGCTCCTGTAGGGTTGTTCACCATCGATTCCTTTAGCCAGATCCTTGAGGTCAACCTTACAGGAGCCAATATCCTCGGAATGGAGAGGCGTGGCCTGTTGAACAGGCGTCTTGAAAAGTTTGTCGATTCGGCGGATCGTCCTGTTTTAGCTGATTTTCTACGAAAAGCGTCAAAGATCGGTGGCAATCAAATCTGTGAACTGAAGACCATCAAGGGCACAACGTCTGCGGTTTATGTCCAAATCGAGGGCGGAGCAATCGAGGATAGCCTGCTAAACGAGAGCCGATTCCGAATAGCGGCCATCGATATAACTAAGCGTAAGCAAACTGAGGAGGCCCTTCGCCAGCTCAATGCATGCTTGGAACAGCGGGTCGAAGAGCGGACGGCCGAGCTGCGAGAGGCCGCTCTATATTCTAGAAGTCTATTAGAAGCAAGTCTGGATCCGATGGTCACGATCAGCCCGGAAGGAAAAATTACGGATGTAAACGAGGCGACTGAGCTGGCGACCGGGCGGACTCGCGGGGAACTCATAGGGACGGACTTTGCAGATTACTTCACTGACCATGACGCTGCAAAGATGGGATACAGGACGGTACTTGATGAGGGCCAGATAAGGGACTATTCCTTGACGATCCTTCATGCATCAGGAAAAACGATAGACGCATTGTACAATGCTGCCGTATATCGCAACAAAGAAGGAGAACTGCAGGGGATATTCGCGGCTGCGCGAGACATTACTGAACTCAAACAGGCCGAAACGGCGCTCAGAGAGGCCAACGATGACCTGGAGATTGTCAATAGAGAACTGAGGCTGGAAGTCCAGGAGCATGAGGAGGCAGAAAAAGAGCTTTTGAAGGCCAAAGAGGCGGCTGAGGCTGCTGCCCTAGCTAAAGCAGCATTTATGGCTAACATGAGCCACGAGATAAGGACGCCCATGAATGCCGTTATTGGCATGACCAGCCTGCTGCAAGACGAAGATCTAACATCCGAGCAGAGAGACTTCGTGGAGATAATAAGGAGCGGGGGAGATGCATTGCTCTCCATCATAAATGAGATATTGGATTTCTCTCGGCTGGAAAAAGAGAGAATTGAACTGGAAAACCAAGCCATATACTTGCCCAGCATCATTGAAGAAGCATTAGACCTAGCCATTCCAAAGGTTGCAGGAAAAAAATTGAACTTGGCCTACCTGATAGATGAAAACGTGCCTTCTACAATCATCAGCGATGCCACCAGGATTCGCCAGGTTCTCGTAAACCTTCTGGACAATGCTATAAAATTCACAGAAAGAGGAGAAGTTGTAGTCAACGTATCCTCCAAGCTTTCGGATTCTTTCTACGATATTCATTTTGCAGTCAGAGATACTGGCATTGGCATTCCTCCGGATAAAATGGAGAGCGTATTCGAGTCCTTTAGCCAGGTGGATAATTCCATCACCAGAAAATATGGCGGAACAGGCTTAGGGCTGGCCATAAGCAAAAAGCTGGTCAAGCTGATGGGGGGCGATATTTGGCTGGAGAGCGATGTAGGAATTGGATCAATATTCCATTTCAACATACTGGCCAAGGCCATTCCAAGCCAACATAGAGCTGAAAGCATACAACCCCGATTCAAGGGCAAGCGCATTCTGATAGTAGAAGATAGTAAAACCAATCGGTTCATACTGGAACGCCAAACCAAGAATTGGGGGATGATCCCAACGGCCATTGGCTCTCGCAAGGAAGCCTTGAAGTTGATCCGGGAAGAAGACGGCTTTGATATTGCAATTCTGGAAATGGATACGCCCGAAATTGACGGACTGAGCCTGGGCCAGGAGATATGCAAGCGCAAAAAAGACACGCTTTTGATAATGCTTATATATGCTGGCAAGCGGATCGAATCCGATATATTCCATGCTACATTGGCCAAACCCATAAAGCCAGCTCATCTTTACAACATTCTCAACTCCGCTTTTTCTGGGCAATCCACAACGATGCCCATTTCTGAACAAATCAAAGAATATGCCAAGAACAGTCCACTGAAAATACTACTAGCGGAAGACAATATTCAAAGCCAGAAAGTTACTCTGCAAATGCTAAAGAAACTCGGTTTTAGTGCTGATTTGGCTGCCAATGGTCTGGAAGTATTGCAGGCGCTGAAAAGACAGAGATATGACATAATTCTCATGGATGTTCGCATGCCTGAAATGAATGGGCTGGAGGCCACGAGAATCATCAGACAGCGCTGGCCTGATAATAAGCCGTTAATAATAGCGATCACAGCTTATGGCCTGGAAGGTGATAGAGAAAAGTGTCTGGATGCTGGTATGAATGATTACCTCAGCAAGCCCATAAAGCTAAAGGAGCTCCAAATTATGCTTGGCAAGTATAAATAATTTTCAGACAAGGAAAAAGGCAAACGTTGATGGGCCAAAAGCTTGCTTGGAACATGACTGCAATGCAGTTCTGATGGGAGGAGCTCATCGCGGCGAGTTGCTCAGTGGGCTGGTTTGCGAAAAGCATTGATGTACCCAACAAAGATGACTATAGCCGGATAAACTTAATAGGTTTATTTTGATTGAATACCGTGTAGCTTGCAGCGAGGTGCGCAGTCGCCTTTTTGACTTTGCCTTTTGCGGCTTAGCCGCAAATATTATATCTATTTTAAAATTATATCTCCACATGTTTTGGGCATCGTTCGCATTTTGTGCGACAATTCGCAATTTGTGCCATAAATTCTTTACATATAGACAAACCATTGGCTTATAGAATGAATTGGATGGTTCGAATCATCTGACGGGATTTTTTTTGTGAGAGAGCGATGATGATTATCACAATTTTATCGAAAGACAAAAAGAAGCAAAGGAGGAATAGAGGATAATCCGTCGTACAACTGCGAAAATCAATCTAAAGGTCCCCTTGATCGAAGGCCAATCAAGAAATAGATTAGCACGTTGATTTCATGCAAATGACGAGGATATATTATTATGTTTATTATTAAAGTTGGCGCAATTAATGAGAATCTTAGAGATTGTTAAAGCAGATCACGATAATTTTAGGCGGACTATAGCCAGAATTGAGGCTACCACTGAGAAAGATATAGAGCAACGCAAGCAGCTTCTTCCGCAGTTCATGAGATTGCTTTATGCTCACCATTTGGCTGAAGAGGAAACACTCTTTCCAGCATTGAAGGAAAAAGCAGAGCTAAAGGAGATGGCCCTTGACCTGACCGAGGAACATAGAGCCGCAATGATCTTATTGGACGACTTGATGGCCTCTGGGTGGAGCTTCGATTTTTGGCAACAAAGGTTCCGACCTTTTCGAGATTTAGTCGGAGCCCATATGATTAAGGAGGAGACAACGATAATTCCTCATTTGCCAGTCTATTATTCAGAGGCCGAGCTGGATGAAATGAGCGAGAGCTTCCGTTCAGTGAAGAAGCGTGAACTGGATTGATGTCAAATAGTGCTGTGTCGGATAACTTTCCTGAATTTTCGCAGCATGGTATCGATTTGGCTATTTTCAGCAGCCGCCATTAATGATCTACTGCATGCAGATTTGGGAGACCCATCCAACACATCATCAAATAGCTACATATTTTGTAGATTTGCCTTATCATCATTTGATAGGTCTCCATATGATTATCATATCTATTAATATATTGATTAGCAGGGAAAGGCAATCGGCAAAGAAAGAGCGATCATCAAGAAGATGGCTATACTCCTGGTCTTTCGCGACAATGGCTCTTTGATATCTTGCCTTTTATTCCGCCAATTATTGAATCATCTAATCGATTAAATTGATCGAATGAATATTCCGCCCCCTGAAGGAGAGACCGATACAGTTTCCGATTGCAGAAGGCTCGAAAGATCCGGAGGCAATTGAATATTGCCAATGCCTTTATCATCAATCCAGAAACTCAACATCCATTCATCTCTGGCAACATCATAGAGCATTTTATTGGTTGCATCAATCTTGATCTTTCTTTGCTCTCGGATTTTAGTCTTAGGTTCTGGACTCTTAATCGATTTTCTTTTGCTTTTTGTTGTTCCATTAGGGCTCATTTCGATCACCTGCTCGCCATTTTTCAAACGGTTAGAAGTTTGCATATGTATAAGCATTTTATGACACAGTTTACGAATTATGGCACAAAGCATGAAGAATAAGTAATTTATAAAAATGATTTGGCCATATTAAGGGAGTAAGAAAAAGGCGACGGCGCATCTCGTCGCAAGCATCAGGAAATAATTGCCCCGTCGCTTGGTTGCCGATCCTTTTCCGGTCAATAGCTATCTCTTTCCTCATTCCAAAAAGGCTATGAGGATCAGGCAAAAGCGACAGGACCAAAACTTGGGAAGTAGAGTTCTATACTTAAAAAAAGCTATAACCATGAACTCCATTAGTTGATCATGGCAAATCGCCTGGTTTATAATCCCATAAGCATGCTATTCATGCTGATCCTGGCTTTTCTGCTATTCTTTGTAGTAGGATTCCTCTTTCTAAATCTCATCAGCACGGCATTCACCAAGATAGGCTTTTCTTGGCAGTATGCCTTCCTGATTTTGCTGGCCTGCCTTTTAGGAAGCGGCATAAATATACCTATAACCAATATGCAGTGTAGTGAGCCCGTAGTCACCGAGAGATCTGTGCGGGCCTTTGGAATAAGCTACAGGATTCCCGTAGTTGAGGAGATGACCTGCAACACGATTCTGGCTGTGAATGTGGGCGGAGCAGTAATTCCTGCTCTCATCTGCATACTGCTGCTAATCCAATTTCCCTCTGCATTTCCTTATGCCATTGCAGGCATCGTCTTCGTTGCTGCAGTCACTAATCGTATCGCCCGTCCGATTAGAGGAGTGGGAATTGCGACCCCGGCGCTGATTCCGCCGCTGACTGCTGCTCTGGCAGCCATGGCACTTACATATGGATTCAACTCCCCTCACGAATTTATTTTCATAATCGCCTATGTGGGCGGGACACTGGGAACTCTGATCGGTGCCGACCTGCTAAATCTGTTCAAGATCAGAGATATGGGAGCGCCGGTGGCCAGCATCGGCGGGGCGGGAACCTTTGATGGCGTTTTCTTGAGCGGAATTATCGCCGTCCTGCTGGTGTAAGGGCGAAAGCTCTTTTAGGAATAACAAATGCAAA
>JGI11641J44799_10000330_pt1 | contig 13916 bp, 11 predicted proteins | sample WetSurSiteA1Bulk_FD_44799 | JGI IMG/M metagenome (IMG submission 44799) | reverse complement strand
TTAGCAGTTGAGTCGCTTTTACCATATTTTTTGCATCCTCCTCAAAGAGGGGATAAAATGAATGATCTTTCGGAACAAAAAACTTTAGGAACTTATCAATATTCATATTGCTTGTTTTTAGAAATGTTAAGCTTATTCTAGTCTATCCAGTTAATAATAAAATAAATTACAGCCCCAATTAAACCCGAAACAGGAATTGTAAAAATCCACGCCCAGAATATTTTTGTTGTTACTCCCCACTTAACGGCTGAAAGGCCTTTGCGTGAACCGACACCAATAATTGCCCCGGTAATTGTATGAGTTGTGCTGACCGGGATCCCAAAATGCGTAGCCCCGAAGAGTGTTAATGCCCCTGCTGTTTCGGCACAGAATCCTTCAAATGGTTTAAGCTTTGTTATCTTCTGTCCCATAGTTTTTACTATACGCCATCCCCCGAAAAGCGTTCCGAGTGCAATTGCTGCCTGGCATGATAATACCACCCACAGGGGAATGTCAGAATCTTTTGTTGTAAGGCCGGTGACTATCATGGCTACCCAGATTATCCCCATTGATTTTTGGGCATCATTACCTCCATGTCCCAGACTAAACGCAGCAGCTGAAAGAAGCTGAAGACGCCTGAAATGCTTATCGATGCCGAAAGGTGTGCTTTTCCTTGCAATATACTGCACTATATTCGACAAAATAAATCCAAATATCATCCCCAGCAACGGTGATATAATGATGAAAGCCACAATTTTAATAACGCCGCTCGCAATTACAGAATCAGGGCCGGAACTAACCAGGGCTGCCCCAACCAATCCCCCGACCAGAGTATGTGAAGAGCTTGAAGGCAGCGACCACCACCAGGTAAGCAGGTTCCAGATTATTGCAGCAATGAGGGCTGCCCCTATGACATTAAGGTTAATTACATCAGGTTCAATAACCCCTTTTCCGATAGTTGTTGCCACCCTGAGAGGGAATATTACAAATGCAATAAAATTAAAGAATGCTGCCATAGATACACCAGCTAATGGAGAAAGTACTTTTGTGGATACTACTGTTGCAATAGAGTTGGCTGAATCGTGAAATCCGTTTATGAAATCAAACACAAGAACCAATCCGACAATAATATACAGGAATGTCATTTATTTTATATAATAAGTTACACTCGGATTTGATTCTATGGTTTGCCTTAAGCAGAAAGTCTTATTGCCGGAGTTCATGAGATTCTGATATTTTGGTCAGGTGCCCAAAATTATAAAAATATTCGTACTTTTATGAAGTAATCAAATTAAATTTAAATTACAACAATATGAACGACATACGTAAACTTGAACCCAAACCAGTTTGGAATTATTTCCATGAAATAACGCAGATACCACACCCTTCTAAAAAAGAAAAGAAGATTATTGAGTTTATGAAGGATTTTGGAAAGAAGAATAACCTTGAGACTCTTGTTGACAAAGTTGGAAATGTTATCATGCGTAAACCGGCAACCAAAGGCATGGAGAGCAGGAAATGTGTTATTTTTCAGACACATCTCGACATGGTTCCGCAAAAAAACAGCGATAAAAAGCATGATTTCGAAAAAGATCCGATTGAAACCATTATCGATGGTGAATGGGTAAAGGCCAATGGAACGACTCTTGGATCAGATAATGGAATAGGTGTTGCTTCTGTAATGGCTGTCCTGGCATCAAAAGATATTCCTCACGGTCCCCTTGAAGCTTTGTTTACCATAGATGAGGAGACAGGAATGACGGGTGTCTTCGGTCTGAAAAAAGGATTGCTTAAGGGTGATATTCTTTTAAACCTTGATTCTGAAGATGAGGGTGAACTTTATGTAGGTTGTGCCGGAGGTATCGATGTGAGTATTAAAAAAAGCTATGCACAGGAAAAACCACCACANGGCGTTGCTGCATTTAAAATTGTGGCAAAAGGTCTCAGGGGTGGTCACTCAGGTGTAGATATTGCCCTGGGAAGAGCAAATTCTAACAAGATAATGTTCCGCTTTCTTATGCAGGCAGAATCTGACTTTGGGATCAGACTCGCCGAAGCTGCCGGGGGCGATCTGAGAAATGCAATCCCACGCGAATCATATTCTGTTGTACTGGTACCTGAAATAAAATCTGCCGAATTCAAGAAGTTTGTCAAGGGATATGAAAAAATGTACAGGTCTGAGTTTTCCGAAACTGAACCTGATCTTTCTTTCACTGCACATGCGATTGATGTTCCTGCAAAAGTGATGAGACAGGCTGATCAGTACCGGATCATAAGGGCTATTTTTGTATGCCCTAATGGCGTTCAGCGGATGAGTCAGTCGGTGAAAGGTCTGGTTGAAACGTCGAATAATCTGGCAATAGTAAAATGCATCAATGGAAATATGGAAACCTATTGCCTTACCCGCAGTTCGGTCGATTCTTCAAAAGTATCAACTGCCTGGAAAATTGCTGCAGCTTTCCACCTGATTGATGCAGAAGTAACTTTATCGGGAAGTTACCCGGGCTGGAAGCCGAATATGGATTCACCGATCCTTAAAACAATGAGTGATGTTTATAAAAAGAAATTCGGCAAGATACCTGAGATAAAAGCTATTCATGCAGGCCTTGAATGCGGATTAATTGGAGGTGTCTACCCGAATCTGGATATGATATCATTCGGACCCACAATAAGATTTCCGCATTCTCCGGATGAAAAGGTAAATATAGCTTCAGTGAAGAAGTTTTTTGATTTTCTGTGTGAGACACTTAAGCAGATACCTGTAAAGTAAAGCTAAGAGCAAAGAGCAGGGGGCATGGGTCATAAGGATTATTACACGAGAGCTCTTTTCTCCTTGCTCTCTGCTCCTTGCTAATCAACTTTTATTTCAACCAGGATATCATCTTTCATTACATTAGAGTCTGGCTTAGCCAGGACTCTTACGATCTGTCCGTTTACAGGCGACTGGATCTCATTCTGCATTTTCATCGCTTCAAGGATCACCAGAGGTTCTCCGCGTAATACATTCGATCCTTCCCGGACCAGAACATCAATAATCTTTCCTGGCATCGGAGCCTTCAGCGATTCTTTATCAATTTTTCCTCTTGAGGCACTAAGTACCTTCATCCTCTGCATCGAAAAAGGCGTCTCGACGGTAAAAGTATAACTTATGTCATTAAAGAGAATCTCATATTTATTCTGTCTCGACCGGATAATCTCGACGGGATACTTACGGTTTTTCCACAGTATATAAGTGCCGTACTTGTCATCCGCTTTCAACTTTACCTCATATTCCCTTTTCCCGATTCTGATTGAATGCTTTAAGGGCTGAGAAAAGCAGAATCTTTTATTTTCAGATGAAAGCGCATATAGCTTTTTAATACCGGGCTTATTGGTTGACATAAACTTCCTTTTTTAAAACTGGTTAATCCTTTTATTTAATAACCACGGGCTCATTTCTCTTCCGTTTTCAAAATCGATATTTATACTTTTATCCTGAAGGTTCTCTTCGATGAACAACTTTGTGGCAAGCCAGGCAGCCAGCATCTCTTCATATTCACTGCTGCTGTAATATTTTTCAAGGTCCTTCTCGATGAAAGCCGTGGTAAAATCACCATCAATAAACTTAGGATTACGGATTAACATCCTGAAAAACGGGAGCGTTGTTTTTGTTCCTTTTATCCAGACTTTGTCAAGTGCCATTTTACAGTTTTTAAGGGCATCCCTGCGATCCTTTCCTTTCACAATAAGCTTTGCAATCATCGAGTCATAACTAGGTACAATTGCTGATCCGGCCTGAACTCCGGTATCGATTCTGACATAGGAATCTGACGGGAGGCTTATTTTTTCGATCTTACCGGGATCAGGAGCAAATCCAGCCTGAACATCCTCGGCATTGATCCTGCACTCAATCGCCCAGCCTTTCAGCTTAATATCTTCCTGCCTGTATTTAATTTTTTCACCCATCGCAATGCGTATTTGCTGCTCAATAAGGTCGATACCTGTAATTATTTCAGTAACCGGATGTTCTACCTGAATCCTTGTATTCATCTCCATGAAATAGAAATTTTTTTCAGAATCAAGAAGGAATTCCACTGTACCAGCTGAATAATATTTCACAGCCTCGGCGATCTGAACTGCTATTTTACCCATTGTTTTCCTCAGCTTATCATTCAAAGCTCCTGATGGAGCCTCTTCCAGAAGTTTCTGATGTTTCCTCTGAATGGAGCATTCCCTTTCGCCAAGATGAATAATGTTGCCTTTCTTATCTCCAAGTATTTGAAATTCTATATGTTTTGGATTTTCAATGTATTTTTCAATAAAGACTGATGGATCGTTGAATGCCTTTTCAGCCTCCTTGCTGGCTATTATGAACATTTTTTCCATCTCCTCAGGTTTCCGGACTATCCTCATACCCCTACCTCCTCCTCCGGAGGCTGCTTTAATGATCACGGGATATCCGATTTTCTCTGCAATTGAAATGGCTTCTTCTTCATTGCTTATATTTCCCTCGCTTCCCATAGCCATGGGTATGCCGGCAGCCAGTGCAATCTTGCGGGCAATTGTCTTGTTGCCCATTTTGTAAATTGCATCAGGAGAAGGTCCAATGAATGTTATTTTGTTATCAATACATTTCTGGGCAAAATATGCATTTTCAGCAAGGAATCCATAACCGGGATGAACCGCGTCGGATTTTGTTTTTAGAGCGATTTCAATAAGCCTGTCAATATTCAGGAAAACAGGAATCTCCGATATGTCTTCAGTATTATCATATACTATGTCAGCCTGAGAAAGGAACATAGCATTAGGTTCCACTGCAGTTTTGACAGCAACCGTTTCAATATTCATTTTTTTTGCTGTCTTTATGATGCGAACTGCTATCTCACCCCTGTTGGCGATTAATATACGTTTGATTTTCATGTTTGTTTTTATGTCTTGCAGTCATGCAGTCTTGCATTCATGCGGTCTTATGTTGATATTAATCCTTTGTGCCGTTACGCCTTTACTCCTTTGCGCCTTTGCGCCTTTGCGCCCTTTATAGCGGCATATTCCCATGTTTCCTGGCCGGCACCTTTACCCATTTGTTGCTGAGTGCGCTGAAGGCAGAAATTATCTTTTTCCTCGTAACGGCAGGATCTATTACTTCATCAATATATCCGAGTTCATCAGCAATAAAGGGATTGGCAATTTTATCACGATATTTTTTCACAAGTGCTTTTTTCATTTCAACCGGATTCTTCGATTCGGCAAGCTCCTTTCGATAGAGTATGGCAACAGCTCCGTCAGGTCCCATAACCGCTATCTCTGCAGTCGGCCATGCAAAACTAAAGTCACCTCCAAGACTCTTACTGTTCATTACAATAAATGCTCCACCGTACGCTTTCCTGATTATAACAGTGATCCTTGGGACTGTTGCTTCACTGTAAGCAAATAATAGTTTTGCTCCGTGGCGTATAATGCCTGCATGTTCCTGATCTCTTCCCGGAAGGAAACCCGGGACATCTTCCAGAGTCAGAATAGGTATGTTGAAAGCATCACAGAATCGTATGAATCGCGCACCTTTGGTGGATGAGTCTATATCAAGGACACCTGCAAGAACTTTTGGTTGATTTGCTACAATTCCAATGGTTTTGCCTTTGAGTCTTGCAAATCCGGTGACAAGATTAGGCGCGTAGAGTTCCGCAGTTTCAAAGAAACTATTTTTGTCGATAATAAGCTGAATAATATCCTTTACATCGTAAGCCTTGTTGGGATCATCAGGCACAATATCCCGAAGTTTCTCGTTGATGTCGGGTGTTGAACCATCATCCGGAAGTACAGGAGGATTCTCCACATTATTTGAAGGAAGGTAAGCCAGAAATTTTTTCAGTGCCAGGATTGTATTCTCTTCATCATCATATATCATATGGGCAACTCCGCTTTTACGGCCATGAACTTCAGCACCTCCAAGCTCCTCAGATGTAATATCTTCATTAAGTACTTCCTTTACAACGTTTGGCCCGGTTACAAACATGTAACTGGAACGGTTTACCATAAAAACAAAATCGGTCAGAGCAGGCGAATAGACAGCCCCACCTGCTGCAGGTCCCATTATAACACATAACTGGGGAATTATACCTGATGAATGAATTATATTATGAAAAATAGCAGCGTAACCGCTCAGGCTTGCCACGCCTTCCTGTATCCTTGCTCCTCCGGAATCCATCATGCCTATAATAGGCGTACCCATTTTAAGGGCCATTTCCTGGATCTTTGCAATCTTTTTGGCATGTACGTAGCCAAGTGATCCGCCCATTACCGTAAAATCCTGTGCAAAACCAAAAACCAACCTTCCGTTCACTTTCCCATGACCAACGATCACTCCGTCGCCATAGGTGCGTTCCACCTTCCCAAATTCAACAGGCTGATCAGCCGGTGTGACAAATGCGTCCAATTCTTCAAAAGTACCCGGATCAAAAAGAAGTTTTATGCGCTCCTGGGCTGTAAGCTTTCCCTTTGCATGTTGCTTTTCCGCTTGTTTAGTGCTGTACTGTTTTTTTAGAGCTTCCTGTCGCTCTAAAAATGCCTTGTAGTGTTTTCCCGATAAATCCATAACTTGTCTTTTAAATTAATTTTCAGGAATATGACAAAAATCAAAACTTCAACGTTTTGAGACTTCAGGCCATTTTAAGGATGCAAAAATAGCCAATATCAGGGCAAATCCAAATAAATTTTTCGACTGTTCTTTGGTCTGTTAATCTATATTGTTAATATTCAGCATTTTAATATGTACTATTCTTCGAATAGATTGAGACTATTTACCTGGCTTAAATAATCCGGCCTCATTTGACCCAAGTAATCCGGCCTTTAGCATCGAGTCACTTGCGATACTCAGTTTGCCGATCATCTTTTCAGTTACAACCGGGAAATGGTATAATGATTCGATTTTATCTCCAACATATTCAAGGTCTTCATCAGTGGTAGCCCAATTCCTTTTGTTGAAAGTGGTTAGGTTAAACGGAAGTGAGTAAGACCTCAATGATTTTTCTCCATAAATATTGAAGAAAAAATCAAAATATGACATAATGAGTTCCCGGAGCGACCTGTACACAGGCTCTCTGAATCTTAATGATGTGAAATTCGATTTGGCAACGGCTCCCCAGTAGCCCTCCTCCCTGAAAACAGCTATTACATGGTCATCATCATTGAACGCTTTCATGTCGACAATCATTGGCTTATAACCTATAAAATCGAGTGTTGCTGCTGCAAACAGGGCTCCTTCAAAACAGTGAGCAGATCTCTTTCTCATTACCCATCTTGGAGATCTGCACTCATAACCTGGATTATAATCGATCGAATCGAGGAATATCTGTATGGACCAGGGATCTGTAAATGTTTTGAGCAACTCAATCTCTTCGTCTGTCCATTTGATATCTGAATATGATTTCTTCATTAAAACAGATGATAATTACTTTTGATTTTTTATAACATGATCAGTGCAACTCTTTTATTATTTTCTGCATTGCAGAATATTGTTCTTCCATGCTCCGGACCAGCTTCAGCTGAGCTTTTGCCCTCTGGAGATTATGATGCTCATGGTGGATTTTGAAATAGTTGTCTCCGTCAAGATAGTCGGTAAGGAACCTTACTGCAATGGTGTAAGTTATCAACCTGGGAGCGAATGCGAGATACTCTTTTTCAACATCATTAAGTGTATCTCTTGTTTCAGACAGGTATCCCTTGGCATAAGATTTGAAAAGACTGATATCCATTCTTACCTTTGAAAGTTCCTTCTCATCTTCAGCTGCTATGTTTGCGGCAGTCCTGATTGCATCGCCAAAATCGTAGTGAACATAACCCGGCATAACTGTATCAAGGTCAATCACACACAATGCTTTATCATTTTCATCAAGAAGGATATTGTTGAATTTAGTGTCATTGTGTGTGATTCTTACCGGGATTTTCCCGCTCTTCCCAAGCTGAAGAATAATTTTCATTTCTTCTGACCTTTTCAGTACAAAATCTATTTCTTCATTTGCAGTAGATACCCGGTTTACCCTGTCGGCTTTTACAGTTCTGTTAAATGTCTCAAGCCGTTTCTCAATGTCGTGAAAATATGGAATTGTCTCATGCAATGGTTTGCCGGGAAGGTCAGCCAACATAGCCTGGAAACGGCCAATAGCCTTTCCTCCCTCGAATGCTTTATCGGGTGTGTCGACAATATTGTACGATCGGTGATTTGAAATAAAAATGTACATCCTCCAGAAACTGCCCTCTTCGTCTTCGATCCAGCTTTTTCCGCTAGTTGCCGGTATAAGCTTAAGGCATTCTCTTTTCAGATCGGCTCCAGGTACTGATTCCAGTTTATGATACAGGTGAAATGTTACCCTTTCTATGTTTTCCTGAAGTTCAGGTATGTTTTTGAAAATCTTGTGATTAAGTCTTTGAAGAATATAATCATCCCTGTCCAATTCACTTGTTTCTACCCTGAATGTGTCATGAATATGTCCGCTGCCATAGGGTCCGGCATCAGAAAATGAGCCTTCAGTTTTAAACGAGCCGAATATTTTTCTGAGGTCATACATCGTTTTTAATACCTATTTTATGTCCTATAAAAGCATAAAACATAATTACTAGGTAGCAGGGAACACACAACCAGTAAGCAGACTGAGTTGAGAAACTTACGGCGAGTTTGCCATACAGTAACGGAATCAGAGCTCCACCGGCTATTGCCATAATAAGCATAGCAGAAGCGGTTTTCGTGAATTTTCCGAGGCCGTTAAGTGCTAGTGGCCACATTGCCGGCCATACCAGCGAATTAGCAAAACCCATAAGTGCAACAAATAATACTGTTACGGGCAGGACAAGTTGAAGAGGCTTGAATGTAACAAGATCAATGAATGGCATTGTAAAAATCCTGGTTGCCGGGGTAAGAATGGCACCGAAAGAAAATATAACTCCTAGAATAGTGCATATCTTTAATGCATTAGCCTGTTTTAAATACTTTGGAATTAAAGTAATACCCAGGAGATAACCTATTATCATTGAGAGCATTGTCAGTGATGTAAAATATTTTGCCGATTCCATGGGAATGCCAAGGGATTGTCCGTACCTTATTATCGAATCTCCTGCAATTACTTCCACTCCGACATAGAAAAACAGGGCAATTACTCCGAGTATCAGGTGAGGGAACTGCCAGATACTTGACTTTTTAAGATTCGCTACACCAACGGCCTCATCTTCTGCCTCTGTATCAACTTCAGGAAGATGTACATATTTTAGCAACAAACCAAGGAGTATAAGGACAACAGTCATTACTATATATGGCATTATAACATTCCTTGCCATTTCATCAAGGAGAACGGCACGTGAAGCTGCATCTGCTGACTGAGCAAGCTTCTCTTCAAGAATATGGGAATCCTTGAGTATTATGCTTGCAAGTATAATCGGCGCGATGACTCCGGCAAATTTGTTGGCTATTCCCATGATACTGATACGCTTTGCAGCACTTTCGCGTGGACCAATAATTGTAACATAGGGGTTCACTGCAGTTTGAAGAAGGGCAAGTCCGGTTCCTTCAACAAATAATCCGGTAAGAAAAAGTCCGAAGGTCCTTGTCAGAGCAGCAGGTATGAATACAAGTGCACCTACAGCCATCACCCATAGACCAATTGACATTCCTATCTTGAAGCCGGTTTTTTTTAGTATTACTGACGACGGAAGTGCCATCACAAAATATGAAATATAAAAAGCGGCTGTTACAAAATAGGCCTGAAAATCATTAAGCTCACAGGCTGTCCTGAGAAATGGAATAAGGACTCCGTTGAGCCAGGTAACAAATCCGAAAATAAAAAAGAAAAGACCAATAATTGTTATTGCAAAGACATAATCTTTTCTGCTAATGCTGTTAGAAGAACTGGTGGTAGCCATAATTATCGGTTTAGTTTAGAATATAGGTTTCAGAAAGGTCAAAACTAATCTTTTTTGGTATTGCGACCAAGAAAAATACGAAATGTTTCCTGTCATGATCTTTCACAGCTGCCACATCAAAAAAGGGAATGTGAATACTGATAAAATGACTTCCGATTATTGAGTGATTCAGATAAGAAGCTTTCTTGAATTCGGTCCGCACGATTCTCTTGACTTAAAGCCAAGATATCCTCCATGATGTCTTTTTGCATAGTCTTCCGGGGTGAATCCTATTTTTTCCATCAGGAGTACAACAAGAGCATCACCTATTACAGTGAAAACAGTGGTTGAAGTGGTAGGAGTAAGACCCAGCGGACAAACTTCAGATGGTGAACCTGTTGTAATGCAGAAGTCTGCCTTTTGAGCAAGCGGGCTGTTTTCATTTCCAGTGATTACAATTACAGGCACATCAGGAAAAAGATTATTCTTCAGATCAATCAGTTCAATTATCTCCCTTGTTTTTCCGGAATTAGAAATTGCCAGAAGAACATCGTTTTTTTGCAGAATGCCAAGGTCTCCGTGCTGGGCTTCGCTTGGGTGAAGGAAAATAGCGGGAGTTCCTGTGGAACTGAATGTGGTGGCAATGTTGTGGGCGATTTGTCCTGCTTTTCCCATCCCGCTCGTGATAAGTTTACCGTTTTTTTTATGAATATGCTGGTACATAATTTCAGTAACCTTTTCATAACAGTCATTTACAGGAATATTGCTTATGGCGGAAGCCTCACTTTCGAATATTTTCCTCACTTTATCATTCATAATGGTAAAATAAAAACAGGGGCCAAAGGTACAAAAAATAAACCTCTGTTAAGTCACAGGCACCTTTTATTGGATTTAAGGCTATTATAATTAAAGTTATTATAATTTTGTAATACAGCACACCAGATAATCTAAGACCTGAAAACCTTTATCCGACTGCTTTTGTGAAAAAGTCCTCTTTGACCAGTTCCAGGCCATATGTAGTGGTAACAGCATTTTTTTCCCTGCTCGCTATAGTTGGTTTTGCTCTTTACGGTCTGCCTTTTTTTTATGATTTTTTCGTAAAAGAATTCGGATGGTCACGAGCGGTTGTCACATCCGGAAATGCCACAGGGAAGCTGCTTGTTGCTCCATTATTTGGATTCCTTGCGGGCTGGCTTATTGATCGATATGGTCCCAGAAAAATGATGCTGGCTGGTTCTGTCATGGCTGGCTCTGCAATAATCGGATTAAGCTTCATGACAAATCTAGGCATGTTCTATTCTTTCTATATTCTTAATGCTCTTGGATATGTTTTCGGGGGACCTTTGCCATGCCAGGTAATGATCTCCAGATGGTTTAAAAGGAACCGGGGGAAAGCTATGGGAATAGCTTATCTTGGAATTGGAACAGGAGGTGCTCTTGTACCATTGTTATCAACTGTCCTTGAGAAAAACCTAGGATGGCATCTTGCCCTGACCTCACTTGGAGTAATTGTTATCTTGTTATCATTTCCGCTTGCTTTCTTCATAAAGGAGGCGCCGAAACAACCTAAGGAACAAGAAGAGGAATCTGCAACCGTTTCGGTTTCAGGTATTTTAAAAAACAGGAATTTTTATCTCCTGGGTTTTGGTAGCATGTGTTCCATAGGGGCAGTAGGTGGGGTAAATCAGCACCTGAAGCTCTATTTAAGAGACCTTGATTTCACTCAGTCTCAGTCTGCCCATATCATGTCACTGGTCCTTTTGTCTAGCCTGGCGGGAAGGGTGCTTATGGGAATGCTGGCAGACATATTTCCCCGCAAATATGTTATGATCCTTATTTATTTTATTGTGGGAACTTCAATTCCCCTGCTGCTGGCTCCTGATTTCCCAGGCAGGTTATACATTTTTGCTGTTGTTTTCGGAATAGGACTTGGCGGGGACTATATGATTATCCCACTTATGGCAGGGGACCTTTTTGGTGTTAAAACCCTCGGGAGGGTAATGGGAATTATTCTGGTAGCTGATGGCATTGCTGAATCGCTCTCGCCTATGATGGTCGGGGCTTTATACGACAATATCATGAAAAGCTATTCAAAAGGATTTATCATTCTGGTCTGTATAGCCCTGGCAGGAGCTTTGATAGTATCATTTTTACCAAAACTGGCCGACAAAAAAGTAATTCAATCTTCCGGTTAAAATCAGATTATTCCTGATAATTGTTCATTAAGGATACAGAGATAAAAATTGTTATTTTTTTAATATTTTGATGAATACTAATTTATAAGGCTTAAATGAAATTGTATTATTGATGTATGCAGAAATCTGAATGTTTATATAATACAAAATATCTCATTTTGAGGCACTTTGGTTTAATCATAATTTTTTAGTTTATTTTGTAAATAGCACATTTGAGTTAAGATTTCTTAAACAAACTTCAGACCAGAACCTGGAAGATCATATATTAAACAGAATAAGCTGATGGCTAAAATTTACCCTGAATTAAGGGAGTGGTTACGATCTTAGGCTTCCAATATTTTTCACAGATATTCCCTGCCAAGGTGGATGCTGTTTATACACGACACTGCCGTGGTTTTTGTCACTTTTCTTTTTGCTTTCTTCTGAGATATTACCTGATTATACGAATTTTCCTATTGATCATGCAATAATTCATGGATTACTTGCTCTTCTGGCTTATTCTTTATTCATATTGATTTTTCGGTCGTATGCCGGCCTTATACGACATACTACCATTACCGATGTCTCACTGGTTTTTGTTTCCACAGTGCTTCAGCAATTTTTCTGATGTTTTCGTCGCTGTTAGGAAACTTGATGCAACTTGACGTAGTCTGATTATTCCTTTATCAATAATTTTAATCCACTATGTACTAATTACTGTCTTCCTTTTCTTCACGAGAATACTGTTAAAAATGATGTTCCGGTTTGCCACAAGTTCCATTAATTCATCGACAAACAGAGTGTTGATTTATGGAACGGGTGAAATGGTGTTCATTGTTAAAAGGGTTCTTTTAAGTGATCCAAGAGGTGTTTTTAATGTCCAGGGATTTATTGATGACAGCAGACACCTTCAGGGAAAGAAAATCAATGGTATCCATGTTATGGTCCTCAAATCCTATCTTCTGATTTTGTTGTTAAGTACAGGATAAAAACCCTTATTCTTGCTATTCGTTTAATTCAGCCCTCAAGAAAAAGTGAAATCATACAGAGAGCAATAGATAATAAGATAGAGGTACTCGAAACACCCGCTATCGAGAAATGGCTTAATGGCCAGCTTGAAGTGCGGCAGCTTCAAAAAGTAAAACTTGATGATCTTCTCGGTCGTGATCCGATAGAGTTGGGCATGGAACTTATCAGGAAAGGCTTGCCCGCAAAACAATTATGGTGATTTGTGCAGCCGGATCAATAGGATCACAAATTGTAGGTAAGTTGTCCAGATTCGTATCTAATAATATTATACTTGTTGATCAGGCCGAGACGCCGGTATTTCATCTTGAAAATGAGCTGCGGAAGGCGTAAGGATACCTGAAATTTAAAACCCAGCTGGCCGATATTACCAATGTTGAAAAAATTGAACTCATTTTCCATAAATATCATCCGGAAATAGTATTTCATGCAGTTGCAAATAAGCATGTTCCACTTATGAAGGAGAATCCTCATGAAGCTCTAAGGGTAAATGTCAGAGGTACAAGAATAATGATTGAACTTGCTGTTAAATACGGGGTTAAGAAATTTGTGATGATCTCCAGCGACAAATCTGTTAATCCTACAAATATAATGGGTGCTTCGAAGCGGATGTATTAGATGCTGATTCAGACAAAGGTGATGAAAGATGGAGTCAAGACACAGTTCGTTTGAAACGTCAGATCTGAAATCTGTAAATCAATTTTGGGGTAAGAATTTTGTTTCAGCTCAGATGTTATGGCAAGAAATGCCTGGTTTTAACTGTAGTTGATAATCTTGGTTGAAAAAGTCATACAATATTTGTTTGCAAACTATCAAAGTACAGGAAGTTATTTAAGTAATGGGAAGGATTAGGTTTAACTTTAATTATGT
>JGI11641J44799_10000328_pt1 | contig 13921 bp, 16 predicted proteins | sample WetSurSiteA1Bulk_FD_44799 | JGI IMG/M metagenome (IMG submission 44799) | reverse complement strand
TTTTTAATACTATAAACTGACTTAAACAGAGTATAGTATTTCAAAGGTAAGCAAATTTGGAACAGTCCAGATTATCAGGCTGAAATCACTCTTTTAATCTCTGGAACTTCCTGCATTATTGCCTGTTCGACTCCTGCCTTAAGCGTTTGCATGCTGAAGGGGCATCCATGACAGGCGCCTGTCAGCTTCACTTTTACCGTAAGATCCTCGGTTATTTCTATGAGTTCAATATCTCCGCCGTCGTTCTGAAGATATGGTTTCACCCTGTTTAGTGCCTTAACAACACGGTCTTTAATGCTTTTCTGATCTGTCATTTTGTTAATGATTATGTTATTTATTGATTTCTACTTTTATTGTCGGCTGTAATTCTTTATTCCGTTCGTTTACTTTGTCAATTACCTTATCAGCCAGAGCCATAAACGCGTTTCCGGTGATCGAATCATCAAGTACAACCGGATGACCATTATCACTGCCCTCACAGATGCTCTGAACCAAAGGAATCTGTCCCAGCAAAGGGACATTCATTTTGCTGGAAAGTAAGCTGCAGCCTTCTTTTCCAAAAATAAAATATTTGTTGTCAGGAAGTTCTGCAGGAGTGAACCACGACATATTTTCCACCAGGCCAAGTACAGGTACATTAATCTTTTCGCTTCTGAACATCGAAATTCCCTTAATTGCATCAGCAATTGCCACCTCCTGAGGTGTACTGACAACAATTGCTCCTGTTACAGGAACCTCCTGAACAAGAGTAAGGTGAATGTCGCTTGTCCCCGGAGGAAGGTCAAACAGAAGATAATCAAGATCACCCCAGTCGCCCTGGGTAATCAGCTGTTTCAGGAAATTTGAAGCCATGGGCCCCCTCCAGACAACCGCATCTTCAGAATTCACAAAAAATCCTGTTGAGAGTACTTTTACTCCGTATTTTACAAGTGGTTTAATAAGATCTGCGCCATTTTCATTGATAACTTCAGGATGGAAATTTGCGGCATCAAACATCCTTGGCACAGATGGACCGAAAACATCAGCATCGAGCAGTCCTGTGGCATATCCTTTCCTGGCTAATGCAATGGCAAGATTTACAGCTATAGTTGTTTTTCCTACCCCGCCTTTACCTGAGGAAACTGCTATAATGTTCTTCACACCCGGCAGGACTTCCCTTACCTTTTCATGATGCTTTGGTACAATAGTCCTGGGTTGGACTTTTATCTCCTTTATGATAACATCCGGGCCAAGCACCTCTTTTATAGTCCTGGTGACCGAACTTTTAATCGATGAAATAAAAGGATCGTTCGACTTTTCGGGTGTAACCGTAATCGAAATTCCATCCTTCCCGGTTTCAACTTCTGAGATAAAGCCCAGGCTAACAATGTCTTTTCCTTTTTCCGGATGAATGACTTTTGTAAGAACTTTTAATATCTGGTCTTTGCTAAACATTTTGATTATACCTGATTAATGAATTGATTGGTTTTTTTAATTTATTCAGATCCGCTTTCCCGACTTAAACCGGCCCTGCAGGCTGGCTCCTCGCTGAAATAGCCCACCGGGCTATTTCTCACAGTTCGGCCCTATTTTTATTTAAATTAAATATAAATTAGCTGCAATTTTAATAAAATATTCCGGTATTACAAAAATTCAAAGCAGTTCGGAAGATGGATCCCAGAACTTGTTCCTGAAGTCAGCAACTTTATCATCTTCGATAACAATGCCTTCATTTTCAAGAAGTTGTTGCATGGTCGTGGAGTTGCCAAAATGATATTTCCCGGAAAGGAGGCCATTTCGGTTAACTACCCGGTGTGCAGGAATAAATTCAGGTTTGTTATGTGACACATTTAGTGCCCATCCAACCATTCGTGCGGATCTTCCTGTTCCAAGAAAGCGGGCAATTGCTCCATATGAGGTAACTCTTCCATAGGGGATCAGGCTGGTTACCTCATATACTCTTTCAAAAAAATCATTCTGTTTTTGTTCTTTCCCACTCATAACAAATTGATTTGTTTTTCTCAAGGCGGAATGCAAGATAATTAATGGACATGCCTTTTTCCAGGAATTTAGCTTCATAGTGAGTCCTTATGGAAAGTATTCTGGCTGAAATATTCTCTTTCAAGCCTGATTCGCTGTTAAGCGGATAGACGTTACCTGATAATTTAAGGTCATTCAGGTGCATCGAATTCATATCATTTGTTGCAAATAAAATTTCCAGTCCATTGTCTGTTACCAGTTTCCTCGTATAATCGTAGAGTTCAGTGTTGTCGGTTTTAAGATGAATAATCCCTTTTTCTTTAATGAAATTACGGTATATATTCAGAAACCACGGACACGTAAGTCTTTTATTTGAGTTTTTTTTACCCGGATGGGGATCGGGGAATGTGATCCATATCTCGTCAACTTCATTCGCGGCAAAGAAAGAATTAATAAATTCTATTCTTGTACGGAGGAAAGCTACATTTTTTAATTGTTCCTCACTGGCAGTTTTTGCCCCGCGCCACATGCGGGCTCCTTTGATGTCGACGCCAATAAAATTACTATCTGGGAATAAGCCTGCCAAACCAACTGTATACTCACCTTTACCGCAACCAAGTTCAAGAATAACCGGATTACTGTTTTTAAAGATATCCCGGTTCCAGTTCCCTTTTATCCTGTGATCTTTTCCAGATACCTCTCCCGTCTCCGGCTGTATGACGTTACTGAAAGTATCGAGCTCGGCCCATCGTGCGATCTTGTTTTTCCCCACCCCGGAAATTCTATTTTAGGTTTTTTTCAACTCTCACACCGATGTCATATACTCCGCTGAGGTCTTCGATGCGCATGCCATGCTGGATATTGATCTTGTAAATCCCTGAGTAGGGGAAGTAAATGTTTGTTTTGTAAGGGAGTCTTAACTCATGGATATCTCCAAAGCCCTTACCATACCAGTTCCCTTTTTCATCGGCAAGATCATATTGAAGTGTATCGGTAATACTTTTTCCGTCAGGTGCTGATGTTGTTACAAAAAGGTAGATATTCCTGAAGGGGTACGTTGAGCCTGTCCTGAGTAAGAAATAAATATTATTGCTGTTAACAGTATCCTTCACTGGTACCTTAAATGAGGGGATATCAGCTAATTTCCATATTTTACCCTTCATTGCAACTGAATCGGTAAAGACTACGTTTCCGGAACATGAGATCAGGAAGAGAGCCAGTAATAAAAGAATAGCATATCTATTTGTTCCTCTTGTCATTAAATCTCCTGTTTTTTCTTTTGTGTGGATGTCTCTGTTGACGATCTTTTGTCTCAATCACATCAAACCGGGTAAGACTGTCATTACCAAGAATATCATGAGAAACCGGGTTAATCTCAGGTGATTCATCTGCAACAAGAAGCTTGTCAGGTTTTTGTCCCTTTCTGTTTAATGCAATTATTTCTCTTACCCTGTCAACGTGGACTGCTGTAAGGTTTGTCGGTGCATTTGGATCAGTGCTGTACCAGTAGAGATTTTTGTGTACCTCCATTTTCTGAAAATGAGCGGTCGAATCAGCAAGCTCGAGGGGAATATCTTTAGGCGGGAAAGAGCGCTGTGCATCAACATAGCAATCGAATTCAAAGTTCAGGCAGCATTTTAATTTGCTACATTGCCCTGCAAGTTTCTGCGGATTAAGTGACAACTCCTGGTATTTAGCATGAGTAGTTGTTACCGAAATAAAGTTGGAAATATGTGTTGCACAGCATAATTCACGTCCGCATGACCCAATTCCGCCTATTCTGCCAGCCTCCTGTCGTGCACCTATCTGGCGCATTTCAATCCTTACCCTGAATTCGTCTGCCAGGACTTTTATTAGCTGCCTGAAATCAACTCTCTCGTCAGCAATATAATAGAAGATGGCTTTAGTCTTATCTCCTTGATATTCAACGTCGCCGATTTTCATATTGAGTTTAAGCTCTTCGGCTATCTGCCTCGATCTTAACATTGTAGGAGTTTCCAGCTTTTTGGCCTCTTCCCATTTTATTATATCGACTGCTTTAGCTTTCCGATATACTTTTTTCATGTCATCAGATGAGGGCTGGATCTTAAGTCGCTTCAGCCGTTCATTCAATATTGGTCCAACCATTGAAACCCTTCCTATATCATGACCGGGAGATGCTTCGACAGCGACAATATCTCCTGTTTCCAGTCTCAGACTGTTTACATTCCTGTAGAATCCTTTTCTTGTATTTTTAAAACGTATTTCAACAATGTCGGTTTCTTGAGGAATAAATGATATGTCCTTTAACCAGTTGAAAGAGTCGAGTTTATTTAAGCCGGGTTTATATTTTATTTCAGGCATGCGGATCTCATCACTATGCAGGCCTGATAATTCTTCATTTTCAGTCATAAGATACTATTAAGCAGAATTAATTCCGCAAAAGTAGTGAATATATGCATCAATTTCAATAATCACTTAACTTGTCACCGCGTGATAAGCCGGGTAATTTTAAGTCCGAAATCCAGGAAAATTATTTTGGCATTGCCATTTGCTTCGATATGAGCAAACGCTTTATTAAGCTCATCGGTGATTGAATAAATATTTTCCTGGTTGATAAATGGATGGAACTTCGATGAAAACTCAGCTTCTTCATCTGTCATAAATACCAGCCTGTTTTTCATCTGATCGAGGGTGAGCATAAGGTTTTCCCTTAGTAAACGCAGGGAAAATGAAAGAAAACTTTTCTGCGGTTCCCTACCTATTGCAGCCATCTCCTCCGACCAGCCTATAATTGAAACAATATCACGCTTCCATGCATATCTCATCAGGTTTTTAAAGCGATCAAGGTTTAAAAGGGAAGAATCTTCATTTTCGCATAATTCAATTGCCCTGTTTATGTTCCCGTTGGATACCCTTGAGATGTCATCTGCTTTTGCTTTATGAATCCGGAATCTCTCAGTCAGATATGCCGAAATATCCTCGGCCTTAAAAGATGTAATTTTGACAAGCTGGCATCTCGATAGAATGGTGGGCACCACTTTGTCAGGTTCTTCCGAAACCAGGAGAAAAAGAGTCTTTTCAGGAGGTTCTTCAATCAGCTTTAAAAGCTTATTTGCAGTCGAAAGGTGCATTTTCTCCGGCAGCCAGATAATCATGACCTTGAAATCCGATTCAAAAGATTTCAGACTCAGTTTTTTAAGAATTTCTGAGGCCTCAGATGCAAAAATAAGACCCTGTGCATTCCCTACCTCAATGGAGTCGAGCCACTTATTCAATCCGAAGTATGGAGCCTGTCTGACAAACTCACGCCACTGCTCAATATAATTATCACTTACAGGTTCATTTGTTTTTTTGTCCTTAATTACAGGAAAAACAAAATGAAGGTCAGGGTGGATCATCTTTTCGTATTTGATACACGATCTGCAGATTCCGCATGAGTCGTTTTGTGACCTGTTTTCACAGCTCACAAACTGGCCATATGCTAAAGCAAGGGCAAGGCTGCCACACCCCTCTGGTCCCGCAAAAAGCTGAGCATGGCTCACCCTTTCCGACTTCACCGAACTTATAAGCTTCCGGATGATTTCCTTTTGGCCGGGGATCTCAGAAAACTTCATCAGACAGGTAAGCTTACAGAAATTTACAAAGCTGCCAGGGCTGCATCATAATCAGCTTCCGATGCAATTTCGGGAACAAGCTGAGAATGAACTACTTTACCTGTTTCGTCAATTACAACTAAACTTCGTGCATAGAGACCTTCAAACGGACCATCAATAAGTTCAATCCCGTATGATTTTCCAAAATCTTTATCGCGGAATCCCGAGAGAGCGATGACATTGGTTATTCCTTCTGTTGTACAAAAACGTGCATGGGCAAAAGGAAGATCCTTTGTTATTGCCAGCACAATCACGTTTTTTTTGCCAGCAGCCAGCTGGTTAAACTTACGCACGGAGGTGGCACATATTGAAGTGTCGAAACTGGGTGAAATACTTAATACAACTTTTTTGCCTTTAAGTTCTGACAGAGTCATATTTGCCAGGTCTGATTTGACAAGCTTGAAATCAGGGGCTTGTTTCCCTTTCTGAGGAAGGTCTCCGCATGTATTGACCGGAGTTCCTTTAAATAAGGTTTTTGTCATAACTTTTTTCCCAAATTTAATTATTCTTTTAAGAAGTAGAAACTTTAATAACTGATGGTTGGTTCATTTCAGGCAGGATGTTGATTTAATACAATTCCTTGTGTCCCCTGTGTTTCACCCCACATATCCCCTAAAGAGGCTAATATATATATATGGATTACAGCCTCCCTGCCTTCCTGCCGGCATGCTTTAGTTGGTCAGGAATAAAAACTTTCACAGAGTGACACGGAGAGTTAGAATTATATCCTAATATCTTTCTCCCAGCCAATGGTTATTTCCAAAAAAAATGTAGGTTTGTATCAGAAATAAACCTTTTGTTAATTAAAAATATACGATCTATGAAAATGATTCAGGATTTCAATTTTAAAGGAATTAAAACAATAGTAAGAGTTGATTTCAATGTACCTCTTGATAAGAAAACTTTTGTTGTTACCGATGATACACGTATCAGGGGAGCGCTGCTGACAATCAGGAAGATCTTAAATGACGGAGGTTCGGTCATCCTGATGTCGCACCTCGGACGACCTGAAGGACGGATGGAAAAATATTCCCTTAAACCTGTCCTCCCGGTACTTGAAAAGCATCTGGGGATGAAGGTTTTATTCGCCGATGATTGTCTTGGGGAATCAGCGGTTAAGATGTCAGCTGCACTTAAGCCAGGGGAGGTCCTTCTTCTTGAAAATGTAAGATTTTATCCAGAAGAGGAAGGGAAGCCTATATTGCCTGAAACTGCGACAGACGAAGAAAAGAAGGCGGCCAAAGCTGAACTTAAAGGAAAGCAGAAAGAGTTTGCAAAAAAGCTTGCGAGCTATGCCGAGGTCTATGTTAACGATGCATTTGGAACAGCACACAGGGCGCATGGCACAACTGCTGTGATTGCCGATTACTTTCCGAAGGATAAGATCATGTTCGGATTCCTTATCAACAGCGAACTGGCAGCAATGGACAAAGTCCTTAATAATGCACAGCATCCTTTTACTGCAATTATGGGCGGAGCAAAGGTCTCGGATAAAATCATGCTTATCGAAAACCTGCTCAACCGTGTTGACAACCTGGTTATTGGAGGAGGGATGACCTATACATTTGTAAAGGCAAAAGGAGGAAAGATTGGTAAATCACTTTGCGAGGAGGATAAACTTGATCTGGCATTAAAAATAATTGAAAAAGCGAAGGAAAAGAAGGTAAATATTTACCTTCCTGTCGACAGTCTTAACGGCGACAAGTTTGATAATGAAGCAAATACCAAAGTCACGGCAATTGATGCCGTTGATGAAGGATGGATGGGCCTTGATATCGCTGATAAAACAATAAAGGAGTTCTCAGAAGTAATCGGAAAATCTAAGACTATTTTGTGGAACGGACCGATGGGAGTATTTGAAATGGAAAAATTCTCAAAAGGGACAACCGAGATCGCTAAAGCTATTGCATCTGCTACAGCAAAAGGAGCATTCAGCCTTATTGGCGGAGGTGATTCTGTTGCCGCCATAAATAAGAACAACCTTGCTGATAAAGTGAGCTACGTTTCAACAGGCGGTGGCGCAATGCTGGAATATATGGAAGGCAAAAAGTTACCCGGTATCACTGCGATCCGGGGGGAATAGAAAAAGTTCTGAAATAGATTTGTATTATACGAGGGTGTCTTATAAGGGATACCCTCTTTCATTTAGCAAAATTCATTTATCTTTGCAAATGATTATGAGGAAGAACGTGTTTTTAATATTGATTGTCACATTCTTGATCCAGGCATCCTGTACAAAGGATGAAATACCCGTATCGGGAAATCAGACGATAGAAACCACCCTTTATGGGAGCGGACCTTATTATGCTTTCGGATTTTCATTTTCCCAGGGTAAAGAAATCTCAACTCTCGATGATCCGGGACCTGACATTACATTGCTGGCAGATGTCGATATTGACGGGAAGACAATAAGAAGACTCATGCTTCAGACAGAAAATCTGAAAAACTCATTTAATAAATACGGCACCTATCCTGACGCTTCATCAGCCGAAGCTGCTTACAATAACCTTACATCTGCAAATGTTACACAATGGGTGGAATGGGTTGATACTGTAAAAGTAAACCAGGTATGGATATTCCGCACGGGTACGGATCATTACGCGAAATTCAGGATAATCAAAACGATTGCCGAGCAAAGAAACGGCACTGCATACGGAGAATGTACATTTGAATGGGACTACCAGCCCGACGGAACGTTAACTTTCCCTGGTAAATGACAGGAGATTTGCAAGGTCTTATCTTTGACCTGAAAGAAAAAACATCTTTTACCGAAACAGCCCTGAGGATATTCAGATATCAGGCAGAGAATAATCCTGTTTACAGAGCATTCATTTCAGGTCTCGGAAGAACAGCAGCAGCAATTAAAAGAATTTACGATATTCCTTTCCTCCCGGTTGAGCTTTTCAAAACACAGACTGTTATAAGCGAAAATCTGTCGGTTGAAACAGTATTTGAAAGCAGCAGAACAACAGGAGCTATCCCAAGCCGTCACTTTGTACACGATCTTAAAATATACGAGTCGAGTTTTCTTAAATCGTTCATCCATTTTTACGGTGACCCATCGGAATATTTTATAGCAGCCCTTCTCCCTTCTTACAACGAATTCCAGAATTCATCACTGATTTATATGGTGAAAACCCTTATCAATAAGAGCCGGAACAGGAACCTTGGCTTTTATGCCCACAATACCGGTGATCTGATCACAGATATCCATAAAGCAAAATCTGAAGGGCAAAAGACATTATTGATAGGAGTCAGCTTTGCTCTTCTCGACCTTGCCGACTGCTGTTCACCTGATCTTTCAGGGACAATAGTTATGGAAACCGGCGGTATGAAAGGACGCAGGAAAGAGATAACCAGAGAAGAACTTCATCTTACTCTGATGCAAAAACTAAATGTAAAATCTGTTCATTCAGAATATGGAATGACTGAGCTGATGAGTCAGGCATACTCAAAAGGGAATGGCATCTTTTACTGCCCTCCATGGATGAAAATATTGATAAGGGATTCTCATGATCCGCTCTCAATAATTAATGAATCAGACAAATCAGGAGGGATTAATATTATCGACCTGGCTAATATCTATTCCTGTTCTTTTATTTCCACGAGTGATTACGGGAAACTTCATGGGAACGGAGGATTCGAAGTTTCAGGACGGTTCGATTACAGTGATATCCGGGGCTGTAATCTTATGGCAGAATAAAAATCAGTTTTGCAGGTTGCACGGCTCAAAACTGCATAACAGGTTCAACAATATCTTAATACATGTTTACAGGTAAACTATCTTTTTATTTCTGGCACTTGTATAAATTGCAATTACAATTTCGATGGCGTTGCGTGCTTCAATAGCATCGATTGCCGGAGGATTACTATTTTCAATCGACTTAATTATATCAAGGAGCTGGCGTAAATGGCCTATATCGCCTATTGCCTTAGGATCGGAGACTCCCCCTCCGGTATTATTGTCGCCTGAGAATTTCTCCCTTAGCTTCTGATCGTAATCTCTTTCTTCATCAAACTTCCAGGTTAGTATTTTCTCTTCTTCAATAATTACTGATCCCTCTGTTCCAAGAATTTCAATTTTCCGGAAGAATCCGGGATTGACGGCTGTTGAAGCTTCAACCACACCCACAGCACCGTTGGCAAACTTCAGTGTGGCAGCAGCGACGTCCTCAACCTCAATATTCTGATGGCCAATAAGTCCTGTGAACGCACAAACAGCTTCCACTTTTCCCATATACCAACGGAGAAGGTCCACCGAATGAATCCCCTGGTTCATTACAGCTCCGCCACCGCTTGAAAGCAGATTTGATCTCCATTTAACATCAGTATAGTATTCCGGACTCCTGAACCATTTTATATAGGCATCACCCATAACAAGCCTACCGAAACGTCCTTCATCAACAGCCTGTTTAAGCTCAGAATAAACCCGGCTAAACCTCATTGGGAATATTCCTGAGACTACCACATTATGCTGCAAGCCGGCATTGATGATCCTGTCGCAACGCTCGAGGGTAATTTCAAGAGGTTTTTCAATCACACAGTTTTTACCGGCATTTATTGCTGCAAGTGCTGGCTCGAGATGCAGACCGGATGGTGTGCAGATACAGACTACATTAATATTATTGTCGTTGCAAAGCGCTTCAACAGAATTAAACGCCTTGCAATTGTATTTCATGCTAAAGCTGGTAGTTTTTTCGGGATTACGGTCGAATACTCCTATCAGCTCAGCATTCATAATAGTATCGATAGCCCTCGCGTGGACTTCAGCTATTGCTCCTGCACCGATTATTCCAAAACCATGTTTCATGTTTTATCTTAAAGTCGGGTAGAAAGCATTTTCAATATGATCTATATCAAGAACTTCTCCTTTGGTTATTACGGTAATAACGTCAAACCTGCTCTCCTTGTTAAGGTTATATTTCTGAATATACCCATCTGCAGCAAATATCATCGACCTTTGTTTCTCCCTGGTGATAGCATTTACCGGGTGATCGAGGTAATCATCAGTCCGGGTTTTAACTTCGACAAAAACAATATAATCCTTGTTCTCGGCAACAATATCCAGTTCTTTCTTACCTGATCTCCAGTTCCTGTGACGGATCTTATAACCTGCCTTTTGAAGATATTCGATAGCAAATGTTTCCCCTTTTTGCCCAAGAGATTGTGATTCACTCATATTGGAATGCTTTAAAGAGAAAACGTGATTATATCTCTATTAGTTTATTTTTGATGGCGAAAAGAATCAGGCTGGCAGTATTTTTTGAATTTGTTTTTCCAAGAAGGTTCGCCCGGTGCTTGTCAACGGTTCTTTTGCTGATGAATAAGGTTTCGGCAATTTCCTGATTAGAAAGCCCTTCGCATATTTTCAAAAGAATTTCCTTCTCCCTTTTTGACAGGTTGGCTGACTTGCTTTCGCTTTCCCTGTGTTTAATCTTCTGAATAACATGATATAATAATTCCTGGGAGAAGTAACTGCCTCCCTTGCTGACAGTAAGTATTGCTTCCTTGACTTCAGAGATATCTGAATCCTTAAGGACAAAACCTTTGGCTCCGGCATCAACCATTTTGTAATAGTATTCTTCTTCGCCGTACATTGAAAGTGCAATTATTTTGATGTCAGGATTCAGTTTGAGGCCTTTTCTTGTTGCTTCAACGCCATCCATTTCCGGCATATTTATATCCATAAGGGCAACTTCAGCACCGGTGTTCCTGAGAATTTTTAGGAATTCTTCACCGTTTGACGCTTCTCCTGCAACTTCAAAATCGGGAAATGCATTGAGTAATATTTTCAAGCCATTGCGAAAAAGTTGATGATCATCTGCAATTATTATTCTGATTTTTTCCATGATCAGGTTATTCAATGATTTTGATCAGGGCACTGGTTCCTTTTCCCGGTGTGCTTTCAAGGATAAATACTCCATCAACAGATTTGACCCTTGTCTCTATATTTGACAACCCCATCCCTTTTGTATCTTCATTGTCAAGCGATGAAGTGTCGAAACCACGTCCATTATCATAAAACTGCAAGGTAATAAATTTTTCATGTTTGTTTAATTCAATCTCAATTCTTGACGCTCCTGAATGCCGGATTGAATTATTGATAAGCTCACAGGCAGCCCTGTAGATAACCACTTCCTTTTCACTCTCAAGCCTTTTGTTCTCCATGTTCGACTTGAACTCAATTTCAATTGCTTTTGTCTGGTTAATTTTTGCAGTGAAAGCCGACAATGCACTTGAAAGGCCAAAATTTGACAACACATGCGGGCTCAGGTTGTTGGAAATGTCTTTTAATGTATTGATTGCTTCATTCACCAGGTAATTGGTATTGTTCAGGATGGCAGTTCCTGATGGGTCCTTTATCCGTTCATCGAGGGCTGACAACGACATCTTTACGGTCGACATTAATGGCCCCAGCCCGTCATGAAGATCCTTGGCAAATCTTTTCCTTTCATTCTCTTCAGTGTTAATTATGGCATTTATTACTCTTTTCTCAGCTCTCATGCGTTCATTATCAGAACGTTTGAGAGAGTAAAACAATTCACGGATAAGGATCACACCTCCTATTATCATAATTGAGATGAAAACATCAAGCCAGTCGTCTATAATCTGCCATGTATAGGAAGGAGCCCCTCTGAAATATTCAAAAAACTGGATTATTTTACGGACTGCCATAAAAGCAAAGGATAATGATAAAAGTATCCAGGAAAGTCTGTATTTGGTAAGCTTCATGAACCTCAGTGCAATTGATGCAGCCAGAATTTGAAGTATAATTGAAATGATCAGGGCAATTAACCTTACCATAGTTTCCAGGGGATTATTACACAAAAATAGGAGTAATTTAATTAACGGCATAACGGCGTAACGGTATAACGGCATACTACTGTTTTTGCCTTAGCGCCTTAACGCCTTTGCGCCTTAACGCCTTTTTACTACTTTTGTCACTCTCAAATATTATTTATGAAATTCTTATATAATATTGGCATCCTGATTTATGTTCTGACAGCCAGGCTATTGTCTCCCGTCAATTCAAAAGCCAGGCTATGGACCCGGGGAAGAAAAGGGTGGGAAACTTTATTACATGAAAAAATCAATCCTGAAAATATAAATATCTGGATCCATTGTGCCTCACTCGGGGAATTTGAACAGGGACGGCCTTTAATTGAGGCGATTAAAAGAAACAGGCCCGGGTATAAGATTGTGCTGACATTTTTTTCTCCTTCGGGATACGAGATCAGGAAGAATTACAATGTTGCGGATATGGTATGTTACCTTCCACCTGATACCCACAGGAATGCGAAGAAATTCATTTCAATTGTAAACCCTGCTGCTGCTATATTTGTTAAATATGAATTCTGGGATAATTATACTTCACTTCTTAAAAAGAAAGGTATTCCTCTTTACCTGATCTCAGGTATATTCAGAGTCAATCAACATTTTTTCAGGTGGTATGGTGGCTTTTTCAGGAAAATACTATTCAGGTTCACCCATATATTTGTACAGGATAATCAGTCGGTGGATTTACTGAAAAAGATCGGGATTGTAAATGCTTCGATGGCCGGGGATACACGTTTTGACAGAGTTGTCGAAATTGCGGGTTCAGCAAAAAGCATACCTCAGATTGAACGTTTTAAAGGGGAGGAGAAACTGTTTCTGGCAGGCAGCAGCTGGAGGCAGGATGAAGAGATAATTGCCCGTTATATAAACCTGAATCCGAGCAGGATGAAATGGGTTTTTGCTCCTCATGAAATTGACAAACCAAATATTGAGAGGCTTGTCAGGCTCTTTAGCACTGAGGTAGTCCGGTTTTCCGAATTTTCGGAAAAATCTTCCGACGCCCGTATTCTGATAATAGATAATATAGGTATGCTCTCATCAGCGTACAGGTATGCTTCGATTGCTGAAATCGGAGGTGGTTTCGGCAAGGGAATACATAATATTCTTGAGGCTGCATGCTGGGGTATTCCTGTGCTATTCGGCCCAAACCATAAAAAGTTCAGGGAAGCAGTAGAATTATTGAGTTTAGGTGGAGCAAAAAGTTTTTCCAGCTTTGAAGAGTTTTGGGGTATTATGGAAAACTGGCTGTCAGATTACAGTGAGTACTTAAATTCATCCGAAAATGCTTCACGGTATGTTAAGGATAATGCCGGAGCAACTGGTAAAATACTGAGTAAATTAGCATTAAAAGATATTAACAATCCTTTCTCATAAGTTGTTAACAACTAATATGGGTGCGTTTAAAAAGCTTCTTTTAAAGAGAGGTAAATTGCTTTTCCTTTTTTAACAAAATTTTAATCTTCTCTGGTTTACAATGTCATTCAATTATT
>JGI11641J44799_10000327_pt1 | contig 13948 bp, 9 predicted proteins | sample WetSurSiteA1Bulk_FD_44799 | JGI IMG/M metagenome (IMG submission 44799) | reverse complement strand
ACAAATAACTGCACTCTTGGCAGATAAAGATGATCATTTGTGGGTCGGGACCGAGAACGGGCTGGCCAGGATGGAGAACAATGACTCCTTTACCAGGGTAAGGACTTCTGCACAAAAGGATGTAAACGGGTCACCGGCAGTAATTAAGGCCCTTCTCCAGGATGATGGAGGTGATCTTTGGATTGGCACTTACGGTAACGGGGTTGATATACTTACACCTCAGACCGGACGGGTTGTCAACTACTCCTACGATCATAATAATCCGCATAGTCTGAAAAACAACGAAGTCTTATCCATTTACAAAGATATGTCCGGTATCATCTGGATTGGTTCAAACGGGATTGATACCTACAATCCCAAAAAGGAAAAGTTCGTTCTCTATGATTATGTGCCGTATACCAAGGAGAGATTGATATTCCGGAATATACATCCAATATACGAAGATGATGACGCGGTATTATGGATAGGATCAAAATCAGACGGATTACATGCGCTGGACAGGAAGAGAAAGGACTACGGAAGATGGGTGCATGACCCTTATAATCAGAATAGTCTATCAAGTAACCGCATCAGGGCTATCAAAGAGTACCCCAAAGGCATCTTGTGGATTGGTACTGAAGATCAGGGATTGGACAAGATCTACCTGGATGCAGACCGCAAGCCTTACAGGTTTAAACATTTCAGATCTGAGCCGGGTAATGCTAATTCCATCACGAGTAACAAGATATACGCATTTTTTACGGATAATGCCGGTAAGTTATGGATAGGGACAGATAATGGTTTGACAGTGATGGACATTGAAACAGAAACCTTCAAGCAGTTTGTTCCTGACACGTCCGACCCGGGCAGCCTGAGCAATACAACGGTATATGCCATCTATGGTGATACCGGTGGGAATATCTGGCTGGCGACTGATTATGGAATTAACAAGTATAATCCAGCCACGGGCGGTTTTATACATTACATACACCTGGATAATGACAGGAATTCGGTGATACACAATGAAATTCTGAGCTTCTGTGAAGACCACACCGGGAAATTATGGATTGGCACTTACGGCAAAGGATTGGACAAGTTTGATCCTGCCACCGGGATTTTCACACACTTTACCAGTTTCAGCAAGCTCTCCACAGCCGTAATTTATGGGATACTTGAGGACGAATCCGGGAGACTGTGGCTTAGCACCAACAACGGGATTATCCGGTTCAATCCGGACAACAATGAAATAAACCAGTTCAGTATTGAAGACGGATTACAAAGCAACGAATTCAACGGCACATCCTATTTTAAAAGTCCATCCGGTGAAATGTTCTTTGGCGGTCAATATGGCTTTAACAGTTTCTTTCCCAATGATGTGGTAATTGACTCCGTTCCACCAAAAATTATCCTGTCGGATCTTCAGGTGAGGAATGAATCCATTACACCGGGGGAGAACTCCCCGATCGGCATTCACATCAACGAAGTGAAAGAAATTGTTCTTCAATACAAGCAGAATAATTTCACCCTTTATTTTTCCGCCCTGCATTACGCAAATCCTGAAATGAATCATTACAAGTACAAGCTGGAAGGTTTTGATGATGATTGGATTGATGTCGGGAATAAACGGTTCGTTTCCTATACAAGCCTTCCATATAAAACCTATACATTCAGGGTAATTGCTGCTAACAGTGACGGTGTTTGGAATGAAAAGGGCCTGTCGGTAAAGATCAGGGTAAGGCCCCCGTTTTGGGCCACGGTATGGTTCAGGTTCCTGATGATTCTCGCCATCCTTTCCGGAATTTTCTTTTTGATCCGCCGGCAGCTCACAGTCGCTGAAAATCAAAAGCGAATTATTGAAGAAAAGTTCAGGGCCAGTTCAAAGGAGTTGGAGGAAGCCAGACATCAATTGGAAATTCAGCATAGTGAAATTGTTATTCAGAAAAGAGAGCTCAAGCTCAGGGAAAAGGATCAGGAAAACCTCTTGTGGTTTAATCAAGGGTTAGGCCTGTTCTCGGAACTGTTCAGCAAAAACCGCGATGACCTCAAAAGGCTTTGTCACGTTACCATTGAAAAACTGGTGGAATATGTAGGTGCCCAGCAGGGAGGAATCTTTTTGCTAAATGATGAAAACAAAGATGATTCCTTCCTGGAGCTCATGGCCCATTACGCGTTCACAAATGAGAAATGCAGTAAAAGATTCAGCCTGGGTGAAGGCTATGTAGGAGCATGCTTTCGTGATAAACAATTTCTTGAGATCGATAATCTGACTGAGCCTTATGCAGAATTCCGTTCTGGATTGGGAGGAGAGTACCTGAAACACTTGTTGCTTGCGCCTCTGACAATTAATGACGAATGCATTGGTGTAATCGAACTGGGTTCTTTCAAAAAGGTCAAGGGTTTCAGGATCAGCTTCATTGAGAAATTATTGGAAACATTTTCAGCCATAATCAATACTGAACGGGCCAGCGCCAGGTTGAAGGTCCTGATCGAGAAATCCATGCTGCAATCCAAGGAACTTGAGGCTTCGGAAGAACAACTTCGTGTAAACCTTGAAGAGATAATGGCGGCACAGCAGGAATCAGCGCAGCGTGAGGATGAGCTGATAAAACTTGCTGAAGAATCCGCCACTCATGAAGAAATGCTAAATCAGGAAATTGATTTACTGAAAAGAAAGATTGAAGAACTTACAGGGAAGACCAAGGGACGTAAGTAATCCAGCAGTTTATAGTTGAAATTTACTGGTTGATAATGGTTGGTTAATCGTTGTTAGCAGTTAGTGGTTGGTTGTTGATATTTGGTTCGTGTTAATGGAGCATTTTTTTGTATCTTTACAGGCCGTAGAATACACTAAATCTAGTGTAAAAGCAGTGACGGGAACGAGATTAGTAATCAGGTAATTTTCATTATGACGAATACACGAACAGAAGACCAGGCTCCTAAACACCATAAAAAACACAGTGATTATTCAGCAGAGAGTATTCAGGTACTCGAAGGATTAGAGGCAGTGAGAAAACGTCCTGCGATGTACATCGGGGACATAAGCGTGAAAGGCTTACACCATCTTGTATATGAGGTAGTTGATAATTCCATTGACGAAGCCCTTGCCGGATTTTGCAGCAACATTGTAGTTATCATTAATGAGGACGGTTCAGTAACCGTCCGCGATGACGGTCGCGGAATACCGGTTGACATAATGGAAAAGGAACAGAAGTCAGCACTTGAGGTTGTGCTTACGGTTTTGCATGCCGGGGGTAAATTCAACAAGGATTCCTACAAGGTGTCGGGCGGACTGCATGGTGTGGGTGTATCCTGTGTAAATGCGCTCTCTTCGCATTTTACTGCCAAAGTATACCGTGACGGTAAGGAGTACCAGCAGGAATTCGAGCGAGGAAAACCTTTGTATTCGGTTAAGGAAACCGGGACCAGCAGTCATACGGGGACAGAAATTACTTTTAAACCGGATTCAGAGATATTCATAACCACCGATTACAACTTCGAAATTTTATCCTCCAGGCTTCGGGAACTGTCCTTCCTGAATAAAGGGATAAAATTGATGATCACCGATAAGCGAGAGTTGGAAGAAAATGGCAATGGCGGCCAATACCCTGAGGAGATATTTTATTCTGAAAAGGGTCTTTCCGAATTCGTAACCTTGCTGGATGAAAACCGTGAAAAGCTCACCGGTATAATCCATTTTGAAAATGCAAAGGCTGAGGTACCTGTGGAGGTAGCCATGCAGTATAACACATCCTTTACCGAGAATGTGTTTTCCTACGTAAACAATATCAATACGATTGAAGGTGGTACGCACCTTGCCGGTTTCAGAAGAGGCCTTACGCGTACACTCAAGACATACGCGGAAAAGTCGGGGATGCTATCCAAACTGAAGTTTGACATCAGCGGCGATGATTTTCGCGAAGGCCTGACGGCTGTAATCTCCATTAAGGTTGCCGAACCTCAGTTCGAGGGGCAAACCAAAACCAAGCTTGGCAATTCTGATGTCACCGGATTTGTTGACCAGGCAGTTTCAACCGCATTGTCAAATTACCTGGAGGAGAATCCAAGAGATGCCAAGACAATTGTCCAGAAGGTGATCCTGGCTGCCCAGGCCCGTCATGCTGCCCGAAAAGCACGAGAACTGGTCCAGCGTAAAGGCGTTTTATCCGGATCAGGGTTACCAGGTAAGTTGGCGGATTGTTCTGACAGGGACCCTGTCAAGTGCGAGATATATTTCGTTGAGGGCGATTCTGCAGGAGGTACAGCAAAACAGGGACGCGACCGCCATTTTCAGGCAATTCTTCCGCTGCGGGGTAAGATCCTGAACGTGGAGAAGGCCATGCCGCATAAGATATTTGAGAATGAAGAAATAAGAAATATTTACACTGCTCTCGGGGTTACGGTTGGTACGGAGGATGACAGCAAAGCGCTGAACCTGGAAGGACTAAGATACCACAAAGTGATTATCATGACTGATGCTGATGTTGACGGTTCTCACATTACTACATTAATGATGACTTTCTTTTACCGGCATATGGAGGATCTTATTAAGAACGGGCATCTTTACATTGCCACACCTCCGCTCTACCTCGTAAAAAAAGGCAAAACCGAAAGATATTGCTGGACCGAAGAAGAACGCAGGGCGATTGTCGACGAACTGGGAAAGGGAAAAGATGGCAGCGTACACGTTCAGCGTTACAAAGGTCTGGGCGAAATGAACGCCGAACAGCTTTGGGATACGACCATGAATCCGGCCAATCGTACTCTGCGTCTGGTTACCATTGAAAGCGCTGCAGAAGCTGACCGCGTGTTTTCCATGTTAATGGGCGATGACGTACCACCACGCCGGGATTTCATCGAAAGGCATGCCAAATATGCCCGGATTGACGCATGAGGTCTGCCTCATGATTTCTGGAAAAATGCTGAATTAACGTAGGGTTTTTTACCCTTGAAAGGTATTAATAAGGGTAACAAATACGGGACAAATAACGTTAAACTTGTGTCCTTATGTGTGTAGTACATCATATTATCTGCATGAAAAAACTTTCTTTTACCATTGTCGTTGGTGCCGTTATTATCTGCTTATCAGCCATTTCGTGTGAAAAGCAGGAAGGAGAAGGCGGTACATCTTCCATTACAGGTAAGGTAGTTGTACGACAGTACAATTCAAATTTCACCACACTTACTGAAACTTATTATGCCACGGATGAGGATGTATTCATAATTTACGGTGAAGATCCTGTATACGGCGATAAAACCACCACCAATTACGATGGCACATATCGCTTTGATTACCTGCGTGAAGGGACCTATAAAATTTATGCCTATTCTGAAGATTCCCTTAATTATCCCACGCAGCATGAGATACCGGTAGTGAAAGAAGTCAAAATCACAAAGCGAAACCAGGAGGTTACAGTGGATAATATTGTTATATTAAAATAGTATCTCAGACTTTAAGTTCATGAGGAATGGCTGCTTTGATATTGCCAATAGCCTGCTAAAAAAGTTTGATCCTATTTCGCTGAATGAAATGGACGGAGTAAGGCTCATGGATCGTACTGACGTCAAGTTTGCCTTGTCCTTTGATAGCCTGGCACCGATCCTGGAATCATTGTCGGGTGGCTACAGGGTACTTACCATTAAAAAGCACCGGGTATTCAGCTATCGTACGGACTATTTCGATACTCCTGATCTGAACATGTTCTTTGATCATCATAACGGTAAACTAAACCGGTTTAAGATCAGACACCGGGAATATATTGAATCAAGCCTCAGTTTCCTTGAGGTAAAGTTCAAATCGAACAAGGGAAGGGTAATCAAATCACGGATTGAAAGTCCAAAGGACGACCATCATGCATTTACCGGATTTGTCAGAAATCATACTCCCTATAATCCAAAGACACTTGATCTTACAGTCGTGAACAATTTTAATCGCTTTACACTCGTAGATAACCAGTTACACGAAAGGGTTACAGTGGATTTTAATCTCTCATTCAACGACAAGGTCAGGCATTTTGGATTAAACGGCCTTGTGATCATCGAGGTTAAGCAAAACGGGAAAGACAGGAATAGTCTGATATTTGAAATCATGAAGAAACAAGGTTTGCGACCTGCATCCATCAGCAAATACTGTATCGGTGTATCCCTGCTAAAAAACCATTCCAAATTCAATAATTTCAAGAAAACACTATTATTGATTAATAAATTAAGTCATGTTGAACTCTCTGCTTAGCATTCAGGATTTGTCATTCCTTAGTCTGGATATCATACATCTTGATAATTTTAACGAATTGTTGTTGCGCTTTGCGCTAAACATATCTATTGTCACGGTTATTGTCCGTCTTCTTTATTACCCTGTGGCCAGGAGAAAGGATTACCTGTTCAGTTTCTTTCTGATCAGCGTGCTTGTGTTCCTGCTTTGCTTTTTGCTGGAAAGCGTCAAACTTCAGATTGGTTTCGCCTTCGGGTTGTTCGCTATTTTCGGAATAATCCGTTACAGAACCCTTTCGATTCCCATTAAGGAAATGACCTATCTCTTCATTCTCATTGGTATTTCAGTGATCAATGCCCTGGCCAATAAAAAGATCAGCTGGGCAGAACTTGTGTTTACCAATCTTACCCTGGTATTCCTGGTTTATGGTTTGGAGAGGCTCTGGTTGTTGAAACATGAATCATCCAAGCAAATCACTTTCGAAAAGGTGGATATGATCCAGCCTCAGAAACGTGAGGAACTTATGAAGGAACTGGAGACCAGGACTGGTTTAAAGATCAATCGTATTGACGTCGGAAGAATTGATTACCTGAGGGATACAGCCAAACTGATTATTTACTATTATGAGGATGATAACCGGATAAACCTTGCGGATGAGCGCGACAACGCCTATGCCGGAAATGGCGATGATGATGATTGATTATTCCATGAAAAGAAATCCTTTTCATATCCTTCTTATTTTCATTTTGCCGGTCATTGCACTGCAAAGCGCTGATGGTCAGCAAAACGATTTTCAGTGCTGGCCATCCATACAGATGAATCTTGAGGTTATCAAAAACCTCAAGGTGCAAATTGAGGAAGAAGTCAGACTTCAGGAGAACTGCAGCCAGTTTGGTAAGCAAATCAATGATATTGGATTGAGTTACAGAATCAATAAGTACCTGAGAACCGCTCTCTATTACAGGATTGAGGCCGACTGGAAAAATGCGGATGATTTTGTGTGGAGAAATGGTGCGTATGCGGATGTTGCATTCAGATATGAACCCGGAAGATTTACCCTGGGATACAGGCTACGTGTGCAATCATCCAGAATAGAAATGGGAAACAAAGAGGAACAGCTGTTTAGCCGGATCAGAAACCGTCACAAATTCACTGTGGAGTATGATATCAAGGGTATTCCAATAGCTCCGTTTGCCGAAGGTGAATTGTTTATCGACTTTGGAGGCCCCGATGGTTATTCGCTTTCGAGTTACCGGGCGTGGGCCGGTGTAAGTTATGCCATTAACAAACAGAACGAGTTGAGCCTGAAATATGGAATCGATCAGGAATTGAATACTCCGGATCCCTTACGGGCATTTGTAATTGCCGTTAGTTATTCAGTAGATCTTAAATTACCGTCGGTTAAATGAAAATACGGTTGATTTGCTCTTTTTAACAAGATTGGCCAGCAGGGATAGTTTATACAGATCGAAGGCAAAGATGCTGGGATTCGAGCCCAGGAGGTTTCTCATGACCTGATTGGCGATCAGGTTATAAAAGCCCTGGTAAAAGCCTACCAATCTAAATTTTCTCATGACCTCATAAGCTCGCAGGATTTTTATATCCGGAATATCCTTGCGCAATATTTTCCCCTTTTGCAGCAACATCAAAAGATTCTCAATACCCTCACTGGTTTTCCTTATAAATTCCCATGATATTTCCAGGCCAATATGCACCAGGGGATTTTGAATGTATTTCACAGGAATCCCTCTTTTTTTAAGTTCAAGTCCGAATAGTGTATCCTCATGCCCATACAGCACGATACTTTCATCGAAATGTATCTGGTCCAATATTACCTTGGGAATTAGAAAGTTATTGGTCATGAATGAACGGTATGGATTCCTGCCTCTTATGGTATCCGACCGTTGTTCCCTGCGGATCCCATAAAGCCATCTCAGGAGAAATTCATGATCTTCGGGAGGTTCTTTTTTATAAATACGACCGCCGCATACCACTACATTTTTGTCGCAAAAAGGCAGGTAATTTACTATGTACTGATCCGAAGGAATCTCGGAATCACAATCCATAAACAGCAAGGATGAATAGGTCGCCATTTCTGCCAGCCGGTTGCGGATACGGGCACGACCGATATTTTTGTCTAGTTCACAGAATCGGACCTGTGACAGATTGCTGACGTCCTTGTTTTGGTCCCTCAGTAATTCTGATGAACAATCATCAAGAACAATGATCTCGAATGGAATGGATGCTCTGGTAGCCTGAGTGTGCAATTCAGTTACCAACGATACGATGTGATAATTATAAACTGGTACAAGAATTGACAACATGATGGTTACCCGAATGGGAGAAGAATTGATTAAGAAAAGTTTTTTAAATATTTAGTCAGGTCATATATCGATCCGAAGTGAAGGCATTTGTCATGATGATGCAGTTGCCATGCAGGAGCGTCATTAATTTCTTCAACATAAATCTTAAAATGTGATGCACCTTCATCAATCGCAAGGAAACCAATTCTTTCCATGGCTTTTTTTGTCAGTAACCTGTATTTGCTTTCACCACTGACAGTCACTTCATTTTTGCATGCTCTCCGGAAGCGGAACGAGAAAGTTTTACTGTCAAATTCAGCAGGCGAATTTAAGAACAATTTATGAAATACCTTATTAATTAACAAATCTTCAGGTGCCCCCTGGTAGAGATTTCCGTCCGCCATTATCCAAAGTTTATCAGCCGCATCCATGGCGATGGCCAGATCATGCGTGGTAAAAAGGATGGTTTTCTGCTGGACCATAGAGAGATCATTCAGTATCCTCAGTATTTCGTAACGTGCCGGCAAATCAAGAAAGGCAGTAGGTTCATCCAATATGATTACCGGAGTATCCTGAGCAAGCGCCCTGGCAATCATAACCCTCTGTCGTTCCCCGTCGCTCAGTTCGTGCACGGGTTTCTGCATTAAATGCGATACTCCGGTCAGTTCCGAAGCCTCATGCACGATCTTCAAATCAGGTTGACTCAGTTTTCCAAACCAACCGGTATAAGGAAATCTTCCGATGGCTATCAGTTCAGAGACCGTCAGATGTTCAGTGATCACAGCTTCAGTGGAAACAAAGCTTATCAGTTTCGCCATTTCCTTAACAGGTATTTTGGTATTGTCTGTATCATCCAAAAGGATCTTGCCGTCGAGCCGGGGCTGCAAACCTGCGATAGTGCGCAGCAATGTGCTTTTTCCGATGCCGTTACGACCAATAATTCCTACCATCTCCGCTTTACTTAGCTCGACATTGATTGGTCCGAATACAACCCTTTCTTTCCCCATGGCAGTCCGGTAACCAATCCGGAGGTCAACCAGTTTCACACGCTGTTTACTGAAGGTTTTGCTTTCCATAAAGAATCGTCAGCTAATACTTACCAGTCGTCGGTTGTAAATGATCACCCAGATAACAACAGGGATCCCAAGAATGGCAGTTACCGAATTGACAGGTAAAAGAAGTCCGGATCCCGGTATTTGCGATATTACATCAGCCATCAGCATCAGAACTGATCCAAGGAGCAACGATGCAGGAATAAGAATGAAATGATTGGCAGTTCGAAACAACAACCTTGCCACATGCGGGACGGCAATCCCGACAAAGGCTATTGGCCCGCAAAATGCGGTAATACTACCGGACAGGATGCTGGTAGAAAGAAAAACCAAAAATCTTGCTTGTTTAATATTTACACCCAGACTGCGTGAATAATTCTCACCCAGCAGAAGAGCATTCAGAATCTTAATGGTTAAAAGTGTCAGAAGAAATCCAACAACAATTCCGGTTGCCAAAACACGTAACTGATCATAGGTGAGGTTTCCAAGACTTCCCATGGACCAGATTACAAAAGCCTTAAGCACAGATTGCTGGCTGAAATACTGAAGGATGCTGACAAAAGCAGATGTTGCACTCCCAAATAGGATACCCAGGATGAGGATTGTCATGATATCCCGAACCCTCAAAGAAATGAACGTAATAAGAAGTAAGACCAGTCCTGCTCCGGCCCAGGCGGACAGTATCAGCGTCCAGTTGCCCAGGTAGCTGAGGTTGTGGATAATAAAGAAGTCTCCGAAGCCAAGAATCACCAAAGCCACCCCCAGACTAGCGCCTGCGCTGACACCGAGTACATCAGGCCCGGCAAGCGGATTCCGGAAGACTGTTTGCATTTGCAGTCCGCTTACCGATAAAGCCGAACCTGCCAGCACTGCAGTGATTGCTTTGGGCAACCTGAAATCAAACAGGATGGTTTTCCAAACCTTATCCTGCGAGGCGCCTGACAGGAGGCCAATGATCTCTGATGCAGGAATTTTAACAGCACCTGTCATCAGATCCGTGAGAAAAAGTATAATAAAAATAACAGCCAGCAACAGGAATAGCAAGGCTGTTCTCATTCGAACAGCACTATCCAGGGAGGTTCCTGCATTAGTAATCATGAGTGCTTATTGGAGTTTCCTGTAATATTTCAGCTTATGCGAAGGTAATAATTGTGGGTGTAAGATGTATATGAGATCCGAAAGGATGATATCCGGTTCTACAACCCCTGATTCAAAGAATGCATTCCCACCAGCGCTATTCAATACGTTATTGTTATTAAAAAGCTTGTCATTCTTATACGAAGGCAATTTCCCAAACCGTTCATCCACAGCCAATACATCCGATTTTGACCGTGCTTCTCCCGGATTCAACCAAAAATCTGCTGACAAAGCGAACTCATATACCTTTTCAAGGGCCATGGGACGGCTTTCGTTATAATCCAGGTGTTCCCACAGGTATTTTCCGCCGGCATCCGTAATTAGATGTGCCACATAGCTTTGTGATCCTGAAACATACCAGGTACCCCGCCAGGGTAAACCCAGCAACACAGAGGGCTTGTTTCCGGCTTTCAATGCCATGTGTCTCAGCCCTTCATACCGCGTGGCCACTGAGTCGAATTTCACAGCTGCGTCCTCTTCCAGGTCATAGAAAGCAGCAAATACCTTTAACCATTCCATTTTTGCCAGGGGTTCTTTTTCGAGGTATTCACCAATCATAACTACAGGAATTCCAAGTTCAGTAAGCTTTATAATCGTATTTGTCACAGAACTGTTGATACCATATGCAAAAACCACATCAGGCTTTAATTTTAGCAACAACTCATAATTCAGGTTTTCATCATATCCGACATCTGCAACAAGGTTACTGTCAAGTCTTGCCCGAAGCGTTTCATTAACAACGTAGGATCTTCCGGATATTCCGGTCACAGAAGCTGTTTGTTCCAGAAACCCGATAAATCCAATATGGGTAGTAGAGAGGCAGACCACGTTTTTCACCGGGGTTTTGATCCGGCAGGTGAACTCATCAACAATTCCCGATGCAGGGAACGTATCGCTCAGCATGTAATGGTAACGGATTCCGTTAGCCTGTTGCCAGGGATCTTTGACAGTTATAACTATACAATTACCGCTTTCCCTGTAGTTGAATCCCCTGGCATACCTGATTGTGTCAGTTGCAGCCGAATCCGGACCATTATGCCTCTTATCAGCTTTTCCTATACATTGTGTAAAAACAATACAGCATAGAAGCAAAAACGGGATCCTGCTCATTGCATTTCGATTTCCTGGTAACCTTCGCCCGGGCGAACTTTGGTCTGCGACAAAAAGTACTGCTGGGTTATCGGCTTTCCGTTTACCGAATATTGGGCGCCGCTGTACGTGGTGAACCTGACATGCCTGAAATCCTGTGCCTGGTTATCGCGGACTATTATATACCGGTAGGTTTCCTTGTATTGTTCTCTGTACTTTTCAAGGGTAATTCCCGATGGGTATTTTGATTTCAGTTCATCCAGGTATTTTTGCCTTTCCGATTCGTTTTTAAAGTTAAGTTCCGCCATTGGAATGGCTGCTGTGGCCTTGGGCTTACCGGTAGTTGCTGATGCGGTGCTTTTGGAAGTGGTCTGCGAAATCGTGCGCATGATCTCATCGATATGGGTAATGCGTTGTTTGGCATACGCACTAGCGGGTTCATAGGTCAGTGCCTTTTTATAACTGTCTTTTGCCACTTGGTAATTTCCGGCATCGTAAGCATTATCTGCCGATTTAATCAATGATTCATAAGTGGCCTTACGGGCCGCATCGGCCTGATTCTGCCGATCTGCTTCGGCCAGAAGGTATTCTATCTTTTTAAGTTGATCATTGGCAAGGGCATCTCCCGGCATCTGTTTCAGGGCTTCGTTGTAACTGCTTTTCGCTGAAAGGTAATTCTTGCTTTCGAAGTATGCATTTCCTGCATTCATGGCGGCAGTATAGGCGTCAGCCTTTGCTTTGGCTTCATCCCGTTCTTTTTGCCGGATCCGGATCAGATTCTCTATTTCCGATATTCTGTCTTTGGGAAAAGTCTCCTCAGGTTTAAGTTTAAGCGCCCTGCCATATTCATCCCTTGCCTGGATGTAATCTTTGGCTTTGAAATATTTATCTGCATTTACCAGTGCAAGGTTGTATGCATTTTCATTGGCCTGTTTTTCGGCTAAAAGCCTTTCCTGTTCAGCATTAGCCCTTATTACCTCATCCAGCTTTTGTCTGGGGTACGTTTCGTTTGGCATTAGTTCCACTGCTTTTTCATAGGAAATCCTGGCCCCTGTATAATTTTTCAAGCTCAGCTGCTGGTCTGCCGTTTTCACCACTTCATCATATTTCTTCCTCTTTACCTGATCTGCTTCAAGTTTTTCCTGTGCCTGTTTCATCAACAGATCGATTTCAGTTATTTTAGCCTTGGCCGAAGCATCTGCCGGTTTTACGGCAAGGGCTTCCTGGAATGCATTCCTGGCAGTACTGTAATCTTTTGCGGTCAAGGCTGCTGTGCCACGATCCATGGCTGCCTTATAGGTTTCCTCAACTTGCTTTTGTCTGCCGGCCAATTCCGCTGCCAAAATATTATCGATGGAAGATATTTTCTGATTGGCATAGGTGTCCCCTGGCTTGATTTGCAGTGCCCGGCCATATGAAGCCCTGGCAGTTGCATAATCGCGGTCATTGAATGACTTATCAGCAGATGCAATTACATCTTTGTATTGACTTGCAACCAGTTGCTCCTGTTCTCTGATTTTTCGCTGCTCTTCAATAAGATGCTCCACCTCAGCTGATTTGGCTGTTGCATATGCATCCCCGGGTTTAATGCTCAAAGCTCTCTGAAGATATTCCTTAGCCTGGGTATACGATTTCTGGGCAATTGCGGTATTGGCCGCGCCGATTGCCGCCTTATAGCCTTCTTCAGTGGCCTTCAGCCTGGCAGCCTGTTCAGATGCAATTGAATTGTCGATGGACGCAATTTTCGACTGAGCATATTGATCGCCAGGTTTGATCGCCAGGGCTTGCGTATAGGTATCTTTTGCTTTGGAAAGGTCTTTGTTCTTCAGATATTCATCCGCAGTTGCAATGGTCTTGGCATACTGCTCTTCCAATGATTTTCGTTTAGCCAGTTCCATTTCGAGCCGATCCGCTTCTGCAAGTTGTGTTTTGGCTGTCAGATCATCAGGCTTATAGGACAAAGCTTTTTGATAATACTCCTTTGCCAGTGGAAACTGATTCTGTGCCAGAGCTTTATTGGCAGCAACAACTGCTGCCGCATAATTGTCCTCTTTGCTTTTTTGCAAGGCGGCTTGCTGGGCTGCAACTGCATTATCAATTGTTTTTATACGCTGGGCAGGATAGGGATCGGCAGGTTTCATGCTCATCGCTTTGGAATAGCTCTGCCTGGCCTCATCGAT
>JGI11641J44799_10000322_pt1 | contig 14085 bp, 11 predicted proteins | sample WetSurSiteA1Bulk_FD_44799 | JGI IMG/M metagenome (IMG submission 44799) | reverse complement strand
GCAGGTCTCGCAGCGATGAGGCAATAGCAGCTGCAACTGCCAGGTCAGCAGCAGGTTCCTCAACCTGGATGCCTCCGACCACATTTACGAACACATCCTGGTCAGCAAGGCGCAAGCCCAGCCGGCGAGCCAGAACTGCAGTCACCAGCAACAGGCGATTGAAGTCAATGCCATTGGGGGTGCGGCGAGGATTGCCAAACGCGGTCGGGCTGGAGAGCCCTTGTACCTCCACCAGGATCGGACGAGTGCCCTCCATGGTCACAGCGATGGCACTTCCGGGTGCGTTCACCATGCGCTCTGCCAAGAATGCTTCAGACGGGTTGGTGACCTCCACCATGCCGCGCTCACGCATCTCGAACACCCCCACCTCAGAGGTGGCACCGAAGCGGTTCTTCACCGACCGGAGCAGCCGGTAAGATTGAAAGCGATCACCCTCCAGGTAAAGCACCGTATCTACGATGTGTTCCAGCACACGTGGGCCAGCAATGGCGCCCTCCTTGGTGACATGCCCGATGAGGAAGATGGCCATGCCAGAGCTCTTCGCCAGCTCACGAAAGCGGGAGGCACACTCGCGCACCTGGGTTACACTTCCAGCGCCGGATTCCAGCTCTGGCATATAGGTTGTCTGAATCGAGTCGACGATGACGAGGGCAGGCTTAACCGCGCTGATATGCTCGAGCATCACCCCAAGGTTGGTCTCCGTGACCAGCAGCAAACCCTCTGGCATTCCCCCCTGCTCATCCTTGAGCAGGCGTACGGCGCGCATCTTGATTTGCCGCTCCGACTCCTCACCGGAGATGTAAAGCACCACTCCGGCTCGTGCTATCTCAAGCGCCACCTGCAGCAATAGCGTACTTTTGCCAATACCAGGGTCACCCCCAACCAGGACGATCGAGCCTGGCACGACGCCCCCTCCCAGCACCCGCGCGAATTCCCCGATGGAGAGCGCCCAGCGTTCATCGACATCTCCCTCGATTTCAGTCAATCGTTGGGGCACAGAAGCACCGGTCAGGCCGCGGCCGGCAGCATGCACGGACTTTCCAGGTGGGGCAACAATCTCCTCCACCATGCTGTTCCAGGCACCGCACTGTGGGCAGCGCCCCATTGGACGGGCAGTTGTGCGCCCGCATTGCTGGCAAACGTATTGGGTATGTGTCTTTGGCATAGGGAAATTATATCAAGTACTGATTATATGATAGGGAAAAAGCATTGCATCTCAATGGATTTTTTATGAATATAAAAACGAGGCGCTTTCTTCAATCGAAAGTGCCTCGAGTAGGGATCTAGAAATACCGATTTGAATAAACGCCTGGATTAAGCGCCTTCGACCGCTGGCTCTTTCTCTGCTTCACGGCGCAACACCACCTCGTCTTCCCGGTAATCCACGATGATGGCATCTCCATCCGAGAAAGATCCAGATAGAAGTGCATCTGATAGCACATCTTCCACCTTCTGCTGGATGACACGCTTCAAGGGTCTGGCACCCATATCGGGGTCGTAGCCCAGTTCAGCCAGCCTGTCAAGGGCAGCAGGGGTGGCAACCAGAGAGATGTCATGGTCTTTCAGACGGTCAGCTACTTTATCCAGCTCAAGCCTGACGATCTCCTTGATGTCATCCTTGCTGAGTGCTCTGAAGACGATGACCGAATCCAGCCGGTTGATGAACTCAGGACGGAATACCCGTTTAAGCGANTCCATCAGCTTTTTCCGCATTTCTTCGTAGGCCAACTTTTCTTCGGTCTCTTCATCCTGTTTCAAGGCAAAACCCAGAGAAGTTTGCCGCTTGATCATTTCGGCACCAATGTTGGAGGTCATTACCACGATGGCGTTACGGAAATCCACCTTGCGGCCGCGTGCATCGGAGAGATGCCCCTCTTCCATGATCTGTAACAGCATATTATGGGCTTCAGGGTGAGCTTTCTCCACTTCGTCAAAAACCACGATTGAGTACGGGCGCCTGCGCAAAGATTCAGTGAGCTGCCCAGCCTCCTCATAACCCACATAACCGGGAGGTGCACCCACCAGCCGGCTGACTGTATGGCGTTCCATGAATTCCGACATATCCAACTGGATCAAGGCTTCCTCGCTACCAAACATGAAGCGAGCCAGTGCCTTAGTCAGCTCGGTCTTACCCACCCCGGTTGGACCGAGGAACATAAATGAACCAATCGGACGGCGCGGGTCCTTCAACCCAGCCCGGGCTCGACGGACAGCTTTGGAGATAGCCTGAATGGCCTCATCCTGTCCGATAATGTGTTTCTGCAGGTCACTTTCCATCTGCAGCAGTCGCTCTGATTCTGCCTGAGCAATTTGCATCACTGGGACGCCTGTCCACATCGCCACCACCTCTGCGATATCCTCCGAGGTCACTATGGGGCTGCTGGCACGGTCCCAACCTGTCCGCAGGTAATCCATCTGACGTTCCAATTCGTCCATACGTTCCTGAATGTCCTGAGCATCATCTGCACGTCCATCTTCCAGGGCAAGCGCATGATCCTGGCGTAAACCTTTCAGCTGGACCATCAGCTCCTTGGCGGTCTTGGCAGCCGGGCTTTTATACATGCGCACGCGGGAAGATGATTCATCGATCAAATCAATCGCTTTATCCGGAAGGAAACGCTCAGTGACATAACGGGCAGAGAGATGTGCTGCCGCATTCAACGCCTCATCNGAAATGGTTAGACGGTGGTGCTCTTCATAAGCCGTGCGAACCCCACGCAGGATCTCGATGGTTTCNTCAACGGTGGGTTCATCCACCATGATGGGCTGAAAACGCCGTTCAAGTGCTGCATCACTCTCAATATATTTACGATATTCATCCATGGTGGTGGCACCAATTACCTGCAACTCACCGCGCGAGAGGGCGGGTTTCAGGATGTTGGCTGCATCCACGCTGGAACCAGCAGCCCCTGCACCCACGAGCATGTGTACCTCGTCGATAAACAGGATAGCGCCGGATGATTTCAACTCATCGATGACCCGTTTCAGGCGTTCCTCGAACTGCCCCCGGTACATCGTGCCAGCTACGAGTGATCCCACATCCAGCTGCATAACACGCTTGTTCATCAAGGGTGCCGGCACATCATTCTCAACGATGCGTTGCGCCAGGCCTTCAACAATCGCAGTCTTGCCCACTCCTGGCTCACCGATCAATGCCGGGTTGTTCTTGTTACGTCGTGCCAGGATCTGGATCACGCGCTCGATTTCCATCTGCCGGCCAATTACCGGATCCAGCTTGTTCTCTTCAGCCAGGCTGGTTAAGTCAGTAGCCAATTGATCCACCATGGGGGTTTTTCCCTTGCCAGCTTCTTTCGAGGGTTGCTCGGTAGCTCCCACAGGTGTTCGGCGCGTAGATTGCTCTGTGGGGGTAGTATGCGTGCTTTCCTCCAGCACCCTGCGCGTCTGGCGCCTGATTTGCTCCGCAGAGACTCCCATTTTTCGCAGCACATCCAAAGCCACCCCTTCACCCAACTGCACCAACCCCAGCAGCAGATGCTCAGTTCCAATGTAATGATGCCCCATTTTACGGGCCTCTTCTACTGCGTTTTCCAGGGCGCGTTGCACACCTGGTGATAGATCAAGTTTTGCGGATGTCGCCTGCCCCATCCCGGTAATGCGGATGATCACTTCTTCCATGCGCGTTGCATCCAAACCCAGCTCATGTAACACCCTGCCGGCTACGCCACCTTCTTCCTTCATCATTCCCAGGAGGAGATGCTCAGTACCAATATAATCCTGGTGCAGCCTCTCAGCTTCCTGGTGCGCCAGGCTTAATACCCGTCTAGCTCGCTGTGTAAAACGTTCCATTCCAGCCATAACAATTTCCTCGCTAATATTTCGATCAGGATATAAATTGTCCGATTGAAGATTCTACCAGAATTTACTCTCCGTGAATGTATATTTTGTGTTAGAGTCCTCTAAGTATTGACTAAATAATAGCGGGGCTTCTGTTAATGAAGTCCCGCTTATCCTATTCTTCAGGTTGGTAAGTATATTCAATTCACTTAACAAAACAGAAATTACCTATGAGCCTTCCTATTCCTTTGACTCACCTATGGGTGCTTCTTCGGTGGTCGGAGCCTGCTGGTCGGAAACCGCTTCCTCGGCTGGTGACGCTGGCTCGTCGTAAACTGGTTCCTCGGCTAGTGAGGCTGGCTCTTCCGGCGCAATTTCTTCAGTAGCAGCTTCGGCCACTTCGTCAGGTTCATCTTCAACCTGGGTTGCAGCAGGCTGACCGGAAAGCATCATCTCATAATCCATATTGGCATAGGCCATTGAATCTACTTTTCGTAAGGATAATCCGATNCGTCGTCGTTCGGCGTCCAATTTNATCACTCGCAAGGTGACTACATCACCTTCCTTGACCACTTCCTTGGGGTGATTAATGCGNTGGTCACTCAACTCTGAGATGTGGATCAGACCCTCCAAATCTTCATCCAGCTTGGCAAACGCCCCAAATTTGGTCAGGTGGGTGATGGTAGCCTCCACAAGCTGACCTTCCTTTAAATTCGANATTTTTACCATCCATGGATCAGGCTGAAGCTGACGGATCGACAGACCNATGCGCTTACGCTCCTGATCGACTGCAATCACCTTNACTTTTACTTCCTGCCCAACTTTTAGAACCTCACCCGGGTGCTCAATGCGTTCCCAGCTGATCTCGGAAAGGTGCACCAGGCCATCTGCACCATCGATATTGACAAAAGCTCCGAAGTCCGCCAAACTGGTCACGCGTCCAGTTTTTACCGCACCTTCCTGGAGCTCATCCAGGAGGCGATCTTTGATGGTTTCACGGGTTTCCTGTAGTGCTGAACGCTCTGAGAGGATCAGGCGATGACGGGCTCGGTCTACTTCAATAACTACTACCTTGATCGGCTCGCCCACCATCTTGCTCCAACGGACATCGACTGATTCGTTATCCTCTACCCGACGCATCACACTTACTTGTGACGCCGGGACAAACCCGCGTAGCAAACCGAGTGGAACGATCAGTCCACCCTTGTTATAACCGATTACTTTACAATCAAAACCTTCGCCNGAGGCTTTCATTTTTTCTGCTTCAAACCAATCGCTTTCTTCCCGGGCGCGCATATAAGAGAGGATCAAATTACCGCTTGGATCCTCGGGGTTCAATACATAGACTGGTATTTCCTGACCAACCTGGAAACTCTCAAATGCTTCTGCAGGGATTTGTTCTTTTTCTTTCCCCGATATCACCCCTTCTGATTTGGTTCCCACGCTTACGAGGATTTCATTCTCTCCAATGCTGGCGATGACTCCAGTACGTATCTCGCCTTGCTTCGGAAAATCAAGATTTAATCCTTCTTCCTGCAAAAGTTTTTCCATTGAGCCCGGGGTTGATGCCGGGCGTTCATCCGGGGTCGTGGCGTTTATCTGTCCTTCTGGTGCTGCCTCCTGCCCAAGCTGGGCATCCGTCTGATCCATATGTTTACTCCGGTTAAATTAAAATTCGAACTTCCATTATACACTAGTTTTATCCAATATTTTTGAACGGGAGGAGACATTCTAATGTCCTTGACGAAACCAGGATAATAGGCAAAAATTACCTGTTATGAATCATGGTAATTCGTATGCCGGTATTTCGCTTCGTCCAGCTACCCTGGGTGACGACAAAACCATACGCAACATTATCTCCCAGGTCAGGATCAACCCTCTGGCTTTAGACTGGCATCGTTTTATTTTAGCGATAGATTCCAATGGAAATGTAATTGGTTGCGGGCAGGTCAAACCGCATTCAGATGGCTCGCTGGAGCTGGCATCTATTGCTGTACTNCCTGATTGGCGCGGNAAGGGCGTAGCCCGGCTGATCATCGAATACCTGCTCAAACAACACCCGGGCAGGATCTATCTCACCTGCCGATCGAATCTTTCCTCCATGTACCAGAAATTTGGTTTCCAGGCAATTATGCCCGCCGAAATGACCCCCTATTTCCGCCGTTTACACCGCATCGTGGCTTGGATCAATAAATTGTTCCGCCAGCCTCATAGCATGTTGGTGATGAGGCGAAATTAGAGGATCAGCTAAGTTCTCCTGGATAAGGACTTTTCAGGTATTTTGCTCATGGCGTATTCCGCCAAAGCGGTGATGGTCAGGCTTGGGTTGACTCCCGGGTTACCAGGCATGATTGAGCCATCCACCACATATAAACCGGGGTAATTGTGGACTTGAAAATTCACATCAACTACTCCCTCGTTTTCGTTCCGACCTAAAGGAACACCTCCCATCAGGTGAGCAGTGATTGGGAAATTAAACAGGCTGTCCATAAAGGTGGCTCCTGGAATCCCATTCATTTTCTGTGCAAATCGACGCGTGATGGTGTTGCTGATTGCGGGTGATTTTGGTAGTTGTACTCCTTGTTCTCTACGAAACATCACTCCCTTACGGAAAAGTGTAAATATATTTCGACTCAAACGCATCTTCAACAGCTCTTCCACAGGTTGCATCATTAACAGGATAGTCGTATAACGCGCCCAGCGTGAAAAGAACCTGGCATATAAAAAATCGATGGGGTGGCGAATAATTCCCCACAACGTACGTATCATCCTAACAGGGATGGTCCCACCCTCAATTAAAGGTGCAGTGAGATTACGAATCAAGGATGAGCCATCTGAAAAACGAACCGGCTCAATGTTCGTCACCCCATCTACACAAATAATAGATGTGATAGCAACCCCTTTTGAATAATCAATATTCTTATCCCGGCTGACCGCGGCTTGAAGGTTTTCACTATTTGTACGTACATTATCACCCAGGCGACTGGATAGCCGCGTCAGGGATTTGGTTTGCTCTCGACAGCGAAAGAGCAATTCCAATGTCCCGAGGGTCCCAGCAGCGACGATAACATTGCGTGCACGGACTGTTTTGCGAGGATGATATACCCAATCGGTGGTCTTGCAATACTCTACTTCGTATCGGGCTCCATCCTGGTCCTCCTTCTTCAAAGGACGAATGTCCCTGACAGTGGCTTCAGGCAGGACCTGGACTCCCAACTTTTCTGCAAAATATAGGTAATTCTTCGGTAAGGTGTTTTTAGCATTGTAACGGCAACCAACCATACAGCCACCACAGAAATTACAGCCTGCCCGTTCTGGGCCTTCACCGTTGAAATATGGGTCAGGGACAGTTTCATTTTCGGTTCCAAAGAACACCCCCACCTCAGTTGGACGGAATGTGTGAGCGACATTGCGTTCCTCAGCAATTTCCCGCAGAATGTCGTCAGCTCTCCATAAACGAGGGTTGGTCGTTACACCGAACATGCGCTTGGCAGTATCGTAATGCGGGCGGAGAATACTCTTCCAATCTGCCAAATTATGCCAGCTTGGCGCTTCAAAGAGACGATCATCGGTTTCCAATAACACATTGGCGTACATCAAACTACCCCCTCCAACGCCACTGCTCCGCAGTGCAATGGCTCCATTCAGGAAGGCGAGCTCCCAAAGGCCATAACAACGAAAATAGGGGAGCCAAAGAGATTTCGGGATATTCCAATTCGTTTTTGGGAAATCCGTATCTTCAAAACGTTTCCCCCGTTCCAAAATCAGCACTGAATATCCCTTTTCAGCCAGACGCATGGCAGATACGCTACCACCAAAACCCGATCCGATGACCACAAAATCATATACGTGTGCATCCATGATCAAAATCCTCCCCAAAAAGAGTCAAGATTGGTGCCCGGGGTTTCCCACCCAGTATGCTAGTATTGATAAAAGCCTTTTCCGGACTTCCTGCCCAGGTATCCCGCGTCAACCATCTTACGCAACAACGGGCATGGGCGGTATTTATCGTCTCCCAGGTCGCGTTGCAAAACTTCCATCACGAACAGTACCACATCCAATCCGATCAGGTCAGCTAGAGTAAGCGGACCCATGGGATGGTTCATCCCTAACTTCATCACCGTATCAATCGCTTCAGGTGTTCCAATCCCTTCCTGCAAGGCGAAGATGGCTTCGTTGACCATCGGGCACAGGATGCGATTGGAAATGAAGCCCGGCGAATCGTTGGCTTCGACCGGTTCTTTGCCCATTTTCCGGCATGCTTCCACAGTGCTGGCTGTTGTTTCTTGAGATGTTGCCAGGCCGCGGATCACCTCCACCAACTTCATCAGTGGCACCGGGTTCATGAAATGCATCCCAATCACATTCTCGGGGCGTATCGTGACTGCTGCAATTTTGGTGATACTTATCGATGAAGTATTGGTCGCCAGGATTGCTTCTGGTTTGGCAATTACATCCAGCTCTCGGAACAGAGCCAGTTTAAGTTCTGGGTTTTCTGTGGCGGCTTCAATCACCAGTTCAGCATCTGAGACGCCTTCCAGGTTTATGCTAGTTTTTATGTTTAATGCGGCTTGCTTCTGCTCTTCGGTGATTGCCCCCTTACTCAGCAGCTTCTCAACAGATTTAGCAATCGTCGCCTGTGCCCGTTCCACCTGCCCAGGGACTACATCCATCATGGTGACCTGATAACCTGAGGTGGCTGCCACCTGGGCAATCCCGTTTCCCATCGTTCCTGCACCCACCACAAAAATCGAGCGAATATCCATAGGTTCCTCCTTATGAATAATACATTCAAACGATTAACAATCGAAGCATTCTTCTGTATATGTTGGAGATTGCTCCGGCAAGGGTCGCCTCGTAATGACAATATGACTATCTGTTATTGCAAGGTGTGGTTTTTACGACAAAGCAATCTTCAAGTATCATTATGAATATAATCTGGCTCAAAATAAGCCAATACACAAAATCGAACAGATTAAATTTGCTTTTCTTGGGTTAATTACTCCACCTCAATCGCCATGGCCACGGCTTCCGATCCGCCCAAGCACAGAGAAGCCATCCCCTTTCTTAATCCTCGGTCCTTGAGGGCATAGATAAGAGTGGCTAGCAGGCGCGCACCACTGGCTCCAATCGGGTGTCCCAAAGCAATCGCGCCACCATTGACGTTGACCTTATCCCAGCTCCAACCCTGTTCAGCCAATTCGTAGCCGTTGGCTAATGCCTGCGCTGCAAATGCTTCATTCAGCTCAATCAAATCCACATCCGTCAGTTTCCAATTAACTTGCTTTAATACCATCGGGATGGCCTTGGCAGGTGCAGCGAACAGGTATTTCGGAGCAAGTGCTACATTCCCATAACCAAGAATGTGCGCCAGGGGTTTAATGCCCATCTGCTCAGCATTTTCCCGGCTAGACACCACCACTGCGGCTGCGCCGTCATTCAAGCCAGGCGCATTCCCTGCAGTCACTTTCCCGTCTTTTTGAAAAGCCGGACGTAGGTTGGATAAGCCCTCCAGGGTGGTCTCCCGACGTGGTGTCTCATCCGTATCCACCACGGTTACCTGCCCCTTACGACCCTTTACTTCCACGGGCACAATTTCCTGCTTGAATTTTCCACCATCCATGGCTGCGATAGCTTTTATCTGGCTCTTATACGCAAATTCATCCATTGCTGCGCGCGTGACGTTGTACTCATTGGCGATAAATTCAGCCGCATCCCCCATTCCCCAATTTTCCAGAGAGCACCACAAACCATCTTTGAGTAGTGCGTCGGTGAGCTGGGCATGTCCGAATCGCAGGCTTCCGGTACGCCCGTCCACCAGGAAGGGTGCCCGGCTCATGCTTTCCATGCCTCCAGCAACAAATAAATCACCATCGCCTGCCCTGATAGCCTGAGCCGCTAGCATAACGGCCTTCAATGCTGAACCGCATACTTTATTGATCGTGAATGCTCCCACCGAAACTGGCAAGCCGGCATGAATGGCCACCTGTCGAGCCGGATTCTGGCCCAAGCCTGCCGAGACCACATTCCCCATAATCACTTCGTTGATATCGATCGGGTTGGGTATTCCAGCACGTTCCACGGCTGCTTTTACCACCCAAGCCCCTAAATCAATCGCTGATAAACAATTAAAACCACCCTGAAAACTCCCCGAAGGTGTACGCACGGCACTCAAAATAACCGCCTCTTTGTTCTTTTCGCTCATTTTCTTTTCTCCTGGAAAATTCGAAGTTGGATGATGAATACTATGATCGATGATTCATCCTGCCTCACCAGAAACGGGATATGTTGTTGAGTGAGCTGGCTTACCACGCATCTCTTACTCTTCGGTACGTTTCCTCCAAAAGTTCTGGCAAGACGCGTGTTTGAGAAATGGAGGACATAAAGTTGGTGTCTCCCACCCAGCGGGGCACGATATGTAGATGAACATGGTCTAAAATCCCAGCCCCAGCTGCACTGCCAATATTTATTCCTAAATTATATCCCTGTGGTTTATATAGCACTTCCAGCACCTGCAACGCCCGCGCAGCCTGGTCCATGATATCCGTCCGAGAACTGCTTTCCAGTAATTCCAAGGACGGTTGGTGCTGGTATGGAACAACCATCAGATGACCGCTGGTGTAGGGAAAGCGGTTAAGCATCACAAATGCTTTTGGTCCCCGGAAAACGATCAAGTTGTCCGGACCATCCACAAGTTTCAATCCGTTGCAAAAGATGCAGCCTTGGTCAGTTTTGGGTGCCAGAATGTATTCCATACGCCACGGAGACCAGAGATAATCCATAGGACTGACTTATTGTAGCAAAGAATCAAGCTTTACGGAATAGTTGACATCTAAAAATAACGCGTGTATCCTCATACACATGCCTCAACTGCCTCTTTTTGAGCCCCAGATCCCCACTTCATGGACAGTATCTGACTTAACCCGCTACCTGCGCGAGTTGATCGAATCTGATGAGGTACTACAGGATGCCTGGGTGCAGGGAGAAGTGTCAAATTTCTCCCGGGCTAGTTCGGGTCATGTGTATTTCACACTAAAGGATAATTCAGCTTCATTACGATGTGTGATGTGGCGCAATACTGTGATCAGGCAAAGCTTCATTCCACGTGATGGTGATGCAATCGAAGTACACGGTTCGATTAGCGTGTATGAAGCTGGTGGCCAGTACCAGCTCTACGCGGATATCTTTCGCCTGGCTGGTGAAGGTGCCCTTTATCAGGAATTTTTACGTCTGAAAGCCCTACTGGAAGCTGAAGGCTTATTAGACCAGGAACGTAAACGACCCATACCGCTGAAGCCTAAACGGATTGGCATTGTCACTTCCCCCACCGGGGCTGCATTACAAGACATACTCAATACAATCCAGCGGCGCTATCCGCTGGTGGAAGTGATCGTGGCACCCACACCGGTTCAGGGGGCGGACGCCCCTCAGGCAATCATAAAAGCATTGCAAGATGTGGTAAGGATTGCCAATCCTGATGTGGTGATTATGGCACGCGGGGGTGGCTCAATCGAGGATTTATGGGCTTTCAACGATGAGGGTGTGGCGCGTGCGATTTTTGCGTCACCAGTGCCCATTATCACCGGGGTGGGTCATGAAACTGATTTCACCATCGCTGATTTTGTATCTGACTTGCGTGCACCCACTCCCACGGCAGCTGCAGAACTCGCCACCCCAAACCAGGCGGACATGCGTGATAATCTCGCTACGCTTAACGAACAGCTATATCGTTTTATGCAGACTTTCCATTACCAGCTGAAATGGACGCTCAAAGAACTCGAAAACCGCCTGGAAAGGACTTCTCCCCTCAACAGGATCCAATCCGATAAACAGCGGGTTGACGAGCTAGACCATCGCCTGGGTGCCACCATCCAACACAGACTTCAGCTCGCTCGAACTCAAGTGACGGGTTTACTCCAACGCATGGCTTCCCTCAGCCCCTCTGCAGTGCTGGAAAGGGGTTATGCCATCGTCACCAACGGTTCCGGTCAAACCATATCCAGTGTGGATCAGGTGAGAATCGGTGAGGCATTGAATGTGCAGGTCAGTGATGGGGATTTTGGTGTTCAAGTGGAAAACAGCTGATCACCAGGGTAAATTTAAAAGCAGCGGAATTAATAATTACCAGGCCATTATTGCAATCAAACACCTGAAACACGAACCAGCAAAAAGGAGTAAGATATGTCTCCCGAAAAAACAAAAAACAATCCCAATTTGCCAGGAGTGGAAGAGCTTTCCTACGAACAGGCACTGGCTGAATTGGAAACCATTGTTGCCTCGCTCGAAGTGAACAAGCTAGCGCTTGAGGAGACAATGGCTCTCTTCGAACGCGGCCAGGCATTAACCAAACATTGTAGTAAATTATTAGATAATGCTGAGCTGCGTGTAAAAGAAATATCCGGTGACAACCTGGTTAATTTGGAGGATGAAGGATAAATATTTTATTTTCGTGCGAGGAGCGTAATTTACGACGAAGAAATTTCCTCCTATACCGTGATATCCCTTTTGACGGATACCTCATTGCATCGACATCAGTAAAATAAATTCACTCACTCAGATTATTATAAGGATCTCGCATGTCCATCTTTCACAATTATGTCTTGATAGCCGGGTTAATCGCCTGGGGAATTGCTCAGACCATCAAAGTTCCGTACGAATACTTGCAAACCCATCACTGGAACTGGGCGTTGCTAGTCCAGGCGGGAGGCATGCCAAGCTCGCACGCTGCACTGGTTGTAGGTGTCGCCCACGCCATCGGTCTTTCCGTTGGTTTTGATTCAGGGTTATTCGCCCTGGCATTCGCCATGTGCATGATCGTCATTTATGATGCCACCGGTATACGCCGCCAGGCTGGCAAGCATGCCGAGTTGATCAACGCCATGATCAACGATATGGCATCGGGGAATCCTTTAAAACAGGAACAATTACGTGAAGTACTGGGTCACACACCCATGGAGGCAATGGGGGGTATCCTGCTTGGACTAATCGTTGCCCAACTCACCTGGATGATCTGGGCAAAGTAGGCTCTTTACTGTGTTTATTTATCTGCTGCCGTTCAAAGTCAACCACCCTTTTCAGTGTATCATCCAGTGAGAAGGTTGGCTTATAACCAATCAACTGATAGACCTTTTCCAAATCCGGCACGCGTCGACGCATATCCTCGAATCCCGGAGAGTATGCTTCCTCATACGGCACATAGATGATCTGGGACTGGCTGCCTGTGGCTGTGATCACCCTTTCAGCCAGTTCGCGTATAGTCACTTCTTCAGTCGATCCGATGTTAAATACCTGCCCAACTGCTCCAGGGTGAGATGATAGTTTATAGATAGCGCCAATGATATCTGCCACATCTGCAAAACAGCGAGACTGCTCACCATCTCCATAAATAGTGATGGGTTCATTCGATAACGCCTGGCGCACAAAGCGTGGAATTACCATGCCATATCGCCCCGTCTGGCGTGGTCCGACGGTATTGAAGAAGCGCATCACCACAACTGGCAGCCCAAACTGTCGGTAATATGCCAGCCCGAGGAACTCATCTATAGCCTTCGAGGTTGCATAAGACCAACGGCTGTGGCTGGTAGGCCCCATAACACAATCATCCTCTTCATTGAAAGGCACTTTGGATCCCTTACCGTAAACTTCAGATGTGGATGCCAACATCACCTTACAGCCGTAACGGTTGGCGGTGGTAAGCACAGCCTCCGTACCCATGATATTAGTGGCAATGGTATTCACCGGGTCTTCTACGATCAGCTTCACACCCACAACTGCCGCCAGATGAACGATAAGGTCAGCTTCGCTGGTCAAACGGTCCAGTACCTGGCTATTGGTAATGTTCTCACGCACGAATTGAAAACCCGGCATGGGCAGTAGATGTACGATGTTCTCCAATCTTCCAGTCGTCAGATTGTCAATTGCAACTACAGAATGACCGTTATGGACCAGCAACTCACACAAATGGCTACCGATAAAACCCGCTCCGCCGGTGATCAAAATTTTCTCTTTCATGCGTTATTTCTCCCTAGTCTGCTCTCTATGGTGATTCATTTATCGTCTTCATGGATTTGGCGCTACTGGATTGTAATACAAAATGTTGGCTCATTGGATGATTCTCGATACCACTTTTTTCCTTTTCTCATTTTAAATCATGAGAGATAGATATATTAAATCCTTCAGATTCTTCTGCTTTCCCGAATCTATAAATTGGATTGATATTGGAGGAGAAAGGATCTTGGATGTTTTAGGTGTTCTATTAATAAATCACATATTGAAAATCCTAATATATAA
>JGI11641J44799_10000321_pt1 | contig 14089 bp, 8 predicted proteins | sample WetSurSiteA1Bulk_FD_44799 | JGI IMG/M metagenome (IMG submission 44799) | reverse complement strand
ATAGGTGGAGAGGGTAATGGAGGTGTTATATATCCTGAACTTCATTATGGCAGGGATGCTTTAGTCGGAATAGCGCTTTTCCTTTCGCAACTGGCGAAAAGCAGAATCAAATGCTCGGAACTGAGGAAAACTTTTCCTGAATATTATATAGCAAAGAAGAAACTTGATCTTCCCAGCAACCTTGATTTCAATATCATACTTGATAGAGTACGGGAACATTTCGGCGGACATAAAATCGACGAAAGAGATGGCATGAGAGTTGAACATAAAAGCGGATGGGTACAGATCCGCAAATCAAATACTGAACCCGTGATAAGAATTTATGCNGAAGGGCAAAGTGTTGCTGAAGCTGAAAATCTGGCTGACACAGTCATCGAAATTGTTAAAAAAATCAAATAATTTTCCTTTTTTCCCTCAAATCCGGAATAAAGTGAGCAGGAAAAATGTCATTAACCCATAAGACATAAAAACCTGAAACATTAAAAGATGTTAAATCTTGAATGTATACAGCACAATTAGATATTTTTGCAAAGAATCCATTTCAGAAACTTAAAATTAATAGGCATAATTTCAATGAAAAAATCAGTCATCATCATAGGTATTGTTGCAGTTCTGGCAATAGTAGCCTTAATTGTTATTGGCAAAATCTCAAAGAAGAAAGATATTGCCAATCTTTATGTTGAAGCTAAAAAAGGTCAGTTTGAAATAGTTGTATCCACAACTGGTGAACTTCAGGCAGAGCGATCAACTGATATCACAGGCCCGGATTTTACCCAAAGCAGGCAAATCAGGGCTATGGAAATAAAAATAACTGATCTGGTACCGGAAGGTACACAGGTAAAAGCAGGCGACTTTATTGCAACCCTTGACAGGACATCTTTTGACAATACACTTAAAGATGAGCTTGAAAGACTTACAACCCAGGAGTCAAATCTGGAGGTTAAAATGCTTGATACTGCAGTTACTCTGAGTGATTTACGCGATAATATCAAAAATCTTAAATTCGCTGTTGAAGAAGCAGAAATTACCCTCCAACAGTCAAAATATGAACCGCCTACAACAATAAGGCAGGCAGAAATTTCAGTTGATAAAGCAAAACGTTCGCTCGAACAGGCAATCAAAGGCTATTCGCTTAAGGTTGAACAGGCACGGTCTGATATGAAAACTATAAAGTTCAACCTGTCTGAACAGCGTCAAAAAGTAGCTGATCTTCAGGGAGTTCTGTCAAAATTCACTATATATGCCCCTTCCGACGGGATGGTCATTTATAAAAGAGACAGGACAAATGCAAAAAGGAAAGTAGGATCTTCAATATCCCCATGGGATAATGTAGTTGCCACGCTTCCTGATATGTCGTCGATGATATCAAAGACATACGTTAATGAAATTGATGTGAGCAAGGTCAAAGCCGGACAAAAAGTTGAACTTCTCGTGGATGCCTTTCCTGAAAAGCGTTACTCAGGAGTCGTTTTATCAGTTGCAAATATCGGTGAACAGCTTCCCAATGCCGACGCAAAGGTATTTGAGGTACAAATAAAGGTAGACGGATCGGATCCCATATTGAGACCTTCGATGACCACAGGCAACAAAATCATTACCAAAACAATAGAAAATGTTACTTACATCCCTCTTGAAAGTGTGCAGAAAGGTGTCGATAGTATACCGTTCGTATATACTAAAAAAGGAAATAAGCAGATAGTCGTTACAGGTGAAGAGAATGAAAATAATGTTGTGATTGAACAGGGACTTGAACCCGGTGCAATAATATATCTGAGTACGCCCGAAAATCCGGAAAAATTCAAAATAACTGGTCAGGATCTGATTGCCGTGAACCAGGAGCGTGCCAAAGCAAAGAAAGAAGAGGAAAGAAAAATCCAGGAAGAGGCTCAAAGGGCTAACGACCAAAGATCCGGACCGATGCCGGAAGGAATGACACCTGAAATGATGCAACGTTTTCAGCAGATGGGTGGTGCCAGACCTTCTCAGGGTGGAACAACGGGTGGCCCGGGTGGGCAGGGAGCCCCGAGAGATACTGCCGCATTCAGGAGAATGATGCAGAACAATCCGGAAATGAGACAGAGAATGCAGAATATGCGCAGGGACACATCTCAGCGCAGGAACATCAATCAGCAGGGACAAGGCCAGAGCCAGCAGAGACAGAATCCGCCTGCAGGACCACAAAGTTTTTAATCAGAACTAATTAATTAAATCTGAACTTATGTTTAAATTCTTCTTCAGATATTTTCACGACATAGAAATTGCCGTTGAATCAATAGTTTCCAACAAGCTAAAATCGATGCTGACCGCACTTGGTATAATTTTCGGTGTAGCAGCAGTTATTGCCATGCTTGCAATCGGAAAAGGAGCAAAGCAAGAGATCATGGAGCAGATGAAAATGGTCGGGGTCAATAACATCCTTATTAATCCTATTGTACAGGATCAGTCTTCTTCAAGCTCCGACGAGTCTGAAAAACAAACCAAAAAGTTTTCGAGAGGCTTAAGCATGCTCGATGTTGATGCCATTCGTGAAACCCTCCCTTCTGTTAAAAGAATAAGCCCTGAAATATCATTTAACTCTGTCGCCATGATGAATGGTGTTAAATACACCGCAAAACTTGTTGGTGTTTCAAACGATTATTTTTACCTGTATAATCTGCCGCTTGTTTCGGGAGCATTTTTTAACAGCTACCAGGAAGAGAATGGTATACAGGTTTGTATAATCGGAGCAAATATCAGGTCGAAATTCTTCAGCAAGATAGATCCTATCGGGCAGTACATAAAATTTAACGGCATCTGGCTCAAGGTAATAGGTGTCCTTCAGAAGACCAATGTAAGTCTTACAGGATTTGAAGAGAAAGGAGTTAATGTCTATAATGATAATATCTACATTCCAATTCAGACTATGCTGCTCAGATACCAGAACAGGGCACTTGTTAATACCAAACTGGTGTCGGAAGCCTCTTCAAATGTGATGGTTTTTGGAGGACCTGGAGGAATGGGCGGGATGTCAAGAGTTGTGGTTAGCAGCTCAGATGCTTCTTCAGAAGCTGAAACTAATTACAACCAGCTCGACAGGATAGTCGTACAGGTTACTGAAACTGAACAGCTTAATCCGAGCACTGAAATACTGAGCCGGATGCTAACACGGCGTCACTCGAACGTAAAAGACTTTGAAATCACTGTTCCCGAGTTACTTCTAAAACAGCAGCAGAGGACTAAAGATATCTTCAATATTGTACTTGGTGCTATTGCCAGTATCTCACTTATAGTTGGAGGTATTGGTATAATGAACATTATGTTTGCATCAGTTATGGAAAGGATAAAAGAGATTGGTACCAGAATGGCAATCGGAGCAAAGAAGATGGATATTGTCGTACAGTTCCTTTCCGAGGCAGTTCTAATAAGTGTTTCCGGTGGTTTTATTGGAGTATTTTTTGGAGTGATAATGGCAAAGCTTATTGAACAGATTGCAGGTATAATGACCTTAGTATCATTCTTTTCTGTGTTTATTGCTTTCGGAGTTTCGGCTGCTGTCGGAGTAATATTTGGTTACCAGCCGGCAAAAAGAGCATCTGAAAAAGATCCTATTGAATCATTAAGATACGAATAAAATATTAAAAATGAAGAAGTTATTATTATTTTCAACGCTGGTTTTGCTTTTTATCATTTCTGACAAAACATTTGCACAGGAATTCAGGAAATTATCATTCGAGGATGTAATTAAAATTGCAGAAGAGCAATCACCCAATGCGCTCATGGCTAAGCACAGATTTCGTGCAAGTTATTGGCAATACCGTACATTTGTCGCAGAGTACAGGCCATCGCTCACACTTACCGGAACAACTCCAAATTACAGTACCTCTTATGACAGGGTATGGAACTCTCAAACCGGCCAGTATGATTACATTTCCACCAATATCATGCGAAACATAGGATCACTTGGACTCTCGCAGAATATCGGTTTTACAGGAGGTACCATTTTTGTGAATTCTGATCTTACACTGGAAAACGATTTTGAGAACAGTACACATAATTACATCACAGCTCCGATAAGCATAGGATTAACCCAACCTTTATTCAGGTATAATTCATTGAGGTGGCAGAAAAAAACAGAACCGCTAAAATATGAATCTGCAAAGCAAACATTTCTTTCCAATATTGAAGCTGTTCATACACAGGCTGTTCAGAATTTTTTTATGCTTGCTCTGGCCCAGATCAACAAGCAGATTGCCGCAATGAACTATTCAAATGCAGATACTTTGTACAGAATTGCAAAAGGAAGATATGAACTTGGTACAATTGCTGAGGACGAATTACTGCAGATGCAGCTCTCATGGTTAAATACCGAAACAGCAAGGAAAGAAGCAGAGATGAACCTTCGTGACCGGGAGATCAGGTTAAGATCATTTCTTGGATTCAATGAGAATGTCAGGATTGAATTGATTCTGCCTAATGAGATTCCTGATCTTCAGGTAAATGTACAGGAGGTACTTGACCTGGCAATGGCAAATAATCCGGAAATACTTAATCAGCAGCTCACTATACTGACAGCGCAAAGCAGTGTTGCACAGGCAAAGGCTGAAAAGGGACTGAACGCAAACCTTACCGCTTCTTTTGGTTTGCGTGACCAGGATCCTGAATTTCCCCTTGCTTACCAGGACCCGTCAAGGCAACAAACTGTCAGATTAGCAATAACTGTACCAATACTCGACTGGGGCCTTGGCCGTGGCAGATATAAAATGGCACAGTCGAGCCTTGAGCTAGCCCAGGTTCAATCTGAGCAGGCACTTATTGACTTTGAGCAGAACCTTATGCTCGATGTGGAACAGTTCAACCTTCAGAAGGAACAGGTTGCCATAGCTGCAAAATCAGATACAGTGGCAATGAAAATGTATGAAGTTACCAAACAGAGATTCCTGATAGGTAAAATTGCAGTTCTTGACCTGAATAATGCCGATACAAAAAAAGACACGAACAAAAGAGCTTACGTACAATCGTTGCAGAACTACTGGAATTATTTCTTTAATTTAAGAAGCCTTGCACTATATGATTTTATCAACAGAAAACCTCTTGAAACAGAATATGATAAGTTGATTGAATAAGAGTGAGAAAATTTGTTTGTCAAGGGTAGAGGCTGTATCAAAAGTCCTTTGTGAACCTTGGTGGTACCCTTTGTGTCCATTAGTGGTTAAAATTAAGTCATTGAACCACAAAGGATCACAAAGTCGCACAAAGAAAAACAATCCAAAAAAATACTTTTGATACGGCCTCAACTGTTTTATACCCCCCATCCCCGTGAAGGGGGGCTCAGAAATGAAATTTCAAATCCCCTTTAGGGGATAGAGAGCAAAAAAAACCAAAGAATTGTTGCAGATCCTGTCTTTTTCAAAAGCCCCTGGTTTTATAAATGTTTTTTACAAAAATTTAATATCTTTGCGCCTCGATAACAAAGATTGAGAAAACCCAAATAATCCAAAAAAAAGACAAATGCAAAACAAAGCAGCTATTACAATTCTGGCAATTGCATTGGGACTTGTATGTATTTACACGCTTTCTTTTACAGGTGCTACCTATAAAGTCAGAAAAGACGCAAGAGAATATGCAAAAGGAGATCTTGTCAAGCAACATAAATACGTAGATTCGATCTCATCTCTTCCGAAAGAAAAATGGAGTTACCTTGGTTACACTTTCAAGGAGGTTCAGAAAAAGGAAATGAACCTCGGTCTTGACCTGAAAGGCGGGATGAACGTTATTCTTGAAGTGTCAGTTGAAGATATTTTAAAAGCCCTTTCAAATTACAGCACCGACAAAACATTTACCGATGCATTAGCACGTGCCAAAAAAGAATATCAGTCTCAGTCGGGGACTGATTACCTTACTCTTTTCGGCAGGGCATTCCAGGCAATTGACCCCAATGCCAAGCTTGCAGCAATATTTGGAACCGTAGAACTCAGAGACCGGATCAATTTTAATTCATCAAATGAAGATGTGTTGAAAGTCCTTGACACTGAGGTTGAAAGTGCGATCTCAAATGCATTCAATATTCTGCGGACCAGGATCGACCGTTTTGGAGTTGTTCAGCCGAATATAACACAGCTCTCAGCTAGAGGAAGGATTCTTATTGAACTTCCAGGACAGGAAGATCCCAAAAGGGTACGTGAGTTACTCCAGGGAACAGCAAATCTTGAATTCTGGGAAACCTACGAAAACAGCGAAGTAATAGGATACCTTTCTCAAGCTAATGATCTCCTTAGAGATATAAAGTCAAACACTGTAAAATCAGATACTTCAAAGACAACTCCTGCTGCTTTGGTTGCTGCAGCCGACACAACGAAGAGTGACCAGTCGCTCGAAGCTCTTATCGGGAAAGACACATCAGAAGCTGTAGCATCGACACGTGAAGAATTTAACCTTCAGAATCCGTTATTCGGGGTTCTGAATCCCCGTGTTACAGAACAGGGACAACCAATGCCTTCAAGTATGGTTGGTCTGGCTGCAGGGATCGACACTGCGCAGGTTAACACTTATCTGAAAATGAACCAGATTAAATCGCTCTTTCCGCGCGATCTGAAATTTTACTGGAGCCAGAATCCATATAAATATGATCCGACAAAATCTCTTTATGAACTTCATGCTATAAAGATTACAACCCGTGATGGCAGGGCACCGCTTGGTGGTGATGTGATCACCGGTGCAAGGCCTTCATCAGGTGCTGTCAGCTCTGAGGTCAAGGTCGATTTTCAAATGAATTCTGAAGGAGCAAAGACATGGGCACGCATGACACGTGAAAATGTCGATCGTTGTATTGCTTTGGTCCTTGACGGATATGTCCGTTCTTACCCCAGGGTCGTGGGTGAAATAACCGGTGGAAGCACAGAAGTTACAGGAGATTTTACTATTGATGAAGCCACCGACCTTGCCAATATCCTCAAATCAGGTAAAATGCCTGCTCCCGCAAGAATTGTATCAGACACTGTCGTCGGTCCGAGTCTGGGTAAGGAAGCTATTAATTCAGGTATGGTATCTTTCGTAATTGCCTTCTTTATTGTGTTGCTTTATATGATATTTTATTATAGCCGGAGCGCCGGAACAATTGCAGATATAGGCCTGCTGACTAACGTTTTCCTGCTCATAGGTGTTTTGGCTTCACTCGGATCAATTGTAACCCTGCCAGGTATTGCAGGTATCATCCTTACAATGGGTATGTCGGTTGATGCCAACGTACTTATTTACGAAAGAATTCGTGAAGAATTAAGAGCAGGAAAGGGAATTAAGCTGGCTGTTGCTGATGGTTACAAGGGATCAATGTCGGCAATTCTCGACTCAAATATCACAACACTACTGACAGGAGTAATTCTGTATGTTTTTGGTACTGGTCCGATAAAAGGATTTGCCACAACCCTGGTAATAGGTATATTAACATCATTATTCAGCGCTATTTTTATTACCCGTCTTATTTATGAATGGTTGCTCAAGAGAAATGCAAACCTGACATTCTCGATAAGGTTGACTGCAAATATTCTTAAAAACACCCATGTCGATTTTCTTGGCATGAGAAAGATATTTTATGGTATATCGGCAGGATTAATTTTAATATCAGTCAGCTCATTTATAATCAGGGGACTTAATCCCGGGATTGACTTTTCAGGTGGCCGTACTTATATTGTTCAGTTTGATCAGACTGTAAAAACGGCTGATGTTGCAGCTAACCTTGCTGAAGAGTTTGGAGAGGCACCTCAGGTAGTAACTTTCGGAAATGACAAACAGGTAAGAATAACTACAAAATATAAAATAAACGAAACCGGTGTCGATGATGAAGTTGAAACTCACCTTTATAACGGGTTAAAAGGAATGATCGGACCTGATGTCACAAAAGAAGTATTCCTTTCAAAGTACCGAAGACAATCAGAAACTGTAGGCCCGACAATAGCATCGGATATGAAAACAAGGGCATATTGGGCCGTGGGATTTTCACTGATCATAATGTTCCTTTATATTTTCATGCGTTTTAAAAACTGGCAATATGGTCTTGGTGCATTGGCTTCGCTTGCACATGACACAATTATTATAATTGGACTCTATTCCATTGCCTGGGGAAGGTTGCCGTTTACAATGGATATCGATCAGTCATTCATTGCGGCAATTCTGACAATAATAGGATATTCAATAAACGATACTGTGGTTGTATTCGACCGGCTTAGGGAATTTCTCCCGCTTCACAGGAAACGCCCGGTCAAGGAAGTCATCAATATGGCTATGAACGACACTCTTAGTCGAACCATGAATACAGGTATGACAACCTTACTGGTACTTATTGCAATGATCTTCTTCGGCGGCGCTACGCTTCGGGGATTCCTTTTTGCTATGTTTATCGGTATCATAGTTGGTACTTATTCCTCAGTCTTCATTGCAGCACCGATCACATATGATGCCACAAAAAAAACCGGTATAAAAACCTAGTCTTTTAAAGTTCTGAATGATTCTGAAAGGATTGTAAGGTAGTTAAGCAAGAAGAGGTTGTATCAAAAGTGTTAATCAGGATACTTCTTCCTTTGTGTAACTTCGTGTTGTACTTCGTGGTACTTTGTGGTTCAATGATTTAAAATTTAGCCACAAAGGTCCTCAAAGTTCACCACAAAAGCCACAAAGGACTTTTCATAAAGCCTCTTCTTGCTTGAGTTTTGAACCCTGCCCCGTTTGCCCGCGTCTACGTTCAAAACACCTTAAGACTTCTGGGGAAATTTAAAGTACAATATCAATAATTAAAAAATTTGTCTGCACTTGATGTGCGATCCTCTTCATGCAGGTAAATATATTTTTTCTTACATTTGCAGAGGTCCATATATGAATTAACTGAAGACATGTAGATGAGCGGTCAGGAGATTTTTGTAATAGTCATTGTGGCACTTCTGTTATTCGGTGCTGATAAACTGCCTGAGTTAATGAGGGGTTTGTCGAAAGGAATGCGTGACTTCAGAAAGGCCACTGATGATATCAAGAGGGAGTTTGAGGAAAGCACAAGGGAGATTAGGCAGGATCTGAATGAAGTTACAGGTTCAATAAGCAGGGATGTAACTGATATTTCCGAGAATATTCAGAAAGATGTTAATGAAGCTAGTGACAATATTCAAAAGGAAGTTAATGACTTTAAGAGTGACCTTGATAAGGATGTGAATGAGGTAAAGGATAATCTTGAAACAAATGTTAATGAGGTAAAGGCTGGTGTTGAGAAGGATTCAAATGAGATTAAGGAGAATCTTAAAGCCACTACGGATAACATTAAAAAAAAGATAGACGAGGATGATGCCAGCCATGGTATGTATAATTATCATGACTGAAGCTCAAAATATTTCGTTAGCCCTGAAAATCAAAATTGACTCATAAATTAACCATTCCCCATCAGAAAATCATGATCGTTACCACCGGCATTACTAAATCGTATGGGGAATTAAAAGTCCTTAAGGGGATTAATATTGAAATAAAGGAGAGGGAGGTTGTATCGATTGTTGGTGCCAGCGGTGCTGGAAAAACAACTCTGCTCCAGATAATCGGAACGCTTGATAAACCAGACAGTGGAACAATCTCATACAACGGAACCGATACCAGCCGCTTAAAAGGGAAAGCCCTGGCCTCCTTCAGGAACACCAATATCGGATTTGTATTTCAATTTCACCAGCTTCTTCCCGAATTCACAGCATTGGAAAATGTATGCATACCAGCATATATTGCAGGAAAAAGTAAAGCCGAGGCTGAAGCTAAGGCATCTGAAATACTTGGATTCCTGAGTCTTTCCAACAGGCTCGAGCATAAGCCTTCGGAACTGAGTGGCGGAGAGCAGCAAAGAGTTGCAGTTGCACGTGCGCTGATAAACAATCCTTCTGTCATTCTTGCCGATGAACCTTCAGGCAACCTCGACTCTGAAAATAAGAATGAACTTCATAAGCTTTTCTTTAAGTTAAGGGATTCGTTTGGGCAGACCATTATTATCGTAACTCACGATCGGCAGCTGGCCTCCATGTCGGACAGGATCCTGCAGATAAAAGACGGACTAATTTTAAGCGAGTCCTGAAATGCAGATAAGTGATATTTATTGATCGTTCAAAGGTTGATATGAAAACATTAAGTTAATCGGAAAATTATCCAGTAAGTTCTTTTATTCCAGGATTATTGGGAGGTGCTGCCATTGGGGGAATTATTGCACTGCTTAATGCTCCTTAAAGCGGTAAGAAGGCACGTGAAAATGTCAGACAAAGATTAGGTGATCGTAAGAAGGAGGTCGAAGAATAATATATTTCGGAATCCGGATTACCAGGCCTGGTGTTCCAAACCAACCTATGAATATCTGTTTGGTATTGGCCTCTTACCTTCTCCTGACTCCTCTCGAACGTGATGTTCCCCTTGAATTTGAACCTGAACCGGACGCTGAAGAGGCTTTTGATTGACTGGTTGAGGATTTTGCCGATGTTGAAGGTGCCTTTGACTGACTGGAAGCAGGCTTTGCCGGCGCGGAAGTCCCTCTTGCCTTATCGTTTGATGGCGATGCAGAAGTTCCGTTTGAGGTTCTTGTCGAAACGTTATTCTTATTATAATTCCCATTATTTTTATTATTGTTCACTGTATTGGAACTATTCCTGGAATTATTATAATTATTATAATTATTTTCATTATGAATAACGACAGTATTGCCGCCATGGCCACCATAATAGCCACCATGGTGATAATAATTGTTATGATGGTAGACACTGACTGCCATTACTCTAAAAGCGGCATGATAAGGAGGATAATATCTATAATAATATGGCGGATAATAGGGTACGTAAACAGGCGAATATACATATTGCACGATTGGTGCTGATTCAACAACCACAACAGTTGTTGATGCCGGAGTGGCAGCAGTAACAGGNTCTGGTCCGGTATATGCAGGATTAGGAGTTGATGCAGCANTTGCAGGTTTTGGTTCAATAACATAATCATTACCATACAAATCCTTATCACCTACGATCTGCATGGTAACTTTCCCCTCCTTATCTTTTGATACTAAAATTACAGCAACATCCTGTATCTCTTTTGGGCTGACATCTACCTGTAGTATAAAAGTAAAATCTGTCCCATCCTGCTTTGTCACAACTTTGACGAAATCAACAGTATCATTAAGGTCCAGGTCGAGATTATTGATCGCTGTTTCCTTCAGGTTAAGGGTCTTTTCAAAATCCTCAATGGTTTTTGATTTTTGAAAAATGTTCAATACTGCATAAAGATCCAGGTTATCTCCCGGCAAGCCTAATAATGCCGTGTCTGCAACTGCCTGATTATTCGTTTGAGAAAAGGCGGAAAAGCTTAACAAGCTCATCGTCAGTATTAAAAGTGATATGGATCTGCTTTTCATAATGTCTTGGATAACTGAAATTAAATTCAAATATAAATTTACGTAAAGATATCCTTAATTACTTATGATTACTTCCTTCTTAACAGGATATCTCCCTCACTGTCACCATCGAAATGATAAAGTTTGGCAATTGTTATTTTCTTTGCCAGCAGACTGCAGGCAAGGCTGGCCAGGAGTGCCCCTGCAAAAGGGCCGGCCCAGTAGATCCACCATGCGTTCCAGTGCCCTGAAATAACCGCAGGACCAAAACTGCGGGCAGGATTTGTGCTGATGCCTGAGATATCTGCTTCCAGGGGTACCATAATTGCATACAGTACAGGAAACATGTATGGAGTAAACTTACGGATACTCCTGAATCCGATGAATATAACCAGAAGAGAGACCATTGTAAAAGTTGTGATAAGTTCACCAAGAAAAGCCTGCCCTTCAGTATAACTGCTGCCAGGGACAGTTGCGCCAAAATTAATGCTGCGGCCTAGTTCCCCCCAGATTAAAAGCGGAAAACAGCCTATAATTGCACCAGTTACCTGGGCAAGTATATATGTAATGGCCAGTCGTCCTTCGATCTTGCGGAACAACCAGAAGACCATCGTAACAGCAGGGTTGATATGCGCTCCGCTCATTTTTCCTATATCCGACAGTGCTATGGATGCACCGACAGAGCCAAACAGGAAGCCGGTGATCATCTGGCGGACTTTAACATTTGGAATCAGGTTTGCCATCGGGCTGCCGGAGCCAAACATGAATATTACTATCGACAGACCAACGAGTAATAACAGAGCCGTACCAAAGAATTCTGAAATAAAAAACTTTGACCTATATTTCAGATACCGGGCGTTATTTTTGTCTTCTTCTTCAGTCATGGACCTTAAGTTTTAAATATAGAATTACTTTAAGAAAAGTCGGCCACCTACGCCACCACCTTCGCTAAAGCTTCGGTGGTCAATGAAGGCTTCGGTGGCTAAAAGAAGTCCGAAGCCGGGAGAATTTATTTTGCAGGAACAACAGGACGATCTGCCATTTGACGGGAGCATGAAGGGCAGAGCTCGCGATCCATTAGTACAGCCATATGATCCGGCAGCCGTTTCCTTACAAATTCTCTGTGAGCAGGTGTCTGTGTCGGAGCACCGCATTCGCTGCATCTCAACAGAGGCTGTTCGCATACCACTGTTCCTGTTATAACCGTTCGGCGAACTCCATCCTGATCATCGAAGTGTATCGCCCCTGTCGGGCATACCTGTGTACATGCACCACAACCAATGCATAGCTCAGCCGGTCGTTTAAAATCTATATGGGCAAGCCTGCCGGCATTTGTGTCGGCCATCCGAATAGCCTCAACTCCCATTTCGCTGCAGGCTGCCATGCAAAGGCCGCAACCAATGCAGATATCGCAACGCAGGCAACGCCGGGCTTCATTTTTTGCCATTGAACCGGTCAGTCCTTCTTCAATCCTGACATAGTTGCCTTCCCCCACGGTTTCTTCAACAGTTCTCTCCGGCATCATGGCACGGCGCAGATGACTTCTGTCCTCTGCATTCACTGTGATGGGAGTCACATCAACCCTTTTTGCAGGTTTGCCTGTATCTTTGTCCATTGTTGTTCCCCGAAGCCAGGCATCGATAGCTGCTGCTGCAATCTTGCCTGACCGTATAGCTTCTACAGCAGTCCGTGGCCCATGCTGTCCGTCGCCACCGGCGAATACACCGGGCACATTTGTCATCTTTGTCCTGGGATCAGCTACAATGAACCCATGATTATTCTCCACGGAACTGCCTTCGAGAACTGTCAGATCAGTGCCCTGGCCAACAGCGAGGATAACATGGTCAGCTTCAAGAGTCATTAGACGGTTAGCATCGAATATTGGATCAAATTTACCGGTGGCATCCTTTACCCGTTCGCAGTACTGTAAGATGAATCTGCCATCCTCCTCAATGCGCACAGGTCCCCAGCCTGCATGTATCCTGACACCTTCGGCAACAGCAAGCTCTATCTCGTGCGGGCTGGCCGGCATATCACGCCGTTTTTCGAGCGAAGTAAGGTCGACATGCCGGGCACCTTGTCTGAGTGCTGTCAGAGCAACGTCGATGGATACATTCCCGCCTCCTACAACCACAACACGCGGCCCTACGCGAACCTGTTCACCGCTTCTCACGGCACGCAGGAAGTCTATGCCTCCCATAACAAATGGCAGTTCGACACCTTCAATCGTAAGAAGACGTGTGCGTTGTGTCCCGAGTCCAAGAAAGACAGCGTCGTAATCCTTACGGAATGCCTCGAGGTTTGCAACCGGAGAGCTGGTGTGTATCCTCACACCAACTGCCCTGATCTGGTCAATCTCCTTCTCCAGCAGTTCGGGAGGGTTGCGGTAAGCAGGAATACCGTATCGGAGCATTCCCCCAGCAAATTCCTGAGATTCATAAACATCCGTCTGATGTCCAAGGATTTGCAGATAATACGCAGCTGTGATCCCTGCAGGACCGGCCCCGATTATGCCGATCTTTTTTCCTGTATCGGGAGAAATGGCCGGTTTCGGGTAGCCTCCATCAGCCAGGCATAACTCAGCTGCCCTTGATTTCATCGGTCTTATAAAAACAGCACCATTACCTGTCCTGCGGACACATGCCGATTCACAGGGAGCCGGACATACCAGTCCGCAGGTCAGGGGAAAGGGATTATCCTTTCTGATAACCTCTATTGTGGAAT
>JGI11641J44799_10000316_pt1 | contig 14130 bp, 13 predicted proteins | sample WetSurSiteA1Bulk_FD_44799 | JGI IMG/M metagenome (IMG submission 44799) | reverse complement strand
CCGGGAAAGAAGATGACATCCTTTATTTGCAGGATAAAGGGCAACTCCAATGGGGCCCGCCGGAACTATCAGCATGTTCAAGTGAATACATAAGTGATCCGGCAAAACCTGTTCCGTACACTGAGGGGATCAGCTTCTCAAGAACAAAAGAATACATGACCGATGACCAACGGTTTGCAGAATACAGACCTGATGTACTGGCTTTCAAAACAGCCGTACTTGATGAAGATGTTACAGTGACCGGAGTTGTCACAGCCGGGCTGTTTGTATCTGTTTCAACAACAGATGCTGATTTTATAGTCAAATTGATTGATGTTTTTCCTGACAGTTTATCTTATAATAAATTGGATATCTATTCCGATGAGGATCCTGCACTGGTTTACCCGATGGGGGGCTATGAAATGCTGGTCCATGGCGAGGTATTCAGGGGGCGATACAGGAACAGCTTTGAAAATCCCGAACCGTTCGTGCCAGGCAAAATCGATACGGTAAAATTTGAAATAGGAGAAGTTGCACACACATTTAAAAAAGGCCATCGTATAATGATACAGATACAAAGCAGCTGGTTTCCCCTAGTCGACAGAAATCCACAGAAGTTTGTCAATATTTATGAAGCGAAGGAAAGTGATTTTCAAAAAGCAACCATTCGTATTTACCATGAGGTGAATAATGCAAGTTACATACTGCTGCCGGTTCTGAAAATGTAAAATATAATTTCTAACGATTTTCTGTTTGAAGCAGAACAGTGAGTATTTCGAAAAGGATATAAAAAGACACTTAAAGAATCATCTCCGGGCATTTTCAGAGCTACCATCATTTATGGTATTAAAGACCATGGTTACTGTTGTGAATATGCCTGAAAATATAAGCGGCATCACGGCCTACACCTCCTACAAGCCCCGAAGTCAATCCATACTGAAAGGGCATTCCGATAAAGTACAATCCTTTCCTTACTGGTGAGACGCCCCTGTCTGACAGAGGCCAGCCTGTTTCATCTGTCACATCCATTCCGATCCATGAAAAATCCGGTTTATACCCGGTTGCCCAGACTACTGATGAAACTCTTAAGACACTATTATCTCCAAACTTCGGAAATCCGTTTTCTGTTCCTGTAACACGCGGAAGAGATTTAATCCCCGCAACTTCAAGGTCTTTGGGTGAAACCCTTATCAAAGGTGATCCGCCGTGGATAATACTCTCCTTAGCTTTTCTGCCGATGGGCGTCCTGACTGTAATAATATTCCTGACAAACCACCAGTACAGTTCGCCTCCATATTTGATCACATTATCAGGAATATGAAAAGTCGGCTTTCCTGAGATATATGTTTTATGTGTTTTCGATATTTCCAGAGCAATTTCGATTCCGGAAGTTGCAGCACCGACAACAAGCACATCACCGGGGGGAATTGTTTCAGGATTAGAATAACCTGATGAATGAATCTGGAATATATCAGGATTAAGCCCTGATGATATTGCCGGAATTTTAGGAAAAGGATTTGTTCCGGTTGCAATAACAACATTATCTGAAATGAGTTTTTGCCTGGAAGTTTCAATTTCATAATGGTTGTTCAGTGAATGAATGAAATTAACCTTTACATTCAATTGTACCGGCAATGAAAATTCAGTTGCATACCGTTCCAGGTAATCCGCCATTTCGTCCTTTCCCGGAAAGCTGCCTTTTGATGCAGGAAAAGGCAGACCCGGAAGGCTGTCGTGTTGGGAAGGAGTAAAAAGCTTGAGGGAATCCCATCGTTTTCTCCAGGAATCGCCAATTCTCTCATTCTCATCAAAAATAACGAATTCCCTGTTCGTTCTTCTGAGAAAATACCCTATCGCCAATCCGGCCTGACCCCCGCCAATGATGACAGTATTCAAATGTTTTGTTTCGGCTTCCATTTCGGTAAACTTTATTGTTAATCACTGCCTCTGTAATAAACAATTCGTCTTAAAAAGAGTTGTTCTGTTTTACAGTTTTTTGATTTAGTTTGATCGTAACCCAAATTTCGTGCATCTGCTACGCCCACACTTGAAACAGTTGCACTCCTTTCCAGAAATGTAGCTGTTTATTGAGCACTGCTCTTTTGAAATTTTTCAAGTTCAGTCAGAAATTCGTCTCTTGATATAATATGAGGAGCATGACCGCCAGGCATTTCTATGACATGAGAATTTGGAAGATGCAAAGCCAGATTGTCGATTATTTTATGTAAGAACGGAGCTGAACCTGTTCCTTTGACCAATAAGACTGGTGCCTTGAATTGCCCGAGTCGTCCTAAATTATCTTTATGGTTAACAACTGCAGGACTATTGCGGAGCGAATTTTTATATGGAAGCCATTGCTGCCATTGAGGAAGTTCGCGTGGCGATTGCCCGGGTTTGACAAAGCCAACTTCCTGTAAAAATCCTGCCAGCATTTCATCTGTAATGTTACCATCCAACGATTTTAAGAAATCCAGGGTCTTTTGTGTCTGTGCATCCAGTCTTCTTCTGTCACCAAGAACCCAAACAGCTGGTGGTTCAATTAGTGTCAGGGTACGAATTCTTTGAGAGTGGTTAAGTGCAAAATCAAGAGATACAAATGCACCAAAAGACCACGCTACAAGGTCTATCAGAGTTGAATACCCTAGAGAATCGAGAGTCTCCATGAGCGCATTACTCTCTGTCTTCACTGAATAATTAGCAGGCAGTTCACGATTTTCAATCCCATATTCGACACTCAGTAGCTGAATGCTTATGACCTTCCTTTTCGAGGCTTTAAAAGTATCTTCAAAGGGTTCCCAGCTTTTCCATCCGGTGAGCCCTCCCGGAAGGAGCAGAATTGGTGCTCCTTCACCACTGACTCTTGCCTGAAGTTGTAATTTATCAACCATAGCTATTTTTATTTATAATAACGGCCTGCGAGTAGTATCCTTGATTCGCTGAACTCCATTAACACGGAATTAAAATTCCCACAATCATATGAAAGGATTCTTCTCTCATTACCTGTCTGATAGTGACCATTTTTATAAACAATCAGGGTCAGCTATTGTTTTAAAAATCTACTGATATTTGATAACAGGCAAGTGGCAGGAAAAATTTGAGTTCACATTGATTTTGAATATAAATAATTATAAAACATCATGCCGCGGAGGTTGCCAGGTCATGACGGTCAGATCTCGTAAAAACCTGTATCGTTTTTAACAAATCTTCAGCTCCGGCCTTGGAAATTCATTTTCCTTCAGTGAATGGCGGTCATGGTCAGTGGTTTTTACACCTGTTTTGATTGAATCTTATCCCCGGAAACCTTTGATTTGTCAAAATTGCAACTATTTGGATTTCAAATATTAGACTTCCATATTGTTCAGATAATTAATACTATAGGGTATTTAATGACCTGAAAATCCATTTCCTCCGTCGATTTTCTGTAAAAATTGACCCCTTTTTGACGAACAATCCCAATCCTGGTGCAAGTCGTTTTCAATTATAAATGAACCTGCTTTTTTTTTTGATAAAGACATTTTAAATCACTCTCAAAGTCCCACTATTTGGGCTTTACGTGCTTTTCTGAATCGCGTTTATGGATTACTTTTAATGCAAAGGATTTAACAAACAAAAGTGAAGACATTTAATCATATTTCTTCAGGTTAAAACTCAAGGGTTGAACTGAAGAAGAAATTCAGAAAAAAGATTATAAAGAGGTGAAAATTAATTCTGCCATACGAACCAGCCTCACTCTCATAATATTCCTGCTTGCTTCTTACAAAGTTCCCGGCGGGAAGCCTGTAATGACAGAAGAAATGAAATTTCGGAATGAAAGAGCATTGTTTTATTTTCAGATCAGGGACCAGCCATTCAGTGAAGACTTATTAAAAAAATGCATTTATTATGAACGGATAAAATATCAGGATATAGTCATTTTACAGTCGCAGCTTGAAACAGGATATTATACCTCCGATATTTTCCTTAACGGGAATAATTGTTTTGGCATGAGATTTCCCAAGTGCAGACCAACTACTGCAATCGGAACATACAAGGAGCATGCACAATATTCTCACTGGTCTGAATCGGTTATAGACTACGCACTGTGGCAGGAATGGTATCTGTCAAGGGGATATAGAATCGGAGGAAGCAGTGATGATGCCTTTTATCTGGTATTTTTAAATTGTGTCCATTATGCTGAAGATTCCCGTTACGTTTCCAAATTAGTGGAAATGTCACAAAGGGATATGACATGAAAACAGTAAGGTTTCAAAAACATTTGATTTAGGGCAACCGCTGAAATACCCTCCTTGGCGATTTGTATTTAAAGGTTATCATTCCCTCTCAGGAATGGCCTAGCGGGACACTTTCCGCAATTTTTGTATTTCTTGCCTGCGTTTGCCGGGGATTTGACAATCATTTTTCTGCAATAACAGATGGAGTATCTCCTCAGACTATAATATTTGTCAAAGCTACCTCAGGAGCTTTTACAAATTTGACAATTTGCATATTATTAAAGCGTGTAAATTAATTTACCTGTTCCTCCCCCGCGGACACATAAAGGGCATGATCTTTACAGCTCATTGGCCGAGAGTCATTAATTTCCCTGATCAATAAAACAATGATAACCCTGACTGTAATAATACTTGCTATAATTGTTTATATCGTCAAGCAACTAAAAAAGGAACAAATAGAATAATAAGCTATTATACCCGGACCAGTTATAATTATTGTAAAGAAGAGGCTCAACATCAGCCAGAATAAATAATATCACAATCGAATAAAGCCGGCCCTTATCCCCTGTTGGGCAAAGACAGTGCCCGGGAATGACCTTCTTAATCAATTAATAAAGATATGATATGACATACTGTTGTTTTTAAACTGATGCACCCTAATGATTCTGCCGGAGAAAAAGTGTTTCTGAATGCAATTAAAAAGCTGTCAGCTATTCCGGGAGTTCAAAAATTTGAACTCTTAAAGCAGACAAGCAGCAAGAATAACTATGACTTTGGCTTATCGATGGAGTTTGAAACGACAGAAGCATATGAGGGTTACAATCAGCATCCTGATCATATAGCGTTTGTTCAGACTTTCTGGATAAAGGAAGTCCGTGATTTCCTTGAAATAGACTACAAACCTCTAAAATGACATCAATTCACTTGGAATAAATGCACGTTTCATGCCTGATTCAAAATTGCAGGAGGTCAAATTGGCCACCAATATCCGGAGTTAAATCCTTATTTTGAAAGTTAAGTGCGACCAGCCCTGATTTTGAAGTGATCAAATATGGACTGGCGTTAACCTTATAATCCACATATCAAAACATTATTGACTTTGGCTTCCACATAATGTAACTTTGATTTTCAATCAAACAATCCTCAGATGTCAAGCATCATTGAAGGGTATAATTACGACATCTTCATCAGTTATCGTCAGAAAGACAATAAACACGACGGTTGGGTCACTGAGTTTGTGGATAACCTGAAGGGCGAACTCGAAACTACATTTAAGGAGGAAATTAGTGTCTACTTTGATGCCAATTCTCATGACGGACTGTTGGAAACCCATGATGTTGATGCCACACTGAAAGAGAAACTGAAGTGTCTGGTTTTCATACCGATTATATCCCGTACTTATTGTGATCCAAAATCCTTTGCCTGGGAACATGAGTTTAAGGCATTTGTTGACCTGGCTTCCGGCGATCAATTCGGATTAAAGGTAAAACTACCAAACGGAAATGTTGCGAGCAGGGTCATGCCAGTTCGTATTTATGATTTGGATGCCTCCGATATTAAACTTTGTGAATCAGTACTGGGAGGAATGCTTCGTTGTGTTGACTTTATCTATAAATCTTATGGCGTCAACAGACCATTGCAGTCAAAAGAAGAAAAACCGCAGGACAATATAAACAATACTCATTATCGCGACCAGGTAAACAAGGTTGCAAATGCCATTAAAGAGATTTTTTCGGGATTAATGGCAGTGCAATACGAACAGGATAATGTTAAACTAATGCAAGGCAAACCGTCGGAAAGATTTATAAAAGAGAAGAAAAACGTAAGCCTTGTAATATCTTTTATTAAAAGCAGATTTAAGTTATTATCAGCCGTGCTGATAACTGCTTTAGCAATAATCCTTGCATTACTAATATTCCCGGAAGTTTCCCATCAGCGTAAAAATAAAGTTGCTAAAGACGCCGATGGAAGGATTTCAATTGCTGTTACTGTGTTTGATAATAATACCAACGATACAACCCTGAATTGGTTAACAAAGGGAATTCCTGAATTAATCAGAAATAACCTTACCGGCTCCCCTGAGCTGTCAGTACAGAACTCTCAGACTATGTATGAATTATATCAAAGCATGGGGCAAACTCAAAATGCATCCATTGCACCTTCCTTCTCAAGAGACGCAGCGATTAAACTGAAGACCCGAACTTATATTACAGGCAGTTTTCAAAAATTCGGGAATAGTATCCTCACATATGTCAAGCTGATTGACACAAATAACGATGAATTGTTGTGGGCAGGCAGTATACAGGGTAATTTAGATAAATATAAGTACCTGTCAGATTCATTATCCGCCCGGTTAAAAGACTTTCTGGAAATCAAGGTAATAAAACAAAAAACCAGCAGCGAATACAATGATGTAAATACAAATTCACCTGAAGCATTAAGAAAATATGTTGAAGGAATGCAATTGATGATAAATGGTAACTTTAAATCTGCTGCCCTGTCTTTTGAAAACAGTTACAAGATTGATACAAATTTCACATTTGCTGCAGGTTACGCTGCTCTGGCATACAGTTATGATCGTAATTTTAATCAAGCTATTAAATGGACTGAAACAGCATACAGAGGAAAAAGCCGATTATCGTACTACCAGCAGTTATGGTGTGAATCGGGCAGAGCATGTAATATCACAAAAAATGCTGATTCAGTATTATATTATAATGATTTACTTGCACAGGCAGATATTAAATCAAGGGCATTCTGGTTTGATGTTGGATATAATTATCTGGCCTTGCAGCAGAATCTAAAAGCTGTCGAAGCCTTTAAAAAGGTCGAAACGGTTAGTGCGGATTGGGGCGGGGACTGGAAGGTCAGAGATTATTATGTCTTTTTTGGAAGTGCCTGTCATAATGCCGGAATACATGATAAAGAAGCATTGGTTTATGAAACCGGTTTGAAACTTTTTCCTGACGATGTAGAGATAATATATTGCCAGGCCAAATGTGCCGTTGCAACACACAATTCATCTCGAGCTGCAGAATTAATTAATAAGCTTATTAAAATAGCGACCGGACAAGGATTGCCTGCGAGTGATTTTGAAACCGGATATGGGAATCTTTATAATGATGCAAATGTTCCGGATAAAGCAGAGGAGCATTATCGTGCCGCTCTTAAATTAGATCCAAATAATTATTCGAGAATTAATACGCTAGCTTTGTTTCTTATTCGTCATGACAGAAACGTTGATGAAACAGAAGAACTTGCCAGGAGAAGCCTGGAAATTAAGCCAGATAATAGAAACGCTTTATATGCCCTGGGATTGGTAAAGTATAAACAGGGCAAATATGAAGAAGCACTTGATTTTATGCAACAAGCCTATGCTAAATATGAAGTCTGGGCACCAACTTTATTTAACGATATCAAAAAGGCTAGGGCGGCAATTGCCAATCAGTAACTGGTCAAATAATAATCTGTAAAACGTCTGATCCTGCATGTTTGTGGTCTATCTGGTTTTTATTCGCCAGTCTGCTTAGGTACCTGATGCTTTCCTCTGGGAGTCCGAACTTCTCAGCCATCTTATCTCAGGAGCCTGCAATTTTATGTTATTAGTCCTTTACAGTTATGGCGACGGCAAAACACCCACCAGTGTAATCCTGATCTAAAATAATACTCTGACAGGTCGTACCTTCTGGTCTCAATTTTTCCGAAGGCTAAATGCTCTGACAGCTTTTTAATGTTCTGCAGCTGTTTTAACATCATTACTTTATTGATAAAAGAAAAGGTATAAAAGAAGCCCTTGGAAGATATATCAGGATAAAAATAGCCTTTAATCTTGCACCATAATTGTGATTTAGCTCCCTGTTCGACAATCCTGTATTCAAAAAACAAACAATTCATGTACAGGTTGACTGGTGGATTAACAGGTTCACAGAAACGGCACACAATAAAGGAATTTTCCTCGAATTCCACTATATGAAAAGCCAGCAGGAAATGCGTATTGACTTTCAGCGGAGGCAGGTTTTCAATAATATAGTCAGGTGATTTTTTGCCTCTGTTGTCAATGAAATCATAACTGTAAGGTGCAATGCGCAACTGTTTCAACCACACAAAAATGTCAGATGAATTGGCAGAAATTTCAGTGCAACGCAGCAAATCCCTGCAGTCAGTATTTGGAATATCAGGTATGGAATCGACAAAAAAAGAAGGTACAGAAAGAGATTTTGTCTTCATTTAAATGCTGATGTTTTAACAATTTAAACAAAGGTTTATCCTCTATAAAGTTATCAATTCTCTAAGTCAATGTCAAAATTATCTGTCCTGAAGGCCATCCCCTGCCTATCCGGATATCATATACCGGGACATTACGATCGCTGGATTTTGAGCCATGTTTTATACAGGAATCATGGATCTTAATTATAATTTTGAAAATTTAATGCGGTAAAGACGGTGCCCGGGAATGACCTTCTTAATCAAATAATAAAAATATGATAAGACATACTGTTGTATTTAAACTGATCCACCCCAAAGATTCTGCCGGAGAAAAAGTGTTTCTGGATGCAATCAAGAAGTTATCAGCGATTCCGGGAGTTCAAAAATTTGAACTCTTAAAACAAACTGGCAGCAAAAATAACTATGACTATGGCTTGTCGATGGAATTTGAAACGGCAAAAGCATATGAGGGCTACAATCAGCATCCTGATCATACAGCATTTGTCAAGACTTTCTGGATAAAAGAAGTCAGGGATTTTCTTGAAATAGACTACGAACCGTTAAAATAAATATATCTGACTGGTACCAGGAGCTCGTTACAGACCCGAATCGTCATGGATTCGAGCTGTCAGCATTTATTTTGAAAAAAACATTTTAGCGGCTACCAGAACCAGCAAAATACTGAAAATTTTCTTCAGAATATTATCAGGGATTGATACAGCAAACTTTGACGAGAGCCAGCTGCCCGCCATAAAAGCGACAGCAATTATCAAAGCGTACTTCAGATTTACTTCACCTGCCTTATAGTAATTATAAGCTGCAAACATTCCTATCGGAGGAAGCATCACAGCCAGGCTTGTACCTATTGCCTCATGCTGGGAAAACCCCAGAAGAAAAACCATGGCAGGGATCATTATTATTCCGCCGCCCAGACCGAGAAGACCACCAAGCAAGCCTGCGATCAATCCTATCAATATTAGCATCAGGAAGCTGTAGATATCCATATGGCCGGTTAGTTTAAATTCGTAATCCAGATCTCATTTTTGAGATATGAACAAAATTACTAACCTATTGGATATAAAAAAGGATTACGGACTTTGATTTAATGTTTAAAGGCATTAAAACAGCCGGGCTTAAGTCAAGCCACACGGACAGAGACAGACCATAAAACTGAATCAGCAGTGACAGTACCATGGTAATCCTATCCGGATATTTTTTGAACTGACAATCTTTCGTTATCAGTCAGAGAATCCATCTGCTGAATGGCATGGTGAATTTTTGTCTTGAAATTCCAGCATGTCATCTGACGGAGAGATAACCGCCTCGCAAATTCATATGTGGAAAGCTCTTCCTTTCCCTTACAGACATTAAATGCAATGTAAAATGCCTTATGAATCGGGAATTTACAGTTGTGAAAGATTGTTCCTGAAGCAGCTGATTCTTCAGTTTTACACTTTGTGCACCTGCGCGAGTACGGGGTTTTCCCCGGGCAGTAGTTTTTATGACCGCATTTCCGGCAGGTAAATCCCTTCTCCCATTTTGCCTCAGCAAGGAACTCCAGACACTTTTCATCACTTTGAAAAAGCTCATTTATCTGACTCTCCTGTAATTCCTTCTTAAATATTACTCCCATAATCAATTTTATCAGCCTGCAAAAGTAAAAAAAATAGTGATAATAAAAAGATTTAAGTGATACTATTGCGATTTAGGAAGAAAATGAGTACCTTTGCGGCCTCATTGAATATCAAATTGTTAATTAATAAGTTATAATAATATGGAAACAACACTCAAACAGACAGTTCATCTCAATGCAGCAGACTTCAGGGAAAAAGTATTCAACTACGAAACCTCAAAGGAATGGAAATATGAAGGATCACTTCCTGCAATAATTGACTTTTATGCCGACTGGTGTCAGCCGTGCAAAATGGTAGCACCTGTGCTGGAAGACCTGGCTAGTGAATATGCAGGCAAAATAATGGTTTATAAAATCAATACCGAGGAAGAACAGGAACTGGCATCGGTTTTCGGCATTCAGAGTATACCGACATTGCTTTTCATTCCAAAGGAAGGACAGCCGCAGGCCGCAATGGGAGCTCTTCCAAAAGAGACCTTTGAAAAAGTAATAAAAGACGTTTTGCTGGTCAATTAAATCAATGGCGATCAGCCCGGGTGAATAAGAAAGCTCATTTAAGAAACAATGGAATCAGAGTTTGATTTAAAAGCACAGCAATGGGATAATAACCCGGTGCATTGGGATCGTTCTGTTGCTGTTGCTGATCATATCAGGGAGCTCATACCTCTGAAAAAAGAGATGGTTGCCCTGGAATTTGGTGCCGGAACAGGCATTGCCAGTTTCCTTCTTAAAGATTATCTGAAAGAGATCACCATGATGGACAGCTCAACCGAAATGGTGAAGGTAATGAACGAGAAGATTAAGAAGACAGGGGTCAAAAACCTTAAAGCTCTGAACTTTAACCTGGAAGAATCTGATTATACGGAGACGAGTTTTGACTTCATATTTACCCAGATGGCTCTCCATCATGTCAGCGATATCGGGAATATTTTAAGAAAATTCCACGATCTGCTCTTTCCCGGCGGTTACCTGGCAATTGCAGATCTTTACCCTGAAGACGGTTCATTTCACGGTGAAGGTTTCACGGGGCACAAGGGATTCGATATTGAGCTTTTATCACGGCAGGTAAAAGATCAGGAATTTACAGACATCAGCCACAGGAAATGTTTCGTAATGACAAGAAAATTATCTGATACTGAAACAAAAAGCTTCGATATATTCCTGCTGATCGCAAGGCGCAGTACAATTAACCAATAAATTATCAACAAAATGGAAATAACCTTTGATGGCGGCAAAGTAATTACCGCCCACCTGAACGGCCATACTATCAGAACTGACCAGCCCGTAAGGGGTGGTGGAGGCAACACTGCACCTGCGCCCTATGATTTGTTTCTGGCATCAATAGGCACCTGTGCCGGTATTTATGTCAAATCATTCTGCGATCAGCGACAGATTCCTTCAGACAATATCACAATTATTCAGTCGGTTGAATTCGATAGCCAAACCAGATTACCGGCCAATATCAAACTGGATATCAAGCTGCCTTCTGATTTTCCTGAAAAATACAAAGCTGCAGTTATTAATGCTGCTGAGCTATGCGCCGTTAAAAAGACAATCAATAATCCCCCGAAGTTTGAAATAATAACTTCCCTGAAATAAAACGATTAAAATATTGAGCCGAAAACCAGTCCTGCAATTGTAGAAAAGACCACTACAAGGCTCACATAAACAATTGTCTTACTGGTTCCCATTATTTTTCTGATTACAAGCATACTTGGCAATGAAAGAGAAGGTCCTGCAAGAAGCAGTGCAAGTGCCGGCCCTTTGCCCATACCTGCTGCCAGTAAGCCCTGAACTATGGGTACCTCTGTCAATGTGGCGAAGTACATGAAAGCGCCAACGACTGAAGCGAATAAGTTGGAAAAAAGAGAATTTCCTCCCACAAGGGAAGATATCCATTCATTCGGAATTACTCCCGGAATAGTTTTACCGTCATGGGTTGAGCCTAAAAGGAAACCGGCCGCTACAACACCCAAAGCCAGAAGCGGTAAAATCATTTTTGCAAAATCCCACGACGCAAGTGTCCAGTTCTTGTTTTCTTCATCATTCTTGTCCGTCAGGGTGATGACGCTAAGGGAAATGATTCCGATAAGCATTGGAATAAGCGGAACCATTTTCTGATTTTCAATAAATACCGAAGAGAGGACGGCCGATAAGGCTGTGAGGATAATTGCCCCGATTGCCCATTGCCATTTTATTTTAAGGATTGTGATTAACGAATACCCCAGCATCAGGCCAAAAAAACCCGTGATATACCATTTTGCCGACCATATGTGATACCATGCACTTGAAGTATCTCCTGCGGCCGGTTTTCCCCAGTTGGCAAAAACAAGTATAAGAACAAGGGTAAAAAAGTGGAATGCTGTCTGCCACACAGGTCTTTTCTCCAACGGAGGAACAATATTCATTTGTTCTTCGATCTTCACCTTTTCCTCTTTGCGATAGATCAGAGCCATTGACAGTCCTATCAGGACACTGAACGAGACGGCACCTGCAATCCGTGCAACTCCCATTTCCATCCCTAGAATGCGGGCTGTCAGAATTATTGCAAGGATATTTATTGCAGGACCCGAATAGAGAAATGCAATTGCCGGGCCTAACCCGGCTCCACGCTTGTGAATGCTGGAGAATAACGGAAGGATGGTGCACGAGCAGACTGCAAGGATTGTACCTGAGACTGCAGCAACAGTATATGCCACCCATTTTTTAGCTTTTGCACCAAAATATTTTATTACTGACGCCTGGCTGACAAAAACCGATATGACGCCGGCGATAAAAAATGCCGGCAACAGGCATAAGATAACATGTTCGCGTGCATACCACTTCACCAGGTCAAAGGTTGCATTAACTGCGGTGCTGAACCTGGTACTTTCAACCGGCATGAAAAACGTGAAGGCAAAGGCGATTACGATCCATAAAAGGATCTTCAATTCTTTTTTAGTCTCCATATGGTCTGTATGTCCTCATTTCGTAAAATCACGAAATACTTTGATAAAAAAAATCACAACAAAACTGTTACTATATAATATACACCCGCACTTATAAACAGCACTGCAACCACTCTTCTGAACCAGAGTTCAAATGCCTTAAGCCTGCTGTACATCCTGCCGACATTGCCTACAGCATAGGCTATCAGCCATGCGAAAATGATTACGGGAATCCCGGTGGCAATGGCAAAAATCACTGGTAAATAAAGGCCTTCAGCGCTGGCTACGGTCAGGGGTATCAGCATGACAAAATAAAGCACTGCGCTGTAAGGGCAAAAAGCCAAAGCAAAAAGCATTCCCAGCAGCAAAGCGCTGAAATAGCTTTTTTTGCCTCTCTCCCCTATCTTCCCGGTAAGTAAGCTGACACCCGGAAGGCTTATCTTAATAAAATCAAGCATGAATAGCCCAATAATGATCAGAAGCGGGCCGATTATCTTTTCGCCCCATCTCTGGAACCAGCCTGATACATCGAGTTGCCCGGCGCTAAAATAAATGATCAATGCCAGCCCGGTATAGCTCAGGGCCCGGCCCAGGGTGTAAACCAACCCGTTTAAAAAGACTCTGTGGCGGTTATCAAGATCGCGGCCGATAAAACCGACGGCTGCTATATTTGTAGCCAGGGGGCAAGGGCTGATGGCAGTCATCAGCCCCAGGACCGCTGCTGTCAGGAATGCGTATTGTGAGTTCCCGAGAATACTCTGAAGAAACTCCATCCTGCTATTTGTTGCCTGTTAACAGGGGATCGATGGCTTTTTTCAGTTCTTCCTTCAGCTTTTCAGGATTGGATCTGGCATACATAAACCCTTCGCTGGTAAGGTCGATCCGATTTTCTCCGCTTATGATCAGCAGGCTCTGGCCAGAGACCTTACATCTTTCTGCGACAGTTTTGCTGGACGCGTCATCCAGGTTGACAGCTTCAAAAGTGACAGTTCCTTTCTTTACCTGGTCAGGATACAATGATTCGACAGCCTTTCGTGATTCATCTTCCACTGCCTGACAGGTAACACAACGGCGGGTAAAGTGAAAATAGAAAACCTCCACCTTATTCGCGGCAGTCATTGATGTCTTTTCTTTTTCGGGATTATCTGCCTCTTTAAAAGAGAATAAAGCGATA
>JGI11641J44799_10000314_pt1 | contig 14185 bp, 9 predicted proteins | sample WetSurSiteA1Bulk_FD_44799 | JGI IMG/M metagenome (IMG submission 44799) | reverse complement strand
ACATTCATGAAAACCACGGACATGTCGTATTTTTTGGCAATTTTCTCTAAACCCAGGAACACAGGGGTTTCCTGGTTCAGAAAAGAAGTATAGTATTTTATCTGACTTTTTACCGGTGTCTGATCAGAGATGAAACCATAAAGTGTTCTTATGTTTTTATTCTGGTTCTCAACTATTTCTCTGACAATATGTTTCATAGCGATCAGGCAAGCATTGTTTCTTGAACGCAGATTGTTTAAAAATCTTTCGAATGATTTGTTCTTTACAGGTTTATATACACCAACAGCCTTGTATCTTGTGTAAAGCGGAAAACAAGCTGTCAGCCATTCCCAGTTATTAAAATGGCTGTGCACAACGGCCACATCGCGCCCCGAATCGTACAGGCGTTCAATCAAATCAGGATTTCTGAATGCCATTCTTTTCATTAATTCTTTGTTGCTAAGGTGAGTAAGCTTCAATGTTTCAATTAAAAGGTCAGCAAAATGCCTGTAAAATTTTCTGGTTACCAATTTAAGCTCTTCAGGCGATTTTTCAGGAAATGAATTTCTCAGATTTTCTATAACTACCTTCTTCCTGTATGACACCACATAACAAAGCAAAATGTAGAGAATATCAGAAAAAAAGTAGAGAATTCTTAACGGCAACAGCGTTATAATCCAGTTAATAGAATAGAAAATATAGAATCCGACTGTCCTCATTGGACTATTTGGTCTTGTTTTTCATAAAACCACCGATGATTTCAATTATTTCATTATAAATAAGGGCGTTAGATGCAACTGTTTCATCACCTGTAAGGCCTTTCATATTTCCCGAGAAATCGCTGAACCGGCCTCCCGCTTCTCTTACGAGCAACATTCCGGCTGCGATGTCCCATAATTTAAGATCATATTCAAAAAAAAGATCAAACCTGCCACATGCCACATATGCAAGGTCGATCGAAGCAGATCCGAGTCTCCTTAATCCATGGGTATTTTTCACAAGATAGGTCAGGAGATTCATATAAGGATCAAGCCTGTCAAAGAGATTATAAGGGAAACCTGTAGCTGCCAGAGATCCGGATAACTTTGGAATGGAGGAAACATGGATTCTTTTGCCATTAAGCCAGGCACCACCATTCTTCCAGGCTGTAAAAGTTTCATTACCGCCAACCTCATGTACCACTCCGGCAATTACTTCATCATTTTCCATCAGTCCTATGCTTATTGCAAATGGCCGTACGCCATGAAGAAAATTGGTAGTACCATCGAGAGGATCTATGATCCAGTTGTATTTCAATCCTTTTTTCGATGACGTTCCCTCCTCGGCAACAAATCCTGCTTCAGGAATCAGTCGACCGAGATTCTCAATAAGCATCTTCTCCGACCCCTTATCAACATAAGATACAAAGTTGTTTAATCCTTTCGATTCAATCTGATTAAGATCAAATACTTCCGATTCCTTTTTAATGAAATCAGCTGCCGTTTTTGCAGCTGCTTCAATATCAATACAAAGGCCTTTAAGATCTGTCATTGGTCAAAATACTAATTCTGCATTCATTCTTCCTGATCCTGAGATACAAGTGAGCTTTACTTTTAATACTTTACCAGCCATTTCCGGATCCCATGGATATTCAGTCCTGAGGTAGTTCCCTGTGAAACCTGTTATCATTCCGTCACTATTTGTATGCTCAAATAAAACTTCAGATAACTGTCCTGTGTTGAGTTTACAAAATTCATGATGTTTTTTTTCCGAGAGTGATATCAGCCTTTTACTTCTCTTTTCCCTGGTCATGTAAGGGACTTTAAGGGTCATCTTTTCTGCAGGAGTTCCGGGACGTTCCGAAAAGTTGAAAACATGCAGGTAGGACAATGGCATTTCAATTAAATAGTTATAGGTATCCTCAAAATCCTGATCCGACTCCCCCGGAAAGCCCACTATTACGTCTGCCCCGATTCCTGCCAATGGAATACTCTTTCTGATTTTCCGTACCCTGTCTTCAAACTTCGCTCTTTTATATCTCCTTCTCATGAGACCAAGCACCCTGTCGGATCCGCTTTGAAGAGGTATATGAAAGTGGGGTACTATCTTCCTGTTTTCTGCAATAAGGCTGATAAGCTCATCGGTCAGCAGATTCGGTTCAATTGATGAAATCCTGTATCTTTCTATACCATTAACCTTTATCAGTTCTTTTATTAGTGAAATGAACGATTCTCCGGTTGATTTCCCGTAATCACCTATATTAACACCTGTCAGAACGATTTCTTTAATACCTTTTTCTGCTATTTTTTCAGCCTCTCCGACAAGCGATCTGATATCAGGGTTCCTGCTGTGCCCTCTTGCTGCAGGAATTGTACAATACGAACATTTGTAATCGCATCCGTCCTGGACCTTCAGAAAAGAGCGGGTTCTGTCGCCCATCGACCACGAAGGATAGAATCTTTCCAATGCCTCAGGATTGCAGGCATGAACTTCAGGAATATCCCATTTACGCCTGTTTATAAGATAATCTGAAACATTGAATTTCTCATTGGTTCCAAGTACAAGATCAACACCCGGAATTGATGAAACTTCTTCAGGATTAAGCTGGGCGTAACAACCAACAACAGCTATTAAAGCATCGGGCGACCGGTTTATAAATCTTTTGATTGCCTGCCTGCATTTCCTGTCAGCAGTATCGGTAACGGAGCATGTATTAATAACATAAATATCGGCTTTTGCCCCAGGCTTAACTTTTTCAAACTGATCTTCCGGAAATGACCTTGACATCGTTGAAGTTTCAGCAAAATTCAGTTTACACCCCAGTGTATGAAATGCTACCTTTCTTTTAGAAGATTTCATGTTTAAAAACTGTTATTAGAGCAAGCAGGCAGACAACGGTTACTGTAATTATTTATGCTTTTCCTGTGGTAGCTTTGTAATATAAACATTTTTGAATTCGACCTCCTTGCCTTCGCTCTGCAGGCAAATATATCCTTTGCTTGCTGAAGTGCCGGTAGCTTTATTCTGGAGCACCCCGTTGACATAAACTTCAATTGTGTTGGCTTTGCATGTAACTTCCANCGTATTCCATTCTCCGACAGGTTTCTCGGACGAGTTTGCCATTTTAGATACCATTCGTGAATTATTTTTCTGTTCATTCATGGTAGCTCCATTCATGCATACAAAATCGCCTGCACTGCCCGCCTTAAGCTGGCATTCAAATGTCCTGAGCCAGATAGTATCAGGCAGATTGGCATGTATGAACACTCCACTATTAGANGCTTCGACCGGATATCTCCATTCCACATGGAGTTTGTATTCGGAATAGATGTCTTTAGTTCTCATATATCCAAACGGATCCCCTTTTATATGAATCACTCCGTTCTGCACAGTGAAGACCGTAGTCGGATCGACGGCAGGATCCTTCAGGAAAAAAGACCAGTTAGAAAGATCTTTGCCATTAAACAGCTGAACGGTTCCTTTTTCATTTCTCCTGCTTTGCCCGGTATCCGTATTTTTCTTTCTCGACTGTCCGTAGGTCACAGATGTTGCTCCACCAATAATAATTACAGCAATTAATACGAAGAGTAATGATTTGTTTCTCATGGTTTTATTTATTAGCATTTGTATATAAACTGTAAAAAGCTCGGACTATTCTAAAGCAATTTGCTGGCAAGTTCTGCAAGAAAACTTCGTTCCCCTTTCACCAGGTTTACATGTGCAAAAATATCCTGATCTTTCATTTTGTCAGATAAATAGCTTAACCCGTTTGATGCAGTATCGAGGTACGGCGAATCGATTTGTTCAATATCGCCTGTAAAAACCATTTTTGTTCCTTCCCCTGCCCTTGTTATAATTGTCTTGATTTCATGGGGTGTAAGGTTCTGAGCTTCATCAACAATGAAAAAAATGCTTGAAAGGCTTCGTCCTCTGATGTATGCGAGAGGCGTAATGACCAGTTTTTCCTCCTTCATCATATCATTTATCCTTATGAACTCCGGACTCTGGTGGCTGAATTTGTGCTTGATTACCGTAAGGTTATCATACAAAGGCTGCATATAAGGATCCATCTTCTCCTTCACATCCCCGGGAAGGAAACCTAAATCGCGGTTTGCCAGCGGAACAATTGGTCTGGCAAGGAATATCTGTTTGTATCTTTTATGTTGTTGAAGAGCTGCGGCAAGGGCAAGCAAAGTCTTACCGGTTCCTGCTTTTCCGGTCAAAGAAACAAGTTGAATATCAGGGTTTGAAAGGGCTTCTATTGCAAAAGTCTGTTCAGCATTCCTGGGATCTATCCCGTAGGTAGTTTGTTTGATTACCCTGTTAAGTATCTTGTTAACAGGATTGTAATGGGCCAAAGCACTTGAACCTGTGTTTTTCATAATGAAGAACTGGTGCCCTTTTAGTGCAGGATCAAGTTTAAAGTCAGCTGCACCGACACCTTCCGGAACTTCATAGAGTTTGCTGATAAGGCCATGATCAACACCTTCCAGAACCTGGATCCCTTTATAAAGATCATCTATATTTGCAACTTTATCATTCTGGTAATCCTGCGCCATGATCCCCAGCGATTTTGCTTTCATCCTCAGGTTTATGTCCTTCGAAATCAGGACGACTGCTTTATCCTTGTTCACGCTGCAAACGTAATCGGCAATTGCTAGGATACGATGGTCGGGTGTTCTTTCAGAAAAAGACTGGCTTACTTTTTCGGAGAAATCACGTCCTGTTTCAATATGAAGATTTCCGAGGTTTTCGCCGAGCGGAATATTCGCAGTCAATAGCATATCACCTGATAGCTTATCCAGTTCACGGGTAAATTCACGTGCGTGAAAGTTAATAATATCATTCCCTCTCTTGAACTTATCAAGCTCCTCCAGAACAACTATCGGGATGATAACATCATTTTCCTCGAAATTGTATATGCATTTGTAATCGTGAAGAAGAACATTTGTATCAATTATAAAAAGCTTTTTATTGTGTTTCTTTATCATCGTTAAGTAATTTAAAATCAGTAAACTGTATTTAATGGATATTCCCGGTCAGCACGCTGCAAAAATAACTAAAATAAAGAATACTTTGTTGTGTGTGTTGAAAGTATGTTAATTTGTAGTTCAGTTTAAAGAAATGAATTACAATCAGACCATACGATTTCTTTTTAGTCAGTTGCCTGCTTATCACAGGATAGGTAAGGCCGCATATAAAAATGACCTGCATAATACCCTGGCTTTTGATGAAAATCTTGGCAGGCCCCATTCAAGATACAGGACAATTCATATAGCAGGTACTAATGGCAAGGGATCTGTCTCTCATATGATTGCATCTGTTCTTATGGAAGCCGGCTATAAAACCGGNCTCTATACATCGCCNCATTTGAAAGACTTCAGGGANNGAATAAAAGTTGATGGTAAATTGATTACCCAAAAGGCTGTTACCGGATTTGTTGAAAGGCATTCTTCNATCCTCAGCTCACTTAAGCCTTCATTTTTCGAAATGACAGTNGCAATGGCATTTGATTATTTTGCCTCTGAGGGCGTTGAAATTGCTGTTATCGAGACTGGACTTGGAGGAAGACTCGATTCTACAAATATTATTAAGCCGGTGCTTTCGGTTATTACCAATATCGGTCATGATCACATGGATCTCCTTGGCAATTCTTTAAGCAAGATAGCGTATGAAAAGGCGGGAATAATTAAAAACAGGGTTCCGGTTGTGATAAGCGAAACGCAGGAAGAGACTAAATCCGTTTTTATTGAAAAAGCACTGGAAACAGGATCTGCAATATATTTTGCTGATCAGAATTTTTCATGTGTTCTGAATGACCTGGATNTAGAAGCAGAAAAAAGAGTCTATACCGTATGGGATAATTTATCAAAGAAATCTTTCCNGGGGGAAATATGTGTTGGGGGAGATTACCAGTCNAAAAACATTNCGGCTGTTTTTCAGGCTTTCAGGGCACTTCAGGGAATCATAGAATTTAAAGACGAAAATATCATTGACGGAATCAGCAAAGTTNTAGTCAACACGAAGTTAATGGGCAGGTGGCAGATTCTCGGTAGGAAGCCGCTGATTATCTGTGATACCGGTCATAACAGGGAGGGTTTGGAATATGTCATGAATCAATTGGAGAAGATACCCTGTCGGGAAGTTCATATAGTACTTGGTTTTGTAAGTGATAAGGATCGTAATTCAGTACTTCCTCTTTTCCCTTCCTCGGCAACTTATTACTTCACAAGGGCTTCCGTTCCCAGAGCTCTTGATGAGAACGTCCTGATGGCTGAAGCTGCCAAATGGAATCTTAAAGGTTCCAGCTTTCCGACTGTGAAGTCAGCTGTTGCGGCGGCAAAGGAAAATGCATCACAAAATGATTTGATTTTCATTGGGGGCAGNACATTCGTTGTCGCTGATGCATTGTAATAATANTGNTTTTAACCATGGAATTTGTTAAAACAAATACTCATTCACCTGTTCAAAATTTGCCATNGCAATTGCTGCAGAGCTAATAAACGGATGTTGAATTACCCACCTGACAGCTTCACTGTAGCTNGGNTCTATGCCNGGCGANGATGAATATTTNCCACCTGAACATGTTTTCATNGCGATAACTCCGATACCTTTTTTTCCTGCTTCAGTCAGAGCGGCAATAAGCCTCTCCTGATCCCATTCAGAAAATCTGCCGGTAACGGAATGGACAAATGAGCCTTTGTGGTTAAAGGGGACCATAATGACATCATAAAAAAGCTCTTTATTATTTCTTTCATGCAAATTCATTAAATCATTATGGGTTGAAAATCCATGAGCTTTGATCACTCCGGTACTTTTCGTCTCATTATAGAATCTCAACACTTCGTCATGAAAAAGCAGATCTTCCTGTGAGGCATCGTGATATAACAGGATATCTATATAGTCCGAATTAAGNGCTTTAAGGCTCTCTTCCAGCTTTAAACTCAAAACATCCCGGATCTCATCAGAGCCNTTCCTGCCTTTTCCACCAGATGGCAGCTCATTCGGATCAAGTCTTATTTTTGACTGGATCACAACACTTTTCCTGATTCCTGAAACAGCCCTTCCAACAAGCTTTTCATTATTACCATTACCGTACGACCTGCCTGTATCAATGAAGGTGATGCCTTTGTCAATAGCATATTTTATCAATGATTCTTCATTTGTCCGGGGGGCTCCGAAACAGATAGGAGTGACCATTATTCCTGTCTTTCCGACAATACGTTTGCCTGCAGTTTCCAAAGGACCGGAATCACGGGTTTGTGATATAAGTTTTATTCCAGCCATGCCTGCAAGTGCAGCCGACAGGAACCTCTTCCGGCTTATAACTCGTTTCACCATTTGCTATATGGGTTATCAACTATTATTCTTGTCTTCCTGTTTGAAACGGTAAANCCTATCTCGTANACCATTTTTGCAATCANTTCCATTTTCCCAAAATCAATTTTNTCAACAATATCTCCAGGTTTATGATAATCTGAATGNAATCCTGTTGTGAAGAAGAGGACGGGAATATCTTTCTTTACAAAATTATAATGATCGCTTCTTGAGAAGAGCTGAAGAGGGCTTTTTCTTCCGCTCAGGCTGTAATCCAGATCGATGGGTGACTTTCTATCGACATCATTTGCAATGTCAACAAGTTCCTTGCTCTGATTTCCGGTAATCACAAATACTTTTGATTTACCAGTCATTGGAGTCTCATCAGTGGTATCTGCGACACCCTTTACCCTTCCTATCATATCCATATTCAGATCAGCAACCGTATTCGCAAGNGGGAAGAGGGGGTTGTCGACATACGACTGCGAACCGAAGAGTCCGATTTCTTCACCGGTAACCCAAAGGAAAAGGAGTGATCTCAGAGGTTTTTTATCAAGGCTCTGGAATGCCTGAGCTATCTCGAGGAGTGCTGCGCATCCGGATGCATCATCATCTGCTCCTGTATTTATTTTGTCACCCTCTCCTCCAATGTGGTCAGCATGGCCTGAAAAGACTATTATCTCCTTTTTCAGAACGGGGTCGCTTCCTTCTATCCATGCTGCAACATTATTCAGTATGATCTCCCCTGTTTTTGAGGCTTCCGTTATTTTTAATTCCTTCCCGGGAATCAGGAAGGATTGAGGTTTCAGATTGAAGTCAATACTCTTCTGTAATTCGTCAAGAGTATGTCCGGTTCCCTTCAGCAATTCATCAGCTACCGATCTGTGCACAAAGATTATTCTTGGCATTGCTGGCATATCGATGGTCAAAGGTTTTGATCCCTTAAGATATTTACTTGATTTTAATTCATTTGCTATTCCGGGGTACTGTTGTTCAATTGANGAACATCCCGATTTGGGATCAGAGACAATAAGGATCGCTTTGGCTTTGGAGAACATCAGGTTTGTCAGCTTTGCCTGTATGCTCATGAATGTTGACCATACCTCTTCGTCAAACAGAAACCTGGTACCGTCCTCAGAGAGCGGCGACCTGTTCATAAGGAGAAGTATTTTTCCTTCGGGAGAAATATTTTCAAGATCGTTATATTTGTATTTATCAGCCTTAATTCCATAACCTGCAAAAATTACCTCACCCTCAATTTTAAAATCTGAGGCCCCGATTGGAAAAAGCTGGATCATCGGGTCTTTTACCAGTACAGAATCACTTTTANTTTTAATAATAGTTATTGAGGATCTTTCAGGATCAATGAATTTTTTCATGACCGTATANGGCTGGAGATAACTATTACCATTTGCTGGCTTTAGTCCTAATAACCTTGCCTGTGTTGCAAGATAATTGACTGTTATATCAAGTTCTGGTTCCCCGTTTGACCTTCCTTTCATCGAAGGTGAAGCTAAAAAGGAAACATATGCCTCCAGATCACTGGCATTTATCTGGTTAGGTCCACTATTACCTTTTTGAGGGAATAAATTGAAGGGAACCATTATCATTGGAATAATGGCATTCAGGATTATGGTTCTTCTTATGCTCATTTCAGCATTTTTAAATTACGGCCCTAAATGTAAGAAAGTTTTTTGGGATTAGCCTGAAATCCTCATAATCAGTACTTGAAATGAATAGTACTTTAAAACTCTATTTTCAGATGGCAGTTGGAATGATTTATTTTTTAGCTTTGCTGTTCAATCTTAAATTATGGAAGCCAGCATATTATTCTGGGTAATATTTAACGCTGTAATTTTCACTGTGCTTGCTCTCGATCTCGGTGTTTTTAATAAGAAGGCTCATAAAATTGCTGTAAAGGAGGCCCTTATCTGGAGCGGAGTATGGATAGCAATTGCATTGGCTTTTAACATATTCGTACTTCTTCAGTTTGGAAAGGTCAAAGCGCTTGAATTCCTGACTGGTTATGTGATAGAATACTCGTTGAGCGTCGACAATATTTTTGTCTTTATTTTAATCTTCTCGTATTTCTCCGTTAAGCCGCAATACCAGCATAAAATATTGTTCTGGGGGATTTTAGGAGCTCTGATAATGAGGGGAATTTTCATTTTTGCCGGGGTGGCACTGATAAACAGGTTCCATTGGATAGTCCTTATTTTTGGTGCTTTTCTTGTCTTTTCAGGTCTTAAGATGCTGTTTCAAAAGGAGGAAGTATCGGTTGAGCCCGAAAAAAACAGTCTGGTGAGACTTTTCAGGAAATTATTTCCGGTTACCGAAACACTTCATGGGGACTCACTTTTTGTCCGGCAAAACAAAAGACTATACGCGACACCTTTATTTCTTGTCCTGCTTGTCATTGAATCAACTGACCTGATATTTGCCGTTGACAGCATTCCTGCAGTTCTTGCTATCAGCAAGGATACATTCATAGTTTATACTTCAAATATTTTTGCGATACTGGGATTGCGTTCGCTTTATTTTGCCGTCTCAGGGTTAATGGGATTATTCAGATTCCTGAAAGTAGGACTTGCAATTGTACTTGCTTTTGTTGGTTTTAAAATGCTCGCATCCTATATTCATTTTGAAATACCAATTCTGGTATCACTGGGAATAATAATATCAATTCTTCTTATCTCAATCCTTGCGTCCGTTATAATAAAAAAGAAAGAATCTTTCCCCGACTTATTAAAGTGATTTGGTTGGCTCAATTTTAAAGTAAAGTGTTAATTTTACAGTTCAGAATTGTGAAGGGATTAAGAATCAATTTTATTTCTAAGGGCAACTGATAATGGTTTCGCACAGGCAAAAACCGGCTACTCCGTGGCTATTAATTGTTCTTTTTATAATTATTTCAGCAAGCAGTATCTTGCTTGGATTGTTCTATTATAAAAGCCAGAAAAGGAGGCTGCTGAATGAAAAGAATCTCGAACTTTCAGCTATTGCTGACCTTAAAGTAAAACAAATCGCACAATGGCGCAATGAGAGAATTGGCGATGCAGTAATGATAGGCGAAAACACCCCCTTTGTAAAGCTCTTGCATGATTACCTGAACACCCTTAAAGCCCCTTATTCAGATATTGTTGCTGCACTGAAATCAGTTACCAGGAATATTGAATATAAAAACATCCTTCTAATTGATTCACTCGGTAAGGTCCGCGGACATTACCCGGACCAGGATACTATTATGGGTGACTACCTGCGACATCAGTGGTCCGATCTGATGAAACTGGAGTCAGGAGTTCTTACTGACCTTCATCAGGTAAGCAATATAAGCTACATTCATCTCGATCTCGTTATACCACTTATCAATACGTGGCAGAAAAATTCCCATACATTTGGATTGCTTGCTCTGAGGATCGATCCTGAAGAAATCCTTTATCCGCTGGTCAGAACCTGGCCAGTTCCCAATAAGACTGCAGAAGCTCTTCTGATAAGACAGGAAGGAGAAGAGGTACTCTATCTGAATGAACTAAGGTTTAAAAAGAATTCCAGTCTGGTGCTCAGAAAATCAGTTTCGGAGGAAAAACTCCCTGGGGCAATGGCTGTCAGGGGCATTGAAGGAACAAGCGAGGGCATTGATTACAGAGGAGCATCGGTGATCTCTGCCATGAAGAAAGTCCCCGGATCTCAATGGTATCTCATAGCTAAAATAAATCATAATGAAGTCTTCTCTGCTTTAAATAAGCAGATGACGATGATAATCATAATTATAATACTTTTTATCCTGACCATAGGTTTGCTGCTTGGGATTCTGGAATGGAACGAGAATGCCAGGTTTTACCGTGAGAAATATGAAACGGAACTTGACCATATGGCTTTAAGAAAACATTTTGATTATATTCTGAAATATGCAAATGATATAATATTTCTTACTGACAGGAATTTGAATATAATTGAGGCAAACGACAGGGCAGCAGAAGCTTACCAGCGCGACAGAAACGAGCTTATAGGGATGAACCTCTCAAAAATAAGGGCTCCGGGTGCTGTCAAGGATCTTGAAAATGAAAACAGAATCATTGATGAAATAGGTTATTCCACATACGAAACTGTCCATATCAGGAAGGACGGCACAACATTACCTGTAGAGATAAGTGCACGAAAGGTTGAGATTGAAGGAGTTAAATACTTTCAATCAATTTGCCGCGATATAACGGAACGCAGGTTCGCAGAGGAGACTCTTCGGGAAAGTGAAGAACGTTTCCGGAAAATTTTCGAAGAAAGTCCTATAAGCATCGCCATGACTGGCAAAGACCTAGGTATAATACGGGCAAATTCAGCATTCTGTAAAATGCTCGGATATAAAGAGGAGGAATTAAAATCTGTAACACTGCAGAATTTTACACATCCCGATTATATTGCTGGAGATGATGTGTCGCTTTTAAGGCTGGTAGCCGAAGAAATACCGGTCTACCATACAGAAAAAAGGTATATCCGTAAAGATAAGACTGTTATATGGGGATCGTCAACCATCAGTATTATCAGGAATAATAATGATGAAGTTCAGTATTTCCTGGCAATGATCGAGGATATAACCCAGCGCAAAAAAGCAGAATCTGAACTCATAGCGGCAAAAGAAAAAGCTGAAGAGAGTGACCGGCTAAAAACTGCTTTTCTCCACAACGTCTCTCACGAGATCAGAACACCTATGAATGCCATTATTGGGTTTTCTGCGCTTCTTAACGAACCTGATACAACTGAAGAAGAAAAACATCAGTTCATCGATATTATTTTTCAGAGCGGGAGCCAATTGCTTTCAATTATCAACGATATTGTTGATATAGCAAATATCGAAAGCGGCCAGGTAAAGCTGAATATCAAAGAGATGAACCTTAATTCATCACTCAGAAGCCTTGATGAGCAATTCAGTTACAAGGAAAAACCGGATCTCATTTCAATAAACCTTGATGCCGGATTACCTGATGAAAAGGCATTGATTATGACTGACGGCACAAAGGTTATCCAGATACTGTCAAACCTGATAAATAATGCAACCAAATTTACAAGAGAGGGGAAGATAGATTTTGGATATTCTCTTAAAGATGGTTACCTGGAATTCTTTGTAAAGGATACTGGAATCGGAATTCCGCCCGAACATCATGAAAAGATCTTTGAAAGGTTCTATCAGATCGACAACCTCGTTTCAAGGAAATTTGGCGGAACCGGACTCGGCCTTTCAATATGCAAGGCTTATGTCGAACTTCTTGGAGGTAAAATATGGCTGAGCTCAAATCCGGGGGAGGGAACTGAATTCCGTTTTACGATACCTTACGTTTTTCCTGAAAAATCATAAATCAGTATTGTATCTCTTGCTGGTTTCTCCTATTGATCAGTTCAATAAAAACCTTCACTGATTATAATCATTCTACGCTGCACACGATTCTGGCATCTTTCTTGTTAAGTTCCGCGGGTAAAGAATCACATTTATAAGTTTAGGATCTATTTTTGATTTATCAAAAATGGTCAATGTAAACCATGGATGCAGAAATTTTAGTAATTTTATTGCCGAAATCAATTAAAAGATAAGCGTTAGCAATTATCGACTTCAATCATTTATACAAAAACTTCCTATGAAAAGGGGCTATGAAGCATATTTATTTATGGTCATTTGCATTCTGACCATTTTTATTCCGGGATGCAAATTATTACGGCCGCCCGATGTTACAACTTCTGTTGTCAGCGATATTGTTCCCACAGGTGCAACAGGAGGCGGTAATGTGACGAACGATGGCAACTCCGATATTTTCGTAAGAGGGGTGTGCTGGAGCACAAAAAAATCGCCTGATATTTCAGATCCGAGAACCACTGACGGTTATGGAACAGGAATATTTACCAGTACTATTACGGGACTCACCCCAAATACTTTATATCATGTCAGGGCTTATGCCACAAACGCTGAAGGCACTTCATATGGTAAAGACGTATCATTCACCACAGGGAAGTTCTCAATTCCTGAACTTACAACCAAGGCTGTGACCGGAATCACACAGACAACAGCTGTTTCCGGAGGTGATATTTCTAATGATGGAGGAGTAGCAATAACCGAAAAGGGTGTTTGCTGGAGCACTCAGACCGGACCTGATATTGCAGATCCAAAAACCAATAATGGTGACGGAGCCAGTTCATTCATAAGTAATATTACGGGGTTGACAGGCAATACAACCTATTATGTTAAAGCTTACGCTAAAAATTCTGAAGGTGTCGGCTATGGGCAGGAAATACAATTTAAAACGAGCCAGTTGTTGCCGGTCGTTGTTACAACAAGTCCTTCACCTACTTCTGCTACCACAGGTTTAAGCGGTGGAGCAATATCCAGTGACGGAGGTTCAGCTGTTACAGCCAAAGGCGTATGCTGGAGTTTAACCGCCAATCCTACTATTGCAAGCCCCAAAACAAACGATGGAACCGGAACAGCATCGTTTACCAGTACCATTACCGGGCTCACCGCCAACACAACATATCATGTTAGGGCATACGCATCCAATGGTGTAGGGACTGCATACGGAGAAGACAAACAGTTTATCACCGATCCGCTAACTATAAGTGATGTTGACGGCAATATTTACAATGTGATCAGGATCGGGACCCAATTATGGCTGAAGCAAAATCTCAAAACAACAAAACTTAACGATAATAGTTCAATTCCTTTGGTAACAGGCAGTTCTGCATGGAGCAACCTTTCATCCTCTGGTTATTGCTGGTACGATGGTAATGAAGGGTATAAGAGTACTTACGGAGCTATTTACAACTGGTATGCAGTAAGCACCGGCAAATTGTGCCCGGCTGGATGGCATGTTTCGACTGATAATGACTGGATATCGCTTGAATTTTATCTTGGCGGAGTAAGTCCGGC
>JGI11641J44799_10000313_pt1 | contig 14230 bp, 9 predicted proteins | sample WetSurSiteA1Bulk_FD_44799 | JGI IMG/M metagenome (IMG submission 44799) | reverse complement strand
AGAAACGGTCAGAAAGGATATAGTTTTTTGAGATACCGGCAAATCCGGGTGTCTGGGCCCCTCCACCTATAGTTCCGGCAAGCGTTGAGAATGTCATACCCGATGGGGTAATCCCTTTAAATTCCCGGTTCACCACCATGATCCCATTCACTTCGGGAAGCATAAGGGCGATACACTCAAAACACCCGCAGCACGTCATCGGATATTCCATAACACTATAGAGCGAACAACGGTCAATCTCACCATGACTTGCCTTTTTAACAAATTTGTTGACGCCCTCAAATTCCCCGTTCTGGGTGTTGATAACCGCTCCCTTTTCAATAGGCTGGTTTGCACCGGAGGGAGCTATCTCATAGGCAATTTTTCCATCAAGCCAGCTAATCGCACCACAGAGAGCGGGATGTTCAGGAGTTATTACGCAGACATGGTTGGGAGCAAAGGTCTGGCAGAGCGTGCAGGAATAATAGGTATTGACATCGGTATCCCGCATTCCTTTGATTCGTGCATCCCGTTCCGCGTACACCTTCTCTGCATCCTTTTTTGCTTCCACTACTTTTGCTGCATCGGTGATGAGCGTCACAGAAACTGCATCCAGTAACTGGGGAAAATCCATGCGGAACTTGCTTGCAAGCAGCTTACCGATATGCTCAATTTTTATCCCTTTTGCAACAACCTCTTTGGAAATTCTCACCCAGATGATATCCCGCTGGGCAACATGCCAGGATCCTTCCCCGTAATTGACGAAATTATGGATCCGCCGCTCGAGGACCGGCTCGTAATCTTTTTTCATCATTTTCCCGGCTACATTGATCATGATGGCAAGCGGGTAAGCAGCACCCTCCTTCATCGAACCGATCTCAGGACCAATAACAGTTACCTGGCCATCAGTTACCTCCTCTGCCGGGCGCATGCGTAAAAGTTCAAAAGCGGGGGATCTTCCTCCCCCGAATTCGACGTACATCTCTTCTTTCCGGATACTCTTTCCCTCAAATGCCGGTGAGCACCCCATTGGGATCGGAATTGCAGTTACATTGACTTTGATCCCTTTCTGTTCCATCCCCAGCCGGACAACATCTTCAGGAGTTGCGGGTATCCAGTCCCCTCCAAAGTAATCCCCGAGTGAAAGGATGGGAAAACCCAGGACTCTCATGCCATCGACAAATGCAATTTCCTGGTCAGAAAGCCCGGGAAATACAATCACAATCGCTTTTGCCCGTTCTTTGGCGTACGTCAGAAGGCGGGATATATCGCCCGGCGTAACACCACCAAACATCATTGCAACCCGTGCAATAATATCAACAAAATGAATCCCGTAAGTTGGTTTTGAACCAAGAGGGATAAGACGGTATTCGAGCCCGAGTTTCACTCCTGCATGGGAAAGTGACCCGATAATATCACCGGCAAGGAACGTAAGCATGTATTTTTCCTGCAGTTCCCGGCAGATGGCAGAAGCACTGTCTGCTCCCGGAGGGGTACCAACAACGAGGGCGAGGCCGAGGATACTACCATCAACCAGGGAGTAACCAAGCTTCCGGATTATAGTATCATCGATAAAACCGGTGAAGGGAGCGGGTTCCCTGCCTTCAGCTGCTGTTTTTTCTGCAAGAATGCATTCCAAAGCAACGAGGGGATTACTGGCAGTTTTTTCAAACACGTCAAGTGCACCTTTCTGGTCATGAACCGCTATTCCCGTAAGGGCAAAAGATATGGGCAGGTGATACGCGGTTTCGTCATAAGAAAGTGAGTGATTTATTCTAGTGATCATCGTTTTTTGGATGGTTTCACCGTTTTTTTTCGCTATTCCCACGTCGGTCATAAGGGTACCTCTGAATATGGATTGCCCGGAAGAACACATATAGTTTCGTCACCGGACATACCCGATTGGCTCCTGCTCTTATTTCCATATTCTTACCATTTGTCATAAGCAAAAACGCTTGTTAAAAAAATCTCTTGTATAACGTGAAATTTTCCTGTTTTCATCAATTTTTTCCCATCAGCCGTTTGCCTGAGCCTGTACCAATTAGCCTACCGGTATCGGGAACATTTTTTACTAGCAGTTGCCTTGGTTGTACAGGAATATCCATGACAATTGACTGGTATAAGGAATTTGTCAATCTTGACTATGAACCGGCAAAAGATGATCTCATCTGCCTGTATTATTTTGAACCTGCCGCTGGTATCCGGGGCAGGGAAGCAGTCGGCAGGATAGCCTCTGAGAGTTCAACAGGCACCTGGACAACACTTCACACCCTTCCCCCCCGTATGAAAGGTCTTATGGCTACCGCATTTGATATCGAGGGAAATGTTGCAAAAATCGCCTATCCTCTCGCGCTCTGGGAAGAAGGTAACGCAGTCCAGTTGCTGAGCGGGATTGCCGGCAATATCTTTGGTATGAAAGCAGTCAGAAACCTGCGGTTGATCGATGTCGCCCTGCCTAAAGAATACCTTAAACATTTCAAAGGCCCGCATTTCGGCAATGACGGGATCCGCAAAATGATGAAAGTCAGCAAACGACCGCTCACCGGTGCGGTACCAAAGCCGAAGATTGGATTTTCGGCGCAGGAACATGCGGAGGTCGGTTACGAGACCTGGATGGGTGGGTTTGATTTTGTCAAGGATGACGAAAACCTGACCTCGACTCCCTTTAACCGCTTTGATGAGCGGGTAAAAAAACTGGCAAAACTGCGGGACAAGGCAGAAAAAGAAACCGGTGAGAAGAAATCCGCGTTTCTCAATATCTCAGCAGATACAGAAACCATGAAAAAACGGGCAGACCTGCTCGCAGAGTACGGCTGGAACTATGCGATGATTGACGTGGTAGTTGCCGGCACGGCAAGTGTGATGACAATGCGGGACTATTGCTCTGATCTCGGTCTTGCGATCCATGCTCACCGGGCCATGCATGCAACCTTTGACCGGAACAAAAAACATGGCATCACGATGCAGTTCCTTGCAAAACTTATGCGTCTTATTGGCGTTTCCCAGATCCATACGGGAACTGCAGTTGGCAAGCTTACGGGGTCCAAAAAGGAATCCACGGTGCTTGCCGATGTGCTGCGGGAGAAAAAGACTCCTGCTGTGGAAGGTATGCTCCTTGAACAGGACTGGGGGAAGATTAAATCTGCATTCCCGGTCTCATCCGGAGGTCTGCACCCGGGACTGGTTCCTGATGTACTGAACATCTATGGATCAGAAATCGTACTACTCGTCAGTGGCGGTATCCATGGTCACCCAAAGGGAACACGTGCCGGGGCTCAGGCAACCATGCAGGCGATTGAGGCGTGGCAGGAAGGTATCACGCTCGAAGAAAAGGCAAAAAAGGCACCGGCACTAAAAAGTGCGCTGGAGAAATGGGGACACTATAAACCGAGATAATGCATCGTCAATACAGGAGATCCACATTTTCTTTTTTAATCTCTTTTTTCTTCCATGGTTTCCTTTTCTTCCTGATAATAGAGAGACGAAGTAATTCACCCCTCTGTTTCACTTTCCTGCCACAACCCGATCTCTTTTAATATAACAACCCGAGATCCTAAGCACCGTGACAGAATTCCAGCTTGCCTCGACTTTTGAGCCGGCCGGTTCGCAACCGGAGGCAATCCGGCAATTAACCGAAGGTCTTGAGCATAACGACCAGTACCAGACACTGCTGGGTGTTACCGGGTCAGGCAAGACATTTACGATGGCAAACGTAATTGCTTCGGGAAACCGGCCCACGCTGGTGCTTGCCCATAACAAGACGCTTGCTGCCCAGCTCTACCAGGAATTCTGCGATTTTTTCCCGCACAACCGGGTCGAATACTTTGTCTCTTATTACGATTACTACCAGCCCGAGTCCTACATCCCTGCAAAAGACCAGTATATCGAAAAAGATTCAGCCATCAACCCACGAATCGAGATGATGCGACTCTCATCCACTGCGTCACTCTCGTTCCGGCGCGATGTGATTGTTATTGCTTCTGTTTCCTGCATCTTTGGCCTTGGCAACCCGGAAAACTTCCGGAATATGGGGTTTGAGCTCTCGGTCGGCCAGACAATCACCCGCAATGAGATATTGAGTCGCCTGCTTGATATCCTGTTTGAACGAAATGATCTCGAACTGATCCCCGGCAGGTTCCGGGTCAAAGGGGATACGATCGATGTTGTGCCCGGTTATCTCAACAATATCATCAGGATCGAGCTGTTCGGTGACACGATTGAACGTATCCGTGAAGTGGACAAAACTAGTGGTGCAAATGTAGAACAGATGAAATATTTCTACTTCTACCCGGCCCGGCACTTCGTAACGCCGGAAGGGACGCGCAAGAGAGCGATTGATTCCATCCGGGATGAATTAGAAGAGGTTTTGCCAACACTGGGGATGATCGAGGCTCACCGGCTCGAACAACGAACACGGTTTGATATCGAGATGATTGAAGAAACCGGTACCTGCAAGGGAATCGAGAATTACTCGCGGCATTTCGATGGCAGAAAAGCCGGTGAGAAACCCTACTGCCTTCTCGATTATTTCCCCGAGGATTTCTTAATGATCATCGATGAGAGCCACCAGACCATCCCCCAGCTGCATGGCATGTATAACGGTGACCGCTCGCGGAAAAAGGCATTGATCGATTATGGATTCCGGCTCCCCAGCGCATATGACAACCGCCCGCTGAAGTTTGCCGAGTTTGAACAGTACATGGGAAATGTGGTCTTTGTATCAGCAACCCCCGGTGATTATGAACTTAAAAGGTCCGCCCGCCTGGTTGAGCAGATTATCCGCCCCACCGGGCTAGTTGACCCTAATGTCGAAGTGCGCCCGATTGATGGGCAGACCGATGATGTCATCCGTGAGGTGAAGGCAACCATAAAAAGGGGCGACCGGGTGCTTGTTACCACGCTCACCAAAAAACTTGCAGAAGAACTGTCAGAATTCCTTGCTGGCCAGGGTATCCGGACACGCTACCTCCATTCCGAGATACAAACGCTAGAGCGGACCGAGATCATTCGTGAACTCCGTCTCGGAAAATTCGATGTGCTTGTCGGAATCAATCTTTTGCGGGAAGGACTTGACATCCCCGAGGTCGGGTTTATCGGTATCCTCGATGCCGATAAGGAGGGGTTCCTTCGCGATGCACGGAGCCTTATCCAGATTATCGGGCGGGCAGCACGGAACGTCAATGCAACGGTTGTGCTGTACGCTGATGTTATGACCGATTCGATGAAGCGTGCAATTGCCGAGACCAAACGGCGGCGGGACATGCAGGTATCGTTTAACGTAAAACATCACATTACCCCGCAGACGATTATAAAACCGGTAAAGGAAAAGGAAGTCGAGATCAAGGATATTAAACACGTGCCCCGGCCCGAGATACCCAATGTTGTCATTGAACTGGAAAAGCAGATGAGGGATGCAGCTGACAACCTCGATTTCGAACGGGCGATTGCCCTGCGGGAACAGGTTAAAAAACTGAACGAACGCTTAAAAGAAGCGGGAAAACGATCTCGTTAGAAGGATTGGGAATTTCTTTTTCCAAACCTTATTATCCAAGTCCCCACTGGGAAAGCGTAGTCCGTTGAGGATCAACATCTGCCCAGTCCCAGCCGAGTGATTCAATAATCCTCGATATAGGTTGTTTTATCGTCTTATCGAGCATCAGTTCCCAATCCACAATGAACTCTTTTGGTACCTGGTCAGCATATTCAAAACAGAGGACATCGGTTTTTGGGTATTTTGAAGTTACCGTCCGGATGTAGATCCGTTTGGGTTTGCTCCCTTTGCCAAATTCGGTATGGAGATACTGGTTGGCATATTTTGCGCCCCGAACCTGGGCATCGTCCGTTGCGTAATCGTCAAGGGATTTGCCAATGCCACCGGGAATGCCTATCTCATCAAGGGTATATTTTCCCGCCCGGTACTTCGTAATCACATCGGCAAGAAGATTCTTGATTCCTGCATATCCCTCCCCGGCAAGGATCATCTCCATCACCTTCATCTGCACAACTTTGGTGATCTGTGGGGTGTCGCTACGCTTGATCTCAAAACCAACGATGTCGGTTTCGTTCACCACCTTGCCCTCCTTCCAGACCAGCGAACCTGCGTACCGCTTCTTTTTTCCTGCCTGGAAAAACCGTGCGTAGATCTTTTCGAATTTAATCGAGAAAAAATGAACATCGGCATTGAGTTCGGTCTTTGCAAACTCCTGGTAACTCTCGTTTAAGCGTTTTTCAATGACCTGTGCCAGTTCAATCGTCTTTTGCTGGTCAAGTGGCGGTAATTGTACCATGCAGGAATCTGTATCGCCATAAATAACCTTGTAGCCCTGCTGTTCGATTACGCGGCGGGTGTGCTCGATAATCGCCCTTCCCACCGATGTTACCGCAGAGCCGATCTCCCGGTCGAAGAGCCGGAAGCGGGTGTATCCCGATACCCCGTAATAAGTATTCATGATCACTTTGAGCACGTTCTGCTGCATGTCATACATGACATACTGCGGCGATCCGAAGGCAAAGGTATTGCGAAGTCTCTTCTTTTCATCCCGCTCTTTTAAGAGTTCGGATATGATGCTCCGGGTAAGACCGTCCGGGTGTTTTTTGAACCTGATGCCATTTGGAGCTTTGAGTTCGCCATTGGGATCTTTTGTTTCTGGAGAAGCATTGATGGTCATCATCGCCATGGGATAGAGGGACTTTAAATCAAGTACCACAACGTTTTCCCGCACACCCCTGCTCGGTTCAAAAACGGTTGCGCCTTCGAACTCCTCGGCATTTGCAAATCCCTTTGAAGGGAGCACGTACGTTCCCTGGGCTTTCCGCAGAACATAGACATCGACAACGCTTGATGAGTTGAGCGTTTTATCAAGCGGACAGCCGACATAGCGGGCGATCTCGCGATAGAACTCGATGATGTTGTCCTTTTTATTAATCGCAACGCAGAGTTCAACATCTTTGAAATTATATTCGACAAAGAGTTCCGGCTGCTTTTTCCAGAGATCTGAAAGCGTCCCGGTATAACGCACTTTCTGCTCTCCTAACTCTTCGAGTGCAATGGCATCAAGACGGTACGACTCTTTTTGCGTTGCGTGCATCTTCTTGTATGCCATGAGAAGATCAAAGAGGGCACGCCCTCTCAGCGCATTGCGTTCAGTCTGCCCCTGCAGGCGGGCGAGTGAATCCGGCCGGAGCCCGAGTTTTTCCATCCGCCCGGTGATGTATGGCATATCAAACTCGATAAAGTTCCAACCCGAAAGCACATCCGGGTCGCGTGTCGTGATGTACACGATAAACCCTTTGAGCATCGCGGCTTCGTCAGAATACGTGCAGATAGTATGGGTTCCTTTTTGGAAACAGCCGTTTTTCAGTCCCCCCGCACGTTCCATGTCGGTGATCCCTGAGGGAATTCCTCCAGGATAAAACAGGAATGTCGTATAATCATTATCGAATGAATCATGACAGGTAATACAGGTGATTGCATCCCGCTGGGGATCGGGAAAACCTCGTTCATCCTCGCACTCGATATCAAGAATACAGACACGGGCAGGTGCATCCACATCAGCAGGGGTAACTTCGCGATAATCTGCAAGGGTAGCTGGAGCTGATGCACCACCAGTCAGTCCGCTATCGATCATATACCGGGTGGCAAAAGGGATATCGGCCTCAAAGTGACGGTAGCGATCCCGCACTTCCCGTACATCAGTCGGGCGCTGGGTGTAGAGCCGGCGAAGGGGTTCTCCTCGTATCGATCGGTAAGTAGTTCCGGGTTCAACTGTTACCTGCGAGGGGTGGGTTGTTCCTTCAGCCTGGTCTGCCGGGATATAAAAATACGGCCTGAAACCCGTGATATCGAGACGGACTGCTTTTCCTTTGGTATCACGCCCGAAAATATGGATGACCGGGCCATCGGGTGCATTGCTATATTCAACCTGGTTGATGGCAATGGTAATGCCGGAAAACTGATCAAGTGTGCAGGAAGTGCTGGTACATGTTTCAGACCGGGTTATTGATGCCATATCAGGTCACCGCCCGACTGCAGAGGTCTTTAACAAATTGTCCTGCTTTGTTCATTTTTTCCGCCTCCCATTCATCAAGGTTCCATTCCTCGATTTTTATGATACCATTACGGCCAACCCGGGCAGGAACGCCGATTGAACATCCTGATAATCCATATTCTCCTTCAAGGACTGCCGAACAGGTAATCTGTTCCCGTTCATCTTTGATAATGATTCGTGCGAGCTGAACAAGGTGCAGCGCAGGACCAAATACGGTTCCTCCCTTACCTTTAATCACTTCCATGCTCGCACCCCTCAGTTCGGTAAGAATTTCTTCCCGTACACTTTTTTCAACAGAAGAGGAAAGAATGGAAAATACCGGAACCTGGTGCTCCCCGTGTTCTCCTAACACAAAGGGAAATCCAAAAATCCCCCGGTTTCTGAGCGCGAGCCCGAACCGGGCGCTGTCAAGCTGGCCTCCAAAACCAATGCAGCGCTCCCGATCGATACCCGTCTTTTTGTGGAGCATGAAGTTGTTTGCATCCATCGGGTTTGTCACGGTGATCAAAATACCGGAAAATCCTTTGAGAAGTGCGATCCCGTCCCGGGTAGCAGAAAGATTGGCTTCGAGCAGATCAGCACGTGTTTTTATTGAGGGAGTCCGGGGCATGCCAGCAGAAAAGATGCAGATATCTGCGTCCCTTATGGCGTTTATATCCGTACTGATAGGCAAAGGGAGCCCGGTATGTTCAAGATCCAGGACCTGTGCCCTGAGAAGATCGGGAGCAACGTCGTAGAGTATCAGTTCGTCGATAATTCCCATGGAAGCGGCCAGATATGCTACCTCACCACCTATCCTGCCAACCCCGACTACTGCCAGACGTGCCATTCTGATACAATATGGGTATGCTGATAATAATTATGTGACCCTGATAAATGGGTACAACGGATGATAGCGTAAGGAATATTTTTTTGCAAACCGGCATTCAATGTTGTCAGTGCAATGAAAACCGGTGAAAATGAAGGTGCATTTTCATAGCATATCATACCTTTTTTTATTATTTGCCTTCCTGCTATCCGTCAGTGTGTTTCGTATAATTGTATTAATCCGGTTTTATCAAAACAAAAAGATGCTCTTATTAATACCTGACAACAATTTTCTGATGGATGGTACTACTAAGGCCGGGCCCGGTGATTGTCGGTGGCGTCGCACTCGATAACCACCTCCTGCTCGCTGCCGGGATCCTTGGCACAACGGGATCATCGCTTGCGAGGATGCTCTCGCTCGGCGCTGGTGGTGTAGTTACCAAGTCAATCGGACCTCATCCCAAAGACGGGCATGCAGGGCCCTGCCTCGTCGTGCTTGAAGATGGGCTTCTGAATGCAATGGGACTCCCCAACCCATCAAAAGAGTTTGCTGAGGAGATAACGTCTCTTTCAAAAAAAGCGGTTATCGTCAGCATTTTTGGTGGGGATCCTGCCGAATTCGGATTGGTTGCAGGCTGGTTTAAAGGCAGGGTCGCGGGATTTGAACTGAACCTATCCTGCCCTCATGCTGAAGGATATGGCGCCGCGATTGGTACTGATCCCACACTGGTAAAAGCATGTACCAGGGCAGTGAGCAAGTCAGGAGTCCCTACGTGGGTAAAAATTACCCCGAATGTGACCGATATCACCGCAATCGGAAAAGCAGCAGAAGAAGGGGGAGCGAGTGCAATTGTTGCAATCAACACCGTAAAAGCGATGAGAATCTCTACCGGGATACGTCGCCCGGTGTTGGGGAACAGATATGGCGGTCTTTCGGGAAGTGCCATGTTTCCCATTGCAGTCCGCTGTGTCTACGAACTCTATGAATCCTGCAGTATTCCGATTATTGGTTGTGGGGGGGTCAGCACGGCGGATAACGTGATCGAGATGATGATGGCCGGGGCGAGTGCAGTAGAGATCGGCAGTGCCGTTTATAACGACGTGAAAATTTTTGAGACAATCAAAGCCGGCCTCTATCAAAAGGATGGAATATCCCCGGACGAGATTATCGGGTGTGCCCATGGCTGATGACCTTCCCCTGCCCGTATCAATCCTGCGGGTGAAAAAAGAGACCTCCCTGATCCGCACATTTGTAGTTGACCACTCGTTTGCATTTTCTCCCGGCCAGTTTGTCATGGTCTGGGTTCCGGGAGTAGATGAAATTCCCATGGCATTGTCATCAGAAAATACCATTACCGTGCAAAAAGCCGGTGATGCCACCAGTGCAATGTTCGAACTCGGTAAGGGTGATAAACTGGGAATGCGGGGACCGTTCGGGAACGGGTTTACCAAAGGCGAGAAATTACTGGCGATTGGAGGTGGTGTTGGTGCTGCACCCCTTCTCCCCCTCGCCCGAACTGACTGCGTGATGACACTCCTCCTCGGTGCAAAGACGGAAAAAGAACTCCTGTTCGTTGACCAGCTGGATGAATGCACCGATGTCCTCATAGCAACGGATGACGGCTCACTGGGACTTCACGGGTTCGTTACCACGCTCATGGACGACCTGAATCTCGGGATATATGACCGGATAGCGGTCTGCGGGCCGGAATTGATGATGCGGGCGGTACTTGCCAGGGTAGAAGAGAAAGGGATTGCCCACAAAACGGAATTTTCTCTCCACCGGTACATGAAATGCGGTGTCGGAGTATGTGGTTCCTGCTGCATAGATCCTTCAGGGCTGCGGGTATGCCGTGACGGCCCGGTCTTTTCAGGGGACCTGCTGCTGAAAAGTGAATTTGGTCATTATATGCGGGATGCAAGCGGCAGGAAAAAGGCCCTCTGACCCAATCCTTTTAAAATTCCCTAAAATTCCAGGTATAGAAAAAAATCAGTAGTTATGATGTATCTTCACCAAATCCGTACGCTTTTTTTGGCACCCTGATTTCAAACCGTGCCCCATTCCCGGGTTCACCACTCTCAACTATCGAGAGTCCCGTGATGCTGAGGATTTCTGCTGCCAGATAGAGTCCGTACCCGGTATTCGGGTAATACTCCCGCTTGAAAATTCCCTCCTTTATACTTTCCGCCACGCCAACGCCATCATCAGAACAATAAATCGTGAGACCTTTATCTGTTTCCTGTGCAGAGAACCGGATTACCGTTGCCTTTTCCCCATGGCGCACAACATTATCTACGAGGTTAAAAAATACTTTCTCCAGCAGGAGGTCTGCAAATATCTCAAGATTCCCCACATTCGTTTCAACGCGGATACCCCCAAGGTCAAAACCAGCAATGGCACTGTTGATAACGATGCCGACATTCTGCCATTGGGGAGCGTTTTTCCCAATATCCTGGTAATCGCGGGCAAACTGGATCTGTTTCTGGATCATTGCGGTGCTCTTCTCGATCTTTTTGAGATGCTCAAGGAGTGCAGGATCAGTGACCATCTCTTCAGCTAAGGAGAGATACATTCCAATGGCAGTAATCTGGTTGAGAATGTCATGTCGTGTAATAGACGAGAGTGTGCTGAGCTTCCGATTTGCGAGCTGGAGTGTTGCTTCAAACCGTTTTCTCTCCTGGATCTCTGCCTTGAGTCCGTCATTTGCACGCATGAGCTCCTCGGATCGTTCTCTAACCTTCTTTTCAAGATCATCGCGTGCCTTCTGGATGACCCGTTCTGCAAGTTTGCGCTCTGTTATATCAATGGCAGAACAAATGACCATATCACCCGGAGAAAGTGATGCAGAGACAAGGAACTGGCGCACCACACCACCCCTGGTTGATAAGAGGAGTTCGATGTCAGCGATCTCGGGGGTTTTTTTGATTTGGGCAATGAACCTATCTCTTGATTCAGAATCAGGAAAAATGCAATTGATTTCTTTATCGATCAGGTCCTGACGTTCATAACCCAGCATCATTGCGCATTTGCTGTTTATTGCCTGGATGCGCTGGGTCAGGAGATTAAAGGTAAATATTCCTGCNTGGGAATTCTCAAAGATTTCCNGGTATTTTCTCTCTTCTGACCTGAGNCCTTCAGCAAACGAAGAAGTAACAAAACCTATCGTTACGAATATGACAAACCAGCCGGTGGATACTGCAACCAGCGCCGGATTGAAATTCCCGAAAAAATAGACCAGCAGAAGAAAGATGGTGCTGAGGGTAAGGGAGAAAAGTACTCCCCGTTCAGGATAGAAATTGACAAAAAGTATCAGGGGCAGGAAGTAAAGGAACGGATAGACTTCATAGATCCCTTGGGTGAGAGAATAAATTGTTGATCCGATCGCAATAACCGTTGAGATAATAATTGCCGCATCCCAAAAAATTTTATGACGGGTAATAGGAGAGGAATTCATAGATCCTCACGTTTTGGCAAAAGGGGGTGTCCGCACAGGACCGTACTTTCAAAACGGCGACAGGCAAGGATCTCTGCACGAAGTTTTTCGTTCATACGCTCAAGATCTGCTGTCCGTTCCCGTACCTGCTGTTCTAGGTCCTGAAGCGTATCGATGATCTCCTCATCGACAATCCTGCTGCGGGTGATATCGATCACCGAACAAAGCACTTGATCTCCTGTTACCATCATCGGTGAAACGATGAACCGGGACACTGTTCCATCCTTTGCCTGAAAAATACCTTCCTGTTCTGCGTGGTTTTGTGGGTAGTCCGGATCCTTTTTCACAGCAGCAAGGAATTGTTCCCTTGTCTCGGTATCAGCCCAGATGACAGAAATCTCTTTTCCAAGAAGTTCCTCCCGGGAATACTGCAGCCACCGGGCACATTTGGCGTTGATCTCTTTGATCCGAAGGTCTTTTAGATCGAAGCTGAAAATCCCGTCCTGGGTATTATCCAGGATATATTTAACCCGGGTCCGTTCATCGCGCAGGCGCATAGCAAAAGAGGATGCAACAACCCCGATGGTAACGAAGATAACAAACCAAGCCGAACCAATAGCGATCAAAACCGGGTCTGAATTTCCTAAAAGGTATATGAGGCTGATGTACATCAGGCCTAATCCCAATGAAAAGAACGCACCTCTTTCCGGGTAAAAATAAACAACCAGAATAATTGGAAGGATAAAGTGGAAGGGAAAAACTGTAAAAATACCATTCATGAGGGAAAAAACTGTCGTTATGACCGCTATAATAGTCGCTGCGGCGACGATGAACAGGCGCAGCACTTCCATATTTTCAACAGATATGTGCGCCATCGACAATCCCCTGCTAGAACTTCCCGCGATATCGATATCGCAGATATGGTATAATGATAGTTATTGATCTCTCTCCATATATTTATATACGCTGTGGTAACATGCCACAAAATCTTCATAATATTTAAATTTATGGCTATTCGATAGCATGAGCATTATGCAGGATTTTATTCAGTAGTATTGATACGCACCAGATCTTCGGGTTTGTTGATGTTGGTAAATGTAAGCAGATCCGGGTCAATGATTTTTAGATCATCCACGGGAACGTAGCGGGAGTTCAGGTTCTTCACCATTGCACGAAGCGAGAGCGAATCATGGCATTCAAGATAAGAAAGGAGCGCTGTATGCCGGTAAACAGCGTGCAGAGGTTCGAGCATATCGGGGTTCCAGCAGGGAATGACCGCGTCATAATCTTCCATTCGACCGAAAAGGTACTCAATAACTGCCGGATTAATACAGGGCATATCACAAGCAGAAACAAAAATAAACTCTCCCTTTGCAGCACGAGAGCCTGCATGTAACCCGCCAATAGGTCCTATTCCTGTTCGGAGGTCACTGATGCACTGTATTTCCGGAATCTCATGGAACCGCTTGCATTGTTCAGGATCCCGCGCAACAAGTATAATCTCGTCAACCACCCCTTTTAACGAATCAACCAGACGCTCGATAAATGTCCTGCCATGGTATGTGAAAAAATATTTTTCCTGACCGTTGGCTCGCCGTGCCTCACCGCCAACCAGTACCACTGCTGATCTCAAGGGTATTCTCCCTTTATAAAAAAGACTCCCTCACAGATAAATCGTGGGCAGGAAGTCCCGGATTGAGAAGCGGCTGTATCAGGTACTGAATTCATCTTTTTTCCTTTTGTAATCCTTTTTTTTCCATTGCAAGCAATGACTCCTTGATTGCAATTTCCGGGGAGAATCCACCAATACCATGTGCAGCCAGAACGCGGTGACAGGGAATGACAAGTGGTGTAGGATTCCGTGACATTGCCTGCCCGACTACACGAGAGGACGTCCCGACAATGGTCGCAATCTCCCCGTAGGTTGTCGTGCTGCCATAAGGCACCTGCCGGACTGCCCGG
>JGI11641J44799_10000310_pt1 | contig 14238 bp, 12 predicted proteins | sample WetSurSiteA1Bulk_FD_44799 | JGI IMG/M metagenome (IMG submission 44799) | reverse complement strand
GTGCACCGATGCTCATCAGCCTGTCATGCACGTCTCCTGCCGTTTCGTGCTGTCCGATGTCAGTTTCTTCAGCAAAGATTACCGAACCTTTGTCAATTTCATGGTTTAAAAAGAAGGTGGTGACCCCGGTTTTAACTTCCCCGTTCATTAAGGCCCAGTTAATGGGTGCAGCACCACGGTACTGTGGCAGTAAAGAAGCGTGAAGATTGAATGTTCCCAGCGGGGGCATATTCCAGACCTCCTCCGGAAGCATGCGGAAAGCCACAACAACCTGAAGATCGGCCAGCAAGCTTTTCAATGCTTCAAGGAATTCCGGATCCTTTAACTTCAGGGGTTGCAGCACAGGCAGATTGTTTTTCAGCGCGAAGGCCTTCACCGGTGAGGGATGCAACTTTAATCCGCGTCCCGAAGGTTTGTCAGATGAAGTTATTACGCCTTTCACAGGATAGCCCGCTGCAAGTATGGCTTTCAGGGATTCTACCGCAAACTCGGGTGTCCCCATGAATACAATCCCGGGGTTGTTCTGTTTCATGAATTCAACTTCCGTTGGCAATTTTAAAGTCCTTGTCCTCCAATAGTTCAAGAAGGTGACCCATTTTGTTCTTTTTGGTCTTCAGGTAAAAATGGTTGTGTTCATTGGGAGGGATATTGAGCGGAATATTGTTCACAATGGTGATGCCATAACCTTCGAGACCGGCCCGCTTAACCGGATTATTGGTAATGAGGTTTATCTTTCCCAGTCCAAGCTCATGCAAAATGCTGGCACCCACACCATAATCACGTTCATCTTCCTCAAAGCCCAGATCGAGGTTGGCCTCAACTGTGTCACGTCCTTTTTCCTGGAGATTGTAAGCTTTGATCTTGTTAAACAATCCGATGCCTCTTCCTTCCTGATTCAGGTAAACGATCACTCCCTGTCCCGCATTATCTATCATTCTCATGGCTTCATGCAATTGCGAACCACAATCACAGCGGTAAGAACCAAAAATATCACCGGTCATGCACGAAGAATGAACCCTGACCATGACGGGATCCTCACGCGTCCAAGACCCTTTGATCAGGGCAAGGTGCTCCAGGCGGTTGGATTTCTGGATAAAAGGAATCACTGTAAAGGTTCCGTATTTGGTAGGAAGTTTGGCTTTTTCACCTTTGATTACCAGGCTTTCATGTTCCAACATGAAGGCTATCAAAGCCTTGATGGTGATGATTTTCAACTTGTGCTTCTTTGCCATGGCCACCAGCTCTGGTATACGTGCCATGCTGCCGTCATCGTTCATGATCTCCACCAGGGCGCCACCCGGTCGTAAGCCGGCAAGCCGGGTAAGGTCAATTGCGGCCTCCGTATGCCCGGGCCGCCGGATAACGCCTTTGGTCTTGGCTTTTAGCGGGAAGATATGACCTGGCCTTCCTAGATCTTCCGGTTTTGTTGCCGGATCAACCAGTGCCCTGATGGTCTTGGCCCTGTCGGATGCAGAAATGCCCGTCGTACAGCCCTGTCCAAGAAGATCCACTGAAACAGTAAAAGGTGTGGAATGAACGGAAGTGTTGCTCTTTACCATCAGTTCCAGTTCCAGCTGCTCACATCGTCTTTCGGGAATTGGCGCACAAATAAGCCCGCGACCGTGAATTGCCATAAAATTTACTATTTCAGGTGTTATCAGCTCGGCAGCACATATAAAATCACCTTCATTCTCACGGTCCTCATCATCCACAACAATCACAACCTTACCGGCTTTTATATCGTCAACAGCCTCCATGATTGTGTTCAACTCCAGCAACATGTTATTCTTAACCCTTTCCGGCATATCGATAAATTTCAATGATTAACCTGTGCAAAATTACAATTTGTAACGGAATCTTTCGACCAGTTGCATGGTGAATTAACCATTTTTTGGCCTGTTAATCTATGAAATTCGTCAGCTACGCCTGACTTTTTGCCAGTTTACGGTGTGCTGACCGGTGATATATTGCATAAAACCTTTTATTACCGCATAATTCATAATGAACAGGTAATAAGGAACAAACAATACCCTCGTTCTTAGCCTGACATTGTGCAGCATCCTGCCGGCCAGAATGAACAGGTAAAAGGTACACTGGATTACCAGCAGCACGGAATAGACAGGTGCATGACCGGTGAAGGCTACAATGCAAAGATTGAGAAGGAAGATCAACGGCAGACCGATTGGAACGAGGGTCCACCGCAGAACCTTGTGCGAGACGAACATCAGGGAAACAAGTCCGTGCCGGAACGGGTTCAGCAGTCCCGACATCCTGGTGAGCGCCTGGATACCACCGGCGGCAATTCTGGTCTTGCGTTTTATTTCTTCCGTAATATTCAGCGAGGCAGTTTCGGTTCCCCAGGCTTTCGGTGTATAGCCTACACGGTACCCCTTTTGCAGGATCTGCATGGAAATGGTAAAATCGTCCAGCAGGGTATCCTCTCTGACCGGACTGTACAAACCGGTACGTATGGCAAACAGCTCTCCCACGGCACCCATTACCGATCCTGTTCCCGATTCGAGTTTCTTGATCCAGGATTCATATTGCCAGTAAATCCCCTCCCCGGCATCTACGGCTTTTTGCATGCCTGATCTGCTGATCCTCTTTTCACCGGTTACACATCCGGTATTTTCATCCCCGAACAAGCGAACCATCTCGAGAACGGCATCACGATTCAGCATGGTATTGGCATCCGTAAAAATAACAAGCGGCGTGTCAACCACCGTCATGCCCCGGTTCATGGCATGAATCTTTCCTCTGCGCTCCTTTTCATACAGCACTTTAATCCGTGAGTACGGACGCAATATCTCCGCCGATTGATCGGTTGACCCGTCGATAACCCAGAGGAACCGGAGCTTTTCAGCAGGATAATTAAGATCGAATGAATTGCTGATCTTGGAAGCAATGCAATCCCCTTCATTGAATGCCGGGACCAGCAAGGTGACCTCTGGCAGGTGATCCCCGGATGTCCTGTTGTCGCTGCGCCTCAACAGCTTTTTCATGCCGGTGAATAAAAGCAACAACAGGGTATATCCAACATAAGTATAAAATATGATGAAAAGAAATATCCAGAAGAAGATCTTAACAATCATCTCAGATGCATTTTGTAAAAAGCGGCAACACCTGCAGCAAGCGTGGAATTGTCGAATGCTGTAACAACAAAGTTCTGGGCATTTTGCCCGATTTTCAGGTAGAAATCGGGATAATTGAGCAGCCTTTCAGCCTGCTCGATGAAATCATCTGCATTCAAAGCTATGATAATATTCTCTTCATTTTTAACAGTCAGTCCCTCAGCACCAATGGGGGTTGTAATCACAGGTTTTCCATTGGCCATGGCCTCGATGATCTTGACACGCATACCGCTGCCTGAAAAGCAGGGAGCTACCATAATCCCGTATGCCTGCATGAATTCCTTGGCGTTGGCAATTTGCCCGTGAAATACTATGCCCGGCCTTTGCAGGTTATTGATAAGCCAGGAAGGCGCGTTCCGCCCTGCGATGTGAAGTCTTAATTCCGGATTCCGGCGCAGCAGTTCCGGAAATACATCGGTGACAAACCACAGCAATCCTTCACGGTTAGGGATCCAATCCAACGATCCCAAAAAGAAAAGTGAAAGATGGATGGTATGGGTTGTCTTAATTACTGTGCCCGTTAATTCCGTATCAATACCTGCGGGACATATGAAGGCTGGTTTCGTATTGCCCATTTTGCTATAATTATCCAGGTCATAGCCGGTTATCGGCAAAAGTAAATCATACTGGTTAATGGATCCCAGTTCGAATTTTCGGATTCTTTCAGCCAGTACCCTGAAATACCACCTTCTCACCGGATTCTTTTCCGTGGCGGCGAGACGTTGCCAGATGGCATGTTCAACATTATGTGCCCGTAAAACGATCAGTGCCCGGGAATGCTGACGAATAAGCGGAATATAGGGTGTGAGGTAAACACCTTCGAGTTGTATCAAATCATAAGTTTCTGATTGAAGAATCTCAGCAAGCTGGTTTTCAAACTCAGCAGAAATAAATCTTATGGCAATGTATGGTTTGCGTGAGAACAACAGGTTTTTCAGCATGGCAGAAAACCGGAGTTTCGTATTTACGAATACCGTGTAAACCTTCATAAGTTTTGAAAACTCCAGTGTGTCCTCGACTGTAAGCTGGTGCTTGGGCGTACACATGGTAAGCACGGTGATATCATGGCCCTGCCTGACAAGTGAACGGGCAAGATTCAGCATGGCGATAGATCCGCCGTCGAGCGGAGGATAAGGGGGCTTATGACATACCTGCAGAATTTTCATTACAATGCAGTATCGGTTTTCAGGGCTGAACTGTTGGAAAGGTTAATCATACCGGCAGACAGTTCCATAACCTTTCTCAGGTTCCGGTGCATATGCATCACTTTGATCCACAAACGCAACAACAGAAGCATGCCAAGCGGGAAGACAACAACATGGACCCAGCGCAAAAACTTGTTTTTCAGCAGGGGTTCGTTGATTCTTCCGTTGATGAACGGAAACTCAGATAACCGTTTCTGAAAGTAGGTATTTCTGTACCATTTGCTGAGAATTACCTGATCAATAAAGCTGTTATAATGAATGCCGAACTCAATCAGGTAGAAATAACCGGTATGGCTGATGGTATTCTTGATCAATCCGGGAAGACGTCCATCGGTCTTAAGCGATTTAATACACTGTCCTGCCATTTCACTGATATTTGCAAAGCCAGCCTGCAGCTCCTGCTTTGGAAGGTCAATCAATTCAAATCTTCCTGCAATATGCGACTTCCTGTCAAGCAGGATCCCTTTCCTGAGTCCTGTTTTTTCACGCAGGAAGTTCAGGTAAGTATCAATGTTCAGGATAGCGGCATCATTGGTTGCCTGGTAGGTGAGAAATACACCGGCTACCAGTAGTATGGTTGTTGATAACCACATGCCCTGAAATCCTGTCAGGACACTTTCCCTGACAAATTTCTCACCGGTCATTGAGATGATATAATACAGGATGAACAACAGGGTGGAAATCACTGTGGGCATGCCAAGACCTCCTTTCCGGATGATCGCACCCAGAGGCGCTCCGATAAACATGAAGATGAGGCATGCAAACGCAAGCGTGAATTTGCGGTGCCACTCAATTTCGTGCCGCCGAAGGTACTTGGTCTCATATTCAATGGTAGATGCCGTGTTGCTGACGAGCAACTGGGTCATTGAAGTATGGTTTGATGCCGTTCTCACAAAATCCAATTTCTGTTGTGTGGTGAAGGAATTGAACAGACTGTCGAAATTATTTATTTTCAGTGTTTTAATACTGACAAGCTCTGAATCGGGTTTGACAACCGTATCAGATGTCGATCTGTTCTTTATTTTTTCAACAGGCCTTTGTTTGGGAGACGGTATATCTCTTTTCTGTCTTTCACTTCCGGTTGCAGCAACTACTGCCTTTCCCTGCTCCCTGATCCTCAGGTCGGGTTTTGGTAAATCGGGCGTATCATAGAACCGCTGGGAGGTATATGCGCTGTAAGAATGACTTCCCGCAGGAGCCAGTTTGAAGTAGTTATTCTTTACCAGGTTGTTATAGAATTCGAAGGATCTGTGCTTCAATTCCCTTTTCAGAGAATCACTGGCCCGTTTCAGCTGTTTAACATTCAACATCTGATAGGAATTTTTGAAGATGCTTTCATCCGATCGCGACAATTCGAATCCTGTCATTTCAATGATCACCCGCTGTTCCCCGAATTTATCGATCTCATGAGGAAAATAGCCTTTGCTTTTCTTGCGGCGGCCTTCATCACGTTCATAATACGTGCTGCCATGCCAAAGCGTAATTACCATATTACGGCGGTCAGCAGTCATTTTCATCTGTCCTGAATCAGCCACGGTAACCTTGATGTTGCCTCGCCGGGCCGAGTGATCGTAGATCTTCACATCATACAGCAGATTGGTGACCGGATCCTTTCTTTCGACACGAATGCTGTAGTTGTCCAGCCCATTGTAAAAAACACCCGCTGTGATCTGCACCTCCGGCCTTTGTTGCCGCACATCATAAAGCAGCGATTTCATTTTCAGGTTGGTGAAAGGCAATACGTTGTTGGCAAAGAAGAAGGCACCGACGGAAAATAGAACCACCAGGAGTATCAGGGGCATCATGATACGGCGCAGTGAAATACCGGATGATTTGATGGCAGTTAGCTCATAAAACTCCCCCATGTTACCAAAGGTCATTAAAGAAGAAAGCAGGATGGCCAGTGGCATGGCCAGAGGTACCAAGCTGGATGAGGCATACAGCAACAATTCTCCGATTATTCTTAATTCAAGGCCTTTACCAACCAGTTCGTCGATATACCTCCAGAGAAACTGCATCAGCAAAAGGAAAAGCACGATGAAGAAGGTCATTACAAATGGCCCCAGAAATGACATGATAACCAACCTGTGCAGACGCTTCACAGCAAATTTTGATAAATGAAATTCAGGCTAAAACGTATACAAAGCTAGGATATTTTTGGAACAGGTAAAATGGATCAAAGGCCAATAACGTGTTTGAGTTTGGCAATTTGAGAGTTCCAGAGTTCGATGGTGCTGTCCTTGTCATCATCCTCTACGAAATCAGTAATAATCAGCGCAGTATCTCCCGTTAGTTCGTCGGTGTTAATCCTGAATTCAAACCAGTGTGCCTCGGGTTCCTCTGATTCTGCCCAGCGGAACCGGATGTACCTGTTTTCTTTTTTCTGGATGATTTCAGCACGTTGCTCTGATTTTCCCCAGAAAAAAGAGTACTGACTTCCTTTAATATTTACATTATCAGCGAACCATTCCGAAAGTCCGCCAGGAGTGCTTAATCGCGGGAATAAAACCTTTGGCGAGGAGTTGAGAGTATATTCAAGTGTTATCTTTTTCTTCATCTTGCTGATCCGGTGTAACACGTTTGTAATGCTTTTTTATCAGGGTTTTTGTGCAATATATGAAAAATGTTCTTGGGATACAAATAAATGTATTTGTTCTCATGAATATTTAATTTAAATCTATTCATGGATAGTTTTAGCATATCCATTTCCTTTTCATGTACAACAGGAGCCGAAAATTAACTGTTAATATCATAAGGGCTATTGACTTTGTCTCCTGGGTACACTATCTTTAATTGTTATTAGCGATTGGTTTATCTGACAAGATTTATCGTTCAGGGAAAGGAAATAAAAGAACAGGATCCGGGATTTCTCAGGATCTTATAAGTGAGTTATTATTAATCGTTTAAAATTGGAGGTTTTATGTACAACATGTTCAGAAAAGCCGTTGATCCGAAAACAGGAAAAATACGGGGTACAGGATGGCTGCCGCCACTGCCGGATTTGCGCGATTATACTGAAAGGCACAAAGAGGTCGTAGAAATGGTCGAAATGATGCACATACCGGGAACACGAAGTCTGAAGAAGAACTTCAGCGATACCCCGGTGGATCTGAGACAATGGTGTTCCCCGATCGAGAATCAGGGCGGCCTGGGTTCCTGCACGGCGCATGCCGGTATGGGAATTGTCGAGTATTTTCAGAACCGTGCTTTTGGCGAACACATCGATGGTTCAAGGCTGTTCCTGTACAAAACCACCCGAAACTTACTGGGTGTTACGGGCGACACCGGAGCATGGCTCAGGAATGTAATGGGCGCTCTTGTTCTGTGCGGCGTACCCGATGAGAGGTACTGGCAATATGTGGAAGCAGATTTTGATCAGGAGCCTCCTCCCTTCGTATATGCTGTTGCAGATAATTACGAGGCAGTCAAATATTTTTGTCATGATCCGCTCGGGATGAACCTGCCTTATCAGGAGGTGCTGGAAAGTGTAAAAAAGTACCTGACCGCGGGCATTCCTTCCATGTTTGGTTTCTATGGCTTCCCGTCGTTCGACCAGGCGGAGGCAACGGGGAAGATACCATACCCCTGTCCGGGAGAGCAGGCACAATGGGGACATGCAATCGTTGCCGTGGGGTACGATGATAGCCTGAAAATAAAAAACACGGCCTGCAACAAGGAAACCAAAGGAGCCTTGCTGATCCGCAACTCATGGGGCACAGGATGGGGCGATAAGGGATATGGCTGGATGCCATACGAATATGTCCTCAGCAACCTGGCACAGGATTTCTGGTCGCTGATCTCCATGAACTGGGTCGGTACAGGTATATTTGATTTTGGAAACAAATAAAGAGGAGGTAATATGCCTGAGCCACGTCGATCAGCCGATATGTTAGTCGATAGAATCGCAGGATCAAAAGATCTTCAAAAAGAACTGACCAATGATCCGGTTGTTGTGCTTCGCAAAGTAGCTGAAGAAGTTACCAAAGATCTTCTTCCGCCTGCGCTTGTCGTAGATCCCTGGATTTACCGGATTGTCGTAATCGCCCTGGGAATTGTCGCCATCTTGGCCATTGTCGGGGCGATTATTCTGAGTGCGAGATTTCCGGCCGGCACATCCATTCAGATACCAGATGTATTGACCGCCTTGGGTGCAGCGGCAATTGGCGCGCTGGCAGGATTATTGGCACCCTCGCCATCCGCTAAATAACGGAATATCAGCTGTTCGGCACAGGATTCAGCTTGTGCCGCATAGCAGCCGGCTGACAAAGGAAGTTTGCCGTCTTCTTCGAGGAGCCTGGCATAGCACCTGAGGGGGGAAGGTGCATAAACTTCCTGCGCTCTCAGCAGAAAAACAGGTTCATCCCCTGAGCTTTAATGCAAAGGTATTGTTTTAGAAACATTATGGAAAATACCGGGTTTCTTACGAAGCGTCCCTGAACCTGCAAAACCTGAATTCTGCTTTTCGGAGCAATTCCTTAAAGACCTTTCCGCTTTCATAGGCCTCCTCATCTCCCTCCTCGTAGTACCATTTTATAACGAGTTTCTTAATGCTTGTGTTGATATCCAGTGTTTTCAAAAGGCTCAACAGCATCTTTGTGGAACCGCTGTTGATGTACTCCAGGTTTATGTCGACGATCAGTTTGTCGATGTCAACCTTGCCGGCCCATTCAATTATCGGTTGATAGAACTTTGCTTCGTTGGCTGGAATCGATCTTCCTTTGATCAGCAGTTTATTTTCCGCGTTGTACGATATGGCAGGAGTGGAAACTGTGCCTTTGATATCGATTGTATTCATGCCCTTAAGGTTTGGTATTCACCGAAATAAACGGAATTTTACCTGCAATTGATTGAAAATTTTGACCAAGTGCAGGCAGGTTTTGACCATTCATTTCTGCATATCAATTAAAAGGAAGAGCAGGGTAGCCGGCTTTGAGTTCCATCATCCGATGAAGGGCTTCGGAGATTTCCATGGAATCAGCTTTCAGCAAACGGGTATCCGTAAACCTGACAAGACAGATATCTTCTTTCCGCAATTCAATACCTGTGTCATTCCATTTGGCAAACGCTGCCAGTGCCCGGGAACGCAGAATGTCCTTTCGCTTTTCATCCAGAGGCGCTTTCAGATTTCCCAGTACAAAGTAAAAATCGTTCTCGAACGGACAATGCCGGGTATGGTATTTATGCAGGCAGCCGAACCGGTTGAAGCTTCTTCTTAAGTCGTCGAGCGATGTTACATATTCATTCCCTCTATAGGGCCATCCCATGGCAACAACATTCTCCCTGTTAACGATAAAAGTACGTTGGAAGGGCGTTTCACCGCGACTGGTGAAAAGCTCCCGGCTGTCCTCGCGGTAACCACCTATCCTGATAGTAAAGGGAAGAAGTTCTGTCTGAAGGACTTCCCGGAAAACCGACTCCAGGTCCATTTCAACTTCCCTGTGTTCATTTTCAAGATAGTACTTGTTGATGATCCTGCCATTGATATTCAATCCTTCCAATCCAAGGATGGTGCCATGGATCCGTTCGATGGAATAGGGCTGCCACGCATCTCCCACGATCTTCCCGATCAGGGTTTGTATGTGCCCTATCCTTTGCCAAAGCGGATGCGGGTTCTTTTTACCGTAAAAGGCAACGAGGGAGAGCTGGGTATTGGCGTTACTCATGATGGATCTATAATCTTCTTCGCTGCTGAAAATTAAGTAAAAAAGCAATACTCATCGTTAACTATTCAAAATCATCAGAAATGATGATAAATAATTTCCTTCCGGTAACATAATTTTATTCCTGACAGCTTGTCATCCGGACCTATTTGCCAAACCCTGCGGACAAGTCGTTAGCTACCGGAAACGGTAGCTTTTTCTGCGACGCCGTATACCTTATTGAAATATCTCAATAACCGCCCGTGTCCCTGATGCTGACTCCTGTGAACAGCCTATGGTTTGCAGGGAATAACCTATTCTTACTTTTTCCAGTTTGTAGTACAAATCAACCAGGTCTTTTAATATTACCAATCCTTTGCCTGTACCGTTTTCTGATTTTCCATCCGGTGCAAGTCCCGGACCATTGTCCTCAACAATGATCCTGCATTTGTCCTTCAAAGCCTGTAGCCCGATGGTCAGTTTACTTCCGTGTTTTTTTGCCCGGATCCCATATTTAATGGCATTTTCAACAAAAGTATAGATCAGCATTCGGGGAATTTTAATTTGCAGGTCAAGCTTTTCATCAATTTCCAGGGTGTAATCAAATGAATAGTCACAGCGGAACTGTTCCAGTTCAATATAGTTCTTCACAAAATCCAGTTCATCGGCAAGGCTGATGATGATCTCGTCGGAACTAATAACAGTCTGACGGATCAGCCGGGCATATTTGCCGAATATATAGTCGGCTTTATCCCGGTTCTCATCCGTGGCGTAAAGACTGCCGATCGCATTCAGGATATTCAGTGTGAAATGAGGATTGATCTGATTTTTAATGGCCTTCAATTGTAAAGCGGCCATCCTCTTTTCGGTTTCCTGATGGATTCTGAGGCGATACCGCTGCATCCTGGCAATGAGAAAAATAAAAAGGAGGATGACCAGGTAAGATGTCAAATAGAACGGAAAGCGCAAATAATAAACCGGATTCCTTTCATACCTGATATAGGTACCGTGGTCATCGGATTGCAGATAAACCATGGGCTTTTCAAGACCGTTCAAAACCATCGAAACATAATATACAGCCGGGCTCATATCATGGTCCCAGGTGACAGGGTGCTTAAAATTTGCCTGTACTATTACCATTGACCTATTCCTGGCACCCATGAAGAAGTACTCTTTTGTACCATCCAGGTTGGCATCGAGCAAAGCAAACGGAAGCCCTGATTCAATACCGGGCAGCTTAAGGGTGTTTAATTCGTTGAAGTTGCTGTCGAGTTCCACCACCTCGGCACGTCTGTTTTTCAGGAAAAAGAAGGAAGACTCATCCGCATGTTGGAAAATGCCGGAATGTACATTTTCCATCTCAGCAACAGGTTTTTCATAAAGCTTATTGCCATGTGAATCATAACGGTAAAAGGAGGATCGGTAATTACCGGTACCAAAATAGTCCTGTAAAACAATAATGCGGTAGTGCGATTTTGTTTTCAAAGGCATAACCAGCAATCTGGAAGGATGCTCCGCGAAACGGACAGGTTTAAACAGGAAGTTCAGGTTGTTGTCCATAACCATCAGCCAGGTATATTGATCAGAATAAGGAGCGTCTTGACCATGATTGCCGGGAGCCAATACTTGTGGTAAAAGCTCCGGGACCGAATCCATGTTAATGTCAGCCATCAGACATCCAATGATGGACTCAGAACTCTCGGCTGATCGGATCAATGTGTCCTCCCTGAGGCAATATTTGTACACATTTCTTGGCTGCAGGCTGTATCCGGTGTTTATGTAAAATAGAAAGCCGGAACAATTCCCTTTTGTGTCCTTCATGAGGCCAATCGGTTCTATTTCCGGACTGTCGTCACTTTGCGGAGCTATTCGTCTGAGATCAATGAATCTGGTAGAAACCATGACCCTCCTGTTAACAATTGGATCAATGATATTCAAAAAAATGGAATCCGTGCTTTGGGTAAATAAATACAACTCGCTATTCCCATCCGCATCATAGTCTTCTGCAGCCAAACAATGACCTGAGCAAGGTAAGAATTTCAGGTCGTACTGATCGTGAATCTTGCTTCCCTTAAAAACCTGGATCTTGGTTTGTTGGGTCTCGTTGAAGTCCACCAGGATTTTCTCGCTTTTCTGGTCACCATCAAGATCGAAATAGTAATACCTGTTTTTTAAATTGGTATATTCATCTGAGATATGGGTAACACGATATTTGGTAAATAAAGGAGGGACAAATGGAAAAACCAGCGCCCATAAAAAAAGACTGATAAAACCGGGGTGAGTCAGATACTCATTGAATCTCCCTTTGATCATGCAAATTGAAATTTATTCTGAGAAGTTCAACAAGCGAACTGACACCGGTCTTTTTCAGAATATTTCTCCGGTGTGTATGCACAGTATTAAGGCTTATAAAAAGTAAATCTGCAATTTCCCGGCTGTTTTTACCTTCCAGCACGTATCTCAGCACCTGCGATTCCCGTTCACTGAGCATATTCAATTCTTTCAGAAACCGGGTGTTTTTTAAGGATAAATGATCCATGAAACGATTGATCGTTACCTTTAACTCATCAATATCCACAGGTTTCAGGATATAATCGAAGACTTCATTCTTAATGGCTTTGATGGAGTAATGCGGGAAGGCCGTGACCAAAATAATGCATGGCCTGAAAAAATTCTCAGCAAGTTGTTGCAGGATATCAAATGCTGATACATTGTTCTCCAATTCAATATCCAGAAAGACCAGATCGGGTTTTAGTCTTAAGATAGCATCCAATCCCTGTCGTGAATTGGTTATACTGTCTAATACCTGTATATGCGGAAATGAGGACAGCAACCTTTTCAAACGGTCACAGGCGTTACGCTCGTCATCGATAATAATGGTCCTTATTGGGTTCATTCCTTTGGGGCTTGGGCAGGGCGGACCATTGATCCTTTAATTTATCGATGAATGATCCACCTAAGCTGATATAAATATACAAAAATATGCCTGTCGGGATGCCTGTTAGGGGAATGGCTTCAATAAAAAATGTTGAAGCCTGAAATGACCTGAACTTTTACATAGGGTAAATCTTTAATTTTACATCTGCTAGTTTTTCGTAATTTTGGGACTTCCTATGAATTTGATAACGGCAATTATGTTGAATATATTCAATAAACCCTATCCCTTTAACGATGATCTGAAGCACAATAGCAAGATCATTTTTTTTATCAGCATAGGGGTATTTGCATTTCTCTGGCTTTTTATGCCTTTCGATATTGGGTCATTGCCTGTCAGACAAAAATATTATCTGCTGGTTGGATTCGGATTGATCACTTTTCTTTCGCTCAGCCTCAATCTTCTTATTATTCCTAGTCTTTTGCCAAAAAAGTTCTCCTCTGCAGTCTGGAACATCAAAAAGGAGATCCTGTGGAATTCCTGGACGCTGTTTACCATCTTGGTGAGTTATTTCTTTTTTACCCGTTGGCTTGGGGTTATGAATTTTAGTTTTTACACGGTGATAAAGCTGGCTTTAACTGCTATTCTGCCAATTTCAGTACTGATCATTATAAACTACAACTGGGTGTTGCGGTTGCATGTTAAAATGGCCAATGAGCTGAACAGGAAACTAAAGGAACATAAACTAATCAATGAGAAAATCGTCCATTTTGCATCGGACTATCAAAAGGACAGTCTTGCCATTAAGGCAAGCACCCTCCTGTTGATCAGGTCGGCCAACAATTATATTGAGGTTTTCTGGAGAGAAGGCGACATTGTAAAGAACCAGATGGTGCGATGCAGCATGATAACTGCAGAAGAAGCTGTTAAGGAATTTAAGTTCATTTACAAATGCCACCGTTCATTCATTGTAAATGTCAATTTTATTGAACGTTTTGAAGGAAATTCCCAAGGCTATAAGCTTTATTTTGATCATATCAATTTTCCCATTCCCGTTTCCAAAAATTCGGTTGATAAACTGAAAGAATTAATCTGACGGCCATAAATCTGTCTGGTTTTGGCACCTAATTCAGGTTATTTCATCCCTAAAAATGCTATTGAACCCTTTTTTCAATCATCCGGCCCTTTTATTTAACGTTTGGACAGGGTGGTGGTAATTTTGCCCTGTAAATGATATATTATTTAAGTGAAAGATGAATAAACTAAGAATTGGTGATATAGAGGTGAAGGTGCCTATTGTTCAGGGAGGCATGGGAGTGGCCATTTCATTGTCGGGTTTGGCAGCGGCTGTTGCCAATGAGGGTGGGATTGGTATGATCTCAGCAGCT
>JGI11641J44799_10000309_pt1 | contig 14239 bp, 13 predicted proteins | sample WetSurSiteA1Bulk_FD_44799 | JGI IMG/M metagenome (IMG submission 44799) | reverse complement strand
TGATATCTGTGAGAGGGTCTTTCGGTCTGTATGGTACTTTGCCTTGTTTGAGACAATCCTTCCCTTTCGATGAATGAGATTCGGTATTTCGGAAACCCTTGTACCATTCAGAAGAAGTTCCACAGGTTTTTCAGGATCGCCCTGTATGACATAGTCAAGAAACCCGCATCTCGCAAGAAGATTCTGACCGAAATATCCTGCGGTAAACCCACCGGAGATGATTTTCAAATCCGGCATTCGGGCCCTGACATGTTCGCCTGCCCAGAGAAAACCCTCTGTGGTTTCCTGCCAATGGAAAATAAGACCGGCATGAGTAGGCTGGAATGTATTGAGGCAACGATCTAATGCATCCCGGATTTCTGTATGTGAATAAAGGGATAAGTTCAGAATTCTTGCCTCGATGCCTTTCCGGTGAAGATAGTCGCAGAGGCCGAAAGTCCCCATGGGGATATAGACAAAATACTCGCTTGGACAATTTATGATGAGCAGTTTAGGGTGCTTCGTTACACTCGCAATGACACCTTTTTTCGCCTGCTTCAAATGTTACTTCACTTCCCATTTCAGTTTCTCGATCATCCTTGTAAATGCAAACTCATACCGTTCCTCGTGTTCTGCAAGGAATTCAGACAATCTGGCCTGCACCGCTTCATCAACCGAAACAGCAGCCTGCAAAGCGATTTTCCCGTCAGGGGTCTTGACCGGTTTCAGGCGAAGCTGGGGGTTGTTCTCAATAGCCGCTCTCAACTCCTCGGAGGCCTTTTCCTTTCCGTCCTGATATTCCTGCTGCGTGTCTGCTATTCCATCCAGAATCTGCTCTATGACAGCGACCCGTTGCTTCTGTTTCAGGCTCTCTAATGCAAGAACGCCGTCTTTTCTCCTGAGTAAATCTTCAGACATCATATTCAAGCCAAGGGAATTGATGAGGCTCATTTGCGTTTCGCGGAGTACTTCAGGTGCGCTCCCCTTCATCTTCTGCCACAATCCGTCTCTGTCCAGATCGCCTTTAAAGAATGCTGTCAGGATGGATTTTATCTTTTCCTGTTCTTTCAGCTGTTCCTTCTCTTCCGCGGACATTTCCCCCATTGCGGCGGCCCGTTCCATCGCCTTTTCAAACGCACTCTTCACTTTATCCATAATTTCAACCTCCGTTATTGTCTCTTACTGGTCCATTAAATTGTCAAGCAGAGCAGATGCTGTATCAGCGCGGCTTTATCCCGATTCTTATCGGGATACCTCGGAGTCCCGAAAGCTTTCGGGACGAGAATGAGCGATGATACTGCATCTGCTCTGTTATTCCACACGTCATGAATAATCCAGGCTATTTTTCTGCCTCATCAATTATCCCGGCAATCTTTTTCACCATCAGCTCGACTGCTCTCTTCCCTTTTTCCACAGACGCCTTTTGAGGATTGCCCCAAACGCCTCCCGGCCAGTATTTCACCTTATCTTTGACAGTAAAAGGCTTCGGGATCTTCGGGTATTCTTCCGGCGATCTGCCTTTGACAAGTTCCGGGGCAAGGAAAAGCATCATCGAAGTCTCAAGCTCTCCTGCATGGGAATCGTTCGGCGTTTCCGCAATCTCTGAAAGCTCTTTCCAGAGTATGTCATACGGAGACAGGACAGCTATTTTAATCCCCTTGAGGGTATAGACCAGTTCTTCCGCGGTCTCCTTCATGGCAGAGATATGGAGGCTGCCGCCATGGCCTGAAATCAAAAGGAAANTCCTCAATCCCTTTTTATACGCCTCNGTTATGAGATCNTANGACAGCNTTCTNAGTGTTTCCGGTGAAATGCTGATTGTTCCCGGGTGGTCTCTTGTTGTNGTNCAGACTCCGTAATAGACNAGAGGNGCCAGNAAAAATTTCTTTTTCTTTGCAACACGTTTAAGGATTTCCTGTATGATGAATGCATCCGTATGCAAAGGCAGATGCTTTCCATGCTCCTCGATAGTGCCGAAAGGAAATACAATCGTCTTCGTCTTCTTCAGATACTGCCTGAATTCCCGCATCGTCATGTGCTCAAGGATATACATAGACACCCCTCCGCAAATGGTTTATTCAACATTTTACAAAGAGAAAGGAAGAAATTGAAACCACAATTTAAACTATTACATTCGTAGTAATTTATCGGATCGACATGGTTTTTTTAGGAAGGGGGATTTGATATTTTTCAAGGAGCTGTTGTAACTGCTCGATTTCCTTCTTCAATTCTACCATCCTTAATTCTCTTCCAACTGCCAGATTATAGAATTCTTCAAGTTCATTGATTCTCTCTGTGAGCTCTTTTCTATGTTGTTCCAACTCTTCCTCCGCTCGCTTTCGCTCGGTGACATTGTGAGCTGCCTCAATCACCCCTTTCACTTCTCCCCTGTCGCCAAAGACGGGATAAATATGCAATTCCCAGAACCTTCCGTCGGGAGTCTTCGCTTCAACAATTTTCGGTTCATGAGAGATGTAACACTCAAGCACTGGGCAAATTTCACAAGGCTCTGACCGATCATGTCTCACCTTGTAACAGTGCTGTCCGATAAACTCATCTACACTCATATTCATGTTCTTAGCGGCAACCTCATTTGACCAAATGACCTTCAAATCACTGGAAAGAAGCACCAGAGCATCAGGAATTGCATCGAGAATCCCCCGAAATTCTTGGTATAAGGATCGATACTTCCGTTCGCTCTCCCTGATGCCCTCCTCAAGAAGCTTACGTTCGGTAACGTCGCGGTCTATGCCCCGGTATCCAAAAAAATTGCCATTTTTATCGAAAATCGGAATACCACTTGTCTCAATAATTACCTGTCTACCATCTTTATGAAGGTTTATATTTTCTAATGATATGAAAGGGTTATGGGATGACATTACGGAATGGGCTATCTCTGATATACGCCCTGCCTCATGTTCAGGCATAAGGTCAAAGGGTGTTTTGCCGATGATTTCATTTGGTTCGTAGCCCAATAAATCCTTCACTTTTGGGCTGGAATAAGTATAAACAAAGGATTGATCTACTTCCCAAATCCAGTCACTGGTATTTTCCGTGAGAGCACGGAATCGTTCTTCACTCTTATGGAGGATCTCCTGATCATGCCTGCGTTCTGCAATCTGCTGCTCAAGTTGTGAAGTATAGGTGCGGGTTTGCTCAAACAGTTTCGCATGCTGGATGTAAATGGCCAACTGATCGGCTGCTGTTTTTAGAAAGCGTGCTGCTTGCCTGAAATCATGATGATCTGCCGAGGCAATACCCAATACACCTATATGCTGCTTTCCCAGTAGCAAGGGTATAGCGGCGAAGGAATGGAGACCTGCTTTCTTACATTCCATCCATGTACAGCGCTTGTCTTTGTGTATGTTGCTGGAGGCGATCATCCGGCCTGTTTCAGCAGCCAACCCGCAGAGGCATTCTCCCATCTTGTGCAACGGAACTGTTTCGGGGTTGAGATACGATGTGTCAGGACCAATAGCTTTCAGTTGCAGTTCGTTGCCTTCCTGCAGAAACAGGACTGCGGCTTCCACTTTGAGTGCACGAGATATTTCTTTAACCACTGCATTGCATGCTTCCTGAAGGGAGAGTTGAGCCGTTACTGTCCTGGCTAACCTATTAAGTATAGTCAGTTCTTCATTGGCCCGTACAAGTGATGTTTTTCTCTTAGTTGTTTTGGGTGTCTTGCTTATTCGGCGGGATTCTTTCAGTGCAACACTATCTTGTCTCTTTAACTTTGCCTTAGCTTTCATGGAAAATGCCGCATAAAGCCATAGGGGTTCCCCTCTTCAATCCTTATATAGCGCAATGCCTAAATGATTTATAATTTTATTACCCTTTAATATATTAATCAATCATTTTCTTTACTTTTTTAGGAAGTTTGAGAACCCTTTATATTACCAGTTGAAGAATTTTGAAAAGATCGACTCCTATGTGTTAGAAACATATCTATCGCTGTTCAAAGTCATATGAAGTTCATAGAAAAACTTTGCTTGAACAGTCAGGGGAATCAACGTTTAAAACAGTGCTCCATCTAAAGTCCTGTACTGGATTGCCTCTGAGATATGGTGGGTTTGGATATCCTCTGATGCTTCAAGATCAGCAATGGTGCGGGATAATTTAAGTATTCTCGTATATGCCCTTGCCGAAAGGCCGAGCTTCTGCATTGCGGTATCAAGAAGAGCTTGTGCATCTTCACGGAGTTTGCAATATTTCTTAATATGTCTTGTCTTCATCTGTCCGTTTGCATAGATCCTTTTGTCATTCTTGAAACGTTCAAGGATTGAATTATCTTGTAAGAAGCGCTGTATACCAGATCAGGTTAACACTGCGATTGAAAGTTTCTCTGTCACTATTGTTACAGGCTAAATGGGTAGGGGAAATTACTCTCCTGCAGCATAAGCTTACTGCTTTCAAATAATACAGGCCTGAATTTGTATTGTTGACGAAAAGAAGGCAATTCAAGTTCTGAGGAACTACTACGGGCCTCTTTTTGAGAATATTTTAAGAAACTCATCTGCGCTAATAATTTTGATGTCTTTAAATTTTTTCAATCTCAGAAGATGGGGATCTCCGGAAATTATACAATCAGCATTTGCCTCTATGGCACATTCGAGCAATTTATTATCATTTGGGTCTTCGTCTATGAGAGTAATGCGCTTGCGGGGTTCAATAAATTCCGAGTAAAACAACACAAATTCGAGTATTTTTATCTGAAGAGATTCTGGAAATTTTAACTTTGGATAAGAAATGACGCGTCTGACTTCTTCAATGATATCCGGAGTTATAAAATTGATTATTCGCCTATTCTCTAAAAGCTTTAATATTTCCTCTGGCTTTCCTTTCCAGCCGAAACCCGAGATAAAAATATTCGTATCGATGACTACTTTTTTGATCTCGCCCACTTAATTGCTTCTTCGACCATTTCAGATTTTATGTTACCCATTTTCAATTGTGACGATGCTTCCCTTGTTATTTCTGTGAGTGAAGGTGGTATGAACAATTTTTGCCTGAAAAGGATTTCCATGATATTTTTCAATTCTTTGGGTGTGAATTGAAGTAATGCATTGACCACCTGTTTTTTACTTAATTCAATTGTTGGATTTGCCATTTTACTTCCCCCGGTCAAACTTTTTATTTTAATAATACCATGTTGCATAAAATCTTAAAACATCCCTCTGTCCAGAGTCCTGTACTGGATCGCTTCTGAGATATGGTGGGAGTGAATATCCTCTGACGCATCTAGGTCTGCAATGGTGCGCGATAGCTTCAGTATTCTCGTATATGCTCTTGCTGAAAGTCCAAGCTTCTGCATTGCGGTATCGAGAAGGGCCTGTGCATCTTCACGGAGCTTGCAATATTTCTTGATGTGCCTTGTCTTCATCTGTCCGTTTGAATAGATCCTTTTGTCATTCTTGAAACGTTCAAGCTGGATATCCCTTGCAGCAACAACCCGCTTTCGTATATCTGCCGACTTTTCCCCCGTATATTCATTTGATAGTTCCTTATAGGGAACTGCAGGCACTTCTATATGGATATCGATGCGGTCAAGCAAAGGCCCCGATACTCTGTGACGGTACCGGTGTATCTGTCCGTGTGTGCAGGTGCACTGATGCCGGTTATCGCCGAAGTACCCGCAGGGACAGGGGTTCATCGCTGCAACGAGCATGAATGATGCAGGATAGGTGATAGATGCTACTGCACGGGACACGGTTACTTCTTCATTTTCAAGCGGTTGACGGAGTACTTCAAGTACATTCCGTTTGAATTCCGGCAGTTCGTCCAGGAAAAGGACTCCGTGATGGGCAATACTCACCTCGCCGGGCTTTGGAACCTGCCCTCCCCCAATTAATGCGACATCCGAAATAGTATGGTGCGGGGCACGGAATGGCCTGACAGCAAGAAGCGGTCTGCCATCCCGCAGGAGGCCCGCAACGCTGTGTATCCTCGTAGTTTCCAGAGCTTCATCAAAGGTCATGCCGGGAAGTATCGTCGGGAGCCTTCTGGAAAGCATTGTCTTCCCCGAACCCGGCGGCCCTATCATCAGTACATTGTGTCCGCCTGCAGCAGCAACTTCAAACGCCCGTTTGGCATGCTCCTGCCCCTTGACCTCTGCAAAGTCGTCTTCGTATATCGAATTTTCTTCCAGGGCCTTTTGCACATCAAGCTGAAAGGGAGCCCCGAGATTTGATGTCTTCAGGAATTCTGTAATTTCAGGCAGGCTTCTCACGCCAAAAACCGGCAGACCGTGAACAACTGCCGCTTCTGATGCGTTTTCGCTGGGTAGGATCAGTCCTTTGAAACCGAGTTCCCTTGCTCTCATTGCCATCGATAAAACGCCCCGGACAGGTTTCACCGCTCCATTCAGTGAAAGCTCGCCAGTCAGGAGATATCCTTCCAGTGAAGCCTGATCAAGCACCCCCTCGGCCACAAGGATACCAAGTGCGAGCGGGAGGTCGAAAGATGATCCTTCCTTCTTCAGGTCTGCAGGAGCCAGGTTTACCGTAATTTGTTTGAGGGGAAAAAGAAATCCTACATTTTTCAGTGCGGCTCTCACCCGGTCTCTGGATTCCTTTACCGCTGCATCAGGAAGCCCGACAAGAGAAAAATGGGGCAATCCCCGCGAGCTGATATCGACCTCGACCTCAACAATATGAGCGTCGATGCCAAGAATGGTGGCGCTGAGAACTTTTGATAGCATATGCTTAATTATATTTTCAAGCGTGTGAGAAAAGCAATATGGTAAAATAACGGTTGTTCCACATTTTTCAAGGAGATTTCATGGCCAGAGTACCAGTAAGCATAGAAGAAGAAATGAAGGGTTCCTATCTTGATTACGCGATGAGCGTAATCATAGGGAGGGCTCTTCCTGAAGTCAGGGATGGGTTAAAACCTGTTCAGAGAAGAATCCTCTACGCAATGTTTCGGGAGGGGCTGCTCCCGGGTAGAAAATATTCCAAATCTGCCGGTGTTGTCGGCGAAGTCCTCAAAAAGTATCACCCCCATGGTGACACCGCTGTGTACGATGCCCTCGTCAGGCTCGCACAGGACTTTAATATGCGGTATCCGCTCGTTGACGGTCAGGGTAATTTCGGTTCTGTAGACGGAGACCCGGCTGCGGCTTACCGGTATACGGAAGCGCGACTTGCTAAAATCGCAGAAGAACTGCTTGCCGATATAGACAAGGAAACGGTAAATTTTATCCCGAACTTTGACGAGACAGCCGAGGAACCTGTTGTGCTTCCATCAAGGGTTCCGAATCTCATTATAAACGGCTCTTCCGGTATCGCCGTAGGCATGGCTACNAATATCCCTCCCCATAACCTCGGGGAGATTATTGACGGACTTATCACGCTCCTGGACAATCAGGACACAACCTTAAAAGACCTNATGAAGAGCATCCATGGTCCTGACTTTCCGACCGGCGGTTTCATCCACGGAATTGACGGCATTGTCCAGGCATANTCCGAAGGCAAGGGTCTCATTAAAGTACGGGCAAAGGCGAGAATCGAGCGTGAGCACCGGGGGGGAGAAAATATTATCATCACCGAACTTCCCTATCAGGTGAACAAGGCTCGGTTGATCGAGAAGATTGCCGAACTTGTGAGGGAAAAGAGACTTGAAGGCATCTCGGAATTGCGTGATGAATCGGACAGGGACGGAATCAGGGTTGTTCTTGAACTCAAGAGAGGCGAGATGGCACAGGTCATCCTGAACAATCTGTACAAGAACACCCAGATGGAGACGACCTTTGGCATCATCATGCTTGCTCTCGTAAACGGACAGCCAAGGGTTCTCAAGCTGAAGGAACTGCTCAATTATTTCCTGCAGCACCGGCGTGATGTCGTGCTCAGGCGGACACGTTATGAACTAAGAAAGGCTGAAGAAAGGGCTCATATCCTTGAAGGTCTGAAGATCGCCCTCGATCACCTGGATGCGATCATTGCCCTGATAAGGAAATCGAAGTCACCCGAAGAGGCAAGGACTGCCTTGATGAGTGAATATCCTCTGTCCCCTATCCAGGCGCAGGCTATCCTGGATATGAAGCTCCAAAGACTGACCGGTCTTGAACGGGAGAAGATCATCGCAGATTACAAGGACACACTGAAAGAGATCGAACGGCTCAAGGCGATCCTTGAAAACAATGCCCTCGTGTCACAGATCATCAAAGACGAACTCAAAGAGATACAGCAACAATATGCCGATGAGCGCAAAACCGAGATTACCGCGGAAATGAAAGAGATTACCTTAGAGGACCTTATCACTGATGAGGAGACGGTTGTTACGCTTTCGCATCAGGGGTATATCAAACGGAATCCGTTAAGTGCCTATAGAAGCCAGCGGCGCGGCGGAAAAGGGCTGATCGGGATGGAGACCAAGGAAGAGGATTTTGTCAGAGACCTCTTCATCGCTGCGACCCATGACTATATGCTTTTTTTCTCGAACATGGGCCGTCTGTACTGGTTGAAGACGTATCAGCTCCCGGAGGCAGGGCGTGCTGCAAAAGGCAAGGCCCTGATCAATCTCCTTGCGCTTTCTGAAGGGGAACGCATTACCACAGCACTTCCTGTTCGTGATTTCAGAGAAGGATATCTTGTGATGTTTACAAAGAACGGAACGGTCAAAAAGACGGCCCTCGAAAAATACAGCAACCCAAGGGGAAAAGGCATCATCGCTATAACCCTTGGAGAAGGAGACGAACTGATAGCGGTCAAGAAGACTGACGGCAAGAGCGATCTCATCATAGGCACAAAAAACGGGCTCTCTATCAGGTTTAATGAAGAAGATGTGCGTGAGACCGGAAGAACCTCCATAGGTGTCCGAGGCATCAGACTCAGAAAAGGTGATGAAGTGGTATCGGCGGAAGTAGCAGAAGAGAAGACCGTTATTTTAACCGTTACAGAGAGAGGTCTCGGGAAAAGATCGAATATCGCGGATTATCCTGTCCAAAGCCGTGGCGGCAAAGGGGTCATCTCGATCAAAGTTATAGAAAAAGGGGGAAAGGCTGTCGGTCTCATTCAGGTGAGAGATGAGGATGAGATCGTTATGATAACCAGTTCGGGCAAACTTATCCGGACTGTAGCCGGCAATATTTCCCTTCACGGGAGAAACACACAGGGAGTAAAGCTCATGGACGTGGAGGGTGATGACAAAATTGTCAGTATCGGAAAGGTTGTCGAGAGAGATTAACTCTTCTCAGACGTGAAATTCCACTACATCCCTGTCTTTCAGGACATAGGTCTTTTCAACTCTCTGACCGTCAAAGCGCGCTGATCCCCATATCCGCGCATACTTCAGGCTGCCGACAAAATCCTTATGAATCGCTTTCGCAAGGTCGAGAACGGTAGAACCTGTTGGTATGCTGAAGGGCTTTGAGAGGTCAGGATCCTTGCCAGGGGGCTTCGAATACACTCTTATAATCCCTGCAACATTGAAGAGCTCTTTCTTCAGTTGTTCAAGATTTTCCTTTTTCTTTGCAGAGACGGCAATACAGGGAAATTTGCTGCCATATCGTGCCCTGAGCCTGATAAAGTTCTCTTCTGCGTCTGGTACGTCTGCTTTGTTGCCGGCAAGGAGAGTTCTTTTCAAAACCACATTCCGCTTCTGTACGACCTCTGTGAGAGACAGAACATACGAGACCGGTTGGATATTCCAGCGTTCAATCTGCTCAATGAGAAGTTCGGCCTGAACCTCAGGATCTTCCGAGAGGTCGAGAACAAGCAGCAATGCATCCGAATACCGAAGGATGCCTGATACCCAACCATCGGTTGCTTCATTTCCTAAAGGCGGCAGGTCAATGAGTTGTATCTGAATATCCTCGAAAGGCATCATGCCTGGAAGGGGAATTAAAGTCGAGAGTGGATAGTCGGCAATAACAGGTGAGGCATTTGTGAGGCTTGCGAGAATCGAGGATTTACCGGAATTTGGAAAACCGACAAGAACTATCTGTGCAGACCCTTCTTTCTGAACAACATTCAGATCTCCCCTGCCTCCTTTCTTTTTGCTCATAGCCTCTTTTCGCAACTGTGAGAGGCGCTTTCTCAGATCNGCCCTGAGTTTATCTGTTCCCTTGTGCTTNGGAACAGTTGCAATGAGTTCCTCAAGCGCACTTATTTTTTCGGAAGTTGTTCCTGACTGTTTGTATTTTTTTTCGGCTTCAAAATATTCAGGCGGCAGATTAGCAGGCATACCCAGACGTTCCTGAAAAGACAAATGTTTTCATTCTGATTAAAAGTATTATAGAGCATTCAGGAGTCTGCGTAATAAGAAACCGCCGGAGAGAAAAAAATAGTGGCAGAAAGGACTTCTGCCACTATTATGGGGGGAGTTTATCAAATACCTAAACCCTTGGCTGTCACTATAATATGAAGCAGTAATAAAGAATATTAGCAAATGCTTTATTAAATGTCAATAAAGTTTTTGCAGGAGGGCAATTGTTAATTTTTATTTTGCTATAAGAAAATCTAATTGATAAAAAAAGGCTTTACAGTTTCCTTATACACTGGCTGACTCGGTAATATTTCCAGTCTTCATTGGAGTTATCTTTTGCCAGAATAACAGGGTCCTTTTTTTCATCGAGGAGGATCACCATAGTATCCTTAAGCAGGATTTTATTAATCGAAATGCCTTGTGGAGACCACATAAAAACAGTATCGCCATTCGCAACTGCTTTGTTCGGCTCTACCAGAATGAGATCACATAATTCAAGGCCTCCGCAGGACGAGAGACCCTTGGCGGTGATGTAAAATGCATTGATATCGTCGGTTGTCGCATATTCAAAAGTCTGGGCAACCAGTGACGGGTAATCAAGATCAGCAAAATCTCCCCAGGCTTCAAGCTGTGTTTCGTCAAGAACAGGGATTTTTCTTGAAATAAAAATTTTATCTGAAGAATCCGATTCCATCGACAGGAGGGTCTCAACAGGGACCTCCAATGATTTAGACAGTTTCAACAAGGTTTCTCTTCCCGGCCGGCGTATGCCGGTAATTAACTGGCTGACATATGCACAGCTCACACCCATCCTTTGAGCAAGGGTTATCGCCTTGATACCCCTTGTCTTCATGAGTTTTCTCATCTTTTCGCCGAAGGTAGCCGTAACCATATCTATAAATTATAGTATATTCTATAAGAATAATTTAAGCACTATTTCTTCTTTCTCGATATCTCCTAAAACCCTTTCTTATTTATCCTGATTCTCTATTTTAGCATATGTTAAAGAACTGTCCACTGCTGGGGGAGAAAAATCTTTTCATATGTCATCATTGCAAATCTGTCAGTCATTCCGGCGATGAAATCACATACCGTCTGATGCTTATCGCTTTTTTCCCCCTTGACCACATCAATGGATACCTCTTCAGTATGTTCCAGATAGTAGGAATAAAGGTCGCGGAGGATTCTCTTTGCCTTGTTAAATTCACGTATTATCATTTCACTCTCATACACGCGATCATAGAGAAAATCTCTGAGCTTATAGGTCATTGCCAGGACTTTTTCGCTCATGGCAAGCGATTCCANGTCAGTTGCAAGAGACTGATAAATGAAATCCCTCACCATGGCATCTATTCTTTTTGCATGGGTATCTCCAAGAATCCTGTTTACATTTTTGGGAATATCCGTGCTTCTGATTACTCCGGCCCTGATCGCATCGTCCAGGTCATGATTGATATAAGCGATGATATCAGACACCCTGACTACCTGACCTTCAAGCGTATCCGCCTTGTGCGCCCTGGATTCCGGGATGATCAGCCCCTTTCCTTTCGAGTGTTTGAGAATCCCATTCCTGACTTCGTAAGTAAGGTTCAGACCTTTTCCACCTTTTTCAAGAGCATCTACAACCCGGATGCTCTGTTTGTAGTGGTCAAACCCTCCGGGGTGTATATCCCGCAATATATCTTCGCCGGCATGACCAAAAGGAGTATGTCCAAGATCATGTCCGAGTGCAATCGCTTCTGTTAAATCCTCATTTAATCTCAAGGCCCGTGCTATTGTTCTGGCAATCTGGGATACTTCAAGCACATGGGTCAGACGAGTCCTGTAATGGTCCCCTTTCGGCGCAAGGAAAACCTGTGTTTTGTGTTTTAGTCTTCTGAAAGACTTAGAATGGATAATCCTGTCCCTGTCCCTCTGAAAGCACGTCCTTATATCTCCCTCTTTTTCTGGCCTTATCCTCCCTCTGCTTCCGGAACTCAGGCAGGCCCTTGGATGGAGGATTTTCCTTTCGATCTCTTCTGTTTGCTTACGGATTGTCATGGTTCCTCACTGAATCACTTCGATGTTCATATAATGCCTGAGCACAGTTGGAATAATTACACTGCCGTTTTTCTGCTGATAGTTTTCAAGAACCGCAACCAGGGTGCGGCCGATCGCCAGTCCGGAGCCGTTGAGTGTATGCACAAACTCCGTTCCCTTCTTCCCCTCTCTTCTGAACCGGATATTCGCTCGCCGGGCCTGAAAATCAGTAAAGTTTGAACAGGAAGATATCTCGCGATATCGCTGCTGCCCGGGAAGCCAGACCTCGATGTCATAGGTTTTGGCTGAAGCAAAACCCATATCACCCGTACAAAGTGCGACAACCCTGTAGGGGAGTTCCAGTTGTTGAAGGATGTCTTCGGCGTTTGCTGTCAGAGATTCAAGCTCATCAAAAGAGGTTTCCGGCAGAACGAACTTCACCATCTCAACCTTATTAAACTGATGCTGCCGTATGAGTCCTCTCACATCCTTTCCNTATGAACCAGCCTCTCTTCTGAAGCACGGTGTATAAGCGGTGTAGTAAACCGGGAGGTCTTTCTCATTGAGGATTTCATTTCTGTGGATGTTCGTAACGGGCACTTCGGCGGTGGGAATAAGATAAAATTCAGGGTCGGTTATTTTAAAGAGTTCCATCTCGAATTTCGGCAGCTGTCCGGTTCCTATCATGCTCTCACGGTTGACTAGAATAGGCGGGAAAACCTCTTTGTATCCTCTGGACGTGTTCAGATCTAGCATGAAATTCATGAGTGCGCGTTCAAGTTTTGCTCCCATTCCCTTCATCAGGGAGAACCGCGCCCCAGCAATCTTGGCGCCCCGGTCAAAATCGATGATATCAAGCATCTCGGCGATGTCCCAGTGATTCAAGGGTTCAAAATCGAATTGTTTCGGCTCGCCCCATTTCCTCACTTCAACATTTTCAGTCTCATCCTTTCCGAAAGGCACCGATGCATTGGGTATGTTGGGTATGTTTAAAAGAAAATCTCCTGTTTTCTCTTCCAGTGATTTAATCTGGTCATCAAGCGCCTTTATCTGATCGGCAACGCTTTTCATCGCCTCAATCAGTGGCGATGCATCCTTTTTTTGCGCCCTCAGTTTTCCTATCTCTTCCGATACNACATTCCGTTTGTTCCTGAGTTCCTCCGACTCCCTTTGGAGCACNAGGCGTTTTTCTTCAATCCGAACGAATTCATCGAACGCTGTAGTGTAATGTCTGTCACCGAGGGATTTTTTTATCAGTTCAATATTTTCCCTTACAAATCTCGCATCAAGCATCAGAACTTCTCCTTTCAATCATCTGCTCTTGCAATCAATGGAGTCAGATAAGAGTATCTATCCCCGCTATTTCCACCACCTTGTCTTTTGATGCAGCTCCCTTTATTACAGTGATAGCGGATTTTCTGACTCCCAGTTCTTCCGAGAGAATCTCTCTGAGTTCTTCATTTGCAGCTCCATCAACAGGCGGGGCATGCACTTTGACCTTCAGGGAATCCCCTGCAAGAGCTGTGATGCCTTTCCGGGAGGATCTTGGCTCCACCCTTACCTTTATTATTATTCCCTTTTTTGATTTTGTAAACGGTATTTTCATAGAATAAATAGGGTGTTCTTTACCATTTAGCCTGCATTATTCAGACATTTTTTGATAAATCAGAGCAGATACAGTATCAGAGCGGCTTTATCCCGATTCTTATCGGGATACCTCGGAGGTCTGCGGAAGCAGACCGAGAATAAGCGCTGATACTGCATCTGCTCTGTTCTTTCATGCATTATGAATGATCCAGGTTAGCTTTTTGTCCGGCTTTATGATAAGCGAACCGGTATCCCCTTTGCCTTCAGATACTGTTTTGCCTCGTTGACTGTATATTCTCTGTAATGAAATATAGAGGCAGCGAGCACAGCATCAGCTTTCCCTGTTGCAAGTGCATCATAGAGGTGTTCAAGGGTGCCGGCCCCGCCCGAGGCTATGACAGGAATGGATACCGTCTCAGATATCTCCCGGGTCAATTCGATATCGTAT
>JGI11641J44799_10000306_pt1 | contig 14265 bp, 11 predicted proteins | sample WetSurSiteA1Bulk_FD_44799 | JGI IMG/M metagenome (IMG submission 44799) | reverse complement strand
TCCAGAAATGAATCAATTTTACCGAATTGACCATGGAGATCTGCTATCAATAGCACATCTTTCATGGTATATCATTGGGAGGTGTTTTAAAAAACCTTATCGCAGGATCATTCCATGAACCGGTTAATTTACCTGATAATGCGAGTTTTCCGCAGATTTTTTCCGTTTCCGGAAGGAGTGATCGCGCGTTTGCCCCGGTAAGAGGGGTACCTGGCAGAGGCATAAAACGGTGAACGTGGACTTTTCCAAACCGTGCAACCCATTGGATGAGATTTAATGTCGCAAGTTGATCTCCATCTGTCTCAAACGGGAATCCAACGATAAAATCGACGATAGGGGTTATCGAAAACTCCCTGCAAACCTCAACTGCTGAAACTCCATCTTCCACGGTGTGTCCACGGCGAAGTCTCGCAAGCACTGAATCACTGCCTGATTGTACACCAAAATGGAGTTTTGTATTTGTGCAGTACCTGATCAGGAGGGATAGCGACTCTTTACACACAAATTCCGGCCGGACCTCGCTGGGAAACGTGCCAAAGAAGATCTGGTTACGGAGTTGTTTAAAAAGTGCCTCGATCTTTTCCCAGCGGGGGTGAATACCATCTGAACCATATGCAAATGCGTTGGGGGAGACAAAACGTGCATGTTCATATCGGTTTGCATACCGGGCTATTGCATCGATTGAACGGTGTCGCATGCAATGCCCGAAGATCTGGGGCGTCTGGCAATACCCGCAGGAATAAGGACATCCCCTTGAGATCTCCACGTATCCCTGTTTTTCAGAAAATGCCGGGAAGGCATCGAGCCGAACAGTTGATTGAGCAGGCCGGGAAAAATGAGCGGTTGTCACACCGGGAATAAAGCCGTTTCCACCTTGTTCAATATCGCTAAGAAGCCGGGGTAACGTGTATTCCCCTTCACCGGTTATGACATAATCTGCATATTCTGCTACCTCATACGGGCATGCTGTCGCGTGAGGACCCCCGACAATTGTGATGCAATCCGCACCGGTTATTTCATCTTTGAAGAACGGTTCGTTGAGGGAGTTAAGACTGTAACAGGTCACATCNGATGCAGGTTGATCGACAGGCACCAGCANGAAACCATCCTGTTCGCATGCCGCAGNGAGTGCAGCAAACGAGTTCCGGGCTGCATGGATCTTCCGCCAGTTCACGTTCATAGGGTATACCGATTGAAAAAAGATGCGGATTAATTATTTTTTTTAGGTATTTGTATCAGCCACGCGACCGGTATTCACGTAAGACATCGACAATCTTGTAGGTCTGGACCTGGTTTGTTGTAACCCATACTTCGACGCGATCCATGGGGCCCCTTTCGGATCCTGATCCCCGCGTTCCCTGGAGTTCCACTTCATCCCCTTTTTTGGTCCCTACCGTCGCCGTTTGGGTCGATCCATCAGCACGGGTGAGTTTTACCTCAACTTTTTTTATGCTGTTCATTCCCATGCCGCCCTGGAACGTGACCGGAATGATACCGAGATAGTCTTTTTCTCCTACATCCACTATTACATAGTTTTCAGCGGGCAACGCATCGGTTGGTACAGTGGTAAGAGTTCCCGAAGGTGCACCTGATCCAGAAGGTGAACCTGGTGTTCCCGAGCCCGGGGTTGTTGCAGCCGGGGATGTCTTTATCCCGGTGCACCCTGCGGTGATCATCGCACCGCACAGGAAAATTGTGATAATAGCCCATGTTCTGACTTGCATATCTGAACGTGCGAGCCTGAGTTATATCATGTTTGTGCTGCACCACCAAATCCCCGTTTACACTATTATTTCATTACCAACTGACATGGAGGATGCGGGAAGTTCCCCCAGAAACAAAACGGAAATATNAAGATTTTCTGACGGCAAAATGATGATGGTAACTAAATCTGGTATAAGGAAAAAGAAGTTTTAAAATGAATAAAATTTTTATCTCTTTTTTGTTGCATCCTCTTTCATCATAAATTTGACAACAAGGAACACAACAAGTGCAATGATTAAGAAATCAATAATTGATCCTATAAAATCACCAACAAGGAATGCTATAGGACCGGCGTTGATAATTGCCTCCCTCCAGCTCCCGCCGGGGATGATTGCTCCGATAATCGGCATAATGATATCATTAACAGTAGCGGTCACCATTTTTGTTGCTGCTGCACCGATAATAAACGCAACAGCAAGTCCAATGACCTGGTATTTCATAAGGAAATCCATGAATTCCGCAACCAGCCCTTTCTTTTCTTCAGGTTTTTTTTCTTCAGTCTTTTTTTCTTCCGCCATGAGTAAACACCTCAATCAAGACAACGAATACGTCGCTTTATGATGAGAAGGTGATAATTTTATTAGAAGATAATAATTTCGAAAAGAAGAATGAAAGATTTTTAAAGAGATCTTTATCACTTTCAGGTTGAGGCAAAGGGCCATAATGCGAATCATGATCTGCACACCGATGAAAGGGATCAGCAAGGCTCCCTGAATGATGTGGTGGACCGCTGCTTTTCCTCAAAAGAAATATTGATCTGCTTTCAGGTTCCAGTAATAAAGACATGGACCCGGCACTTGTTGAATCAATTCTCTTAATATCAGTTGGCATCGTTGCCGCTGTAGTACTTCATTATTTCTTTGCCTGGTTGAGTAAGCGGGCTGAACGTACAAAAACAAAAATGGATGACCTTCTCGTGCACTCGCTGGGAGCACCCCTGGTGATGCTGGCTTTTTTCATCCCGTTTTTTTTAGCCATCCGGCAAGTGATCTACCTGTATCCCCAGTACCAGTGGCTCGCCGATTCAAAAATCCTGATGTCTGCGTATATCATTGTGGGTACGTGGATAATTGCGACTTTTGTGGATGGTATATTGAGAATCTATGGGGTTGCTCTTGCAGAAAAAACAGAAACGGACCTCGATGACCGGATTATCGCAATTCTCCAGAAAATTGCCAAATATCTTATCTGGTTCACCGGTCTGATGTATATTTTAGCGTTGTTTGATATCAACATCACTCCCCTGATTGCAGGCCTGGGCATCGTGGGTATTGCAATTGCCCTTGCAGCCCAGGATCTTTTCTCTAATTTCTTCGGGGGAGCGGTGATCGTCACCGACCAGCCATTCAAGGTTGGCGACAGGGTCCTGATCAACGATGTGCTGGGTGATGTAACGCATATCGGACCTCGAAGTACAAGGATAATCACGCTCGATTCAGATGTGGTGACCATCCCCAACACCAAGATTGCCACCAGTGTTGTTCATAACTATTCCATGCCAAACCCGCAGGTTCGCATCCAGATACCCGTCGCAGTCTATCCTGAATCGGATATTGACCAGGTAAAGCGTGTCCTGACCGAAGTGTGCGATGAAGCGGTGAAGAACAGGCCCGATATGCTTGCCAATCATCCAAAACCAACCATATTTCTCACCAAGATGGATAAAACATCCATGACATTTTTGGTCAGTGTCTATGCCAGCGGATTTTTATATAACAATAGTATCCAGGACTACATGAACACCCGGATTATTGAGAGGTTCAGATCAGAAGGTATCAAAATTTTTTAACAATTTTTCCGTTTGGGAATTTTCCCATGGCAAACGAGTACTGGTTTTGAGATCTGGTGAACAATAACAATCTCTATAATATCACCAAACGAAAATGAGAGTCATATTTGTGAAAACCATTTCCGGGTTAAAGAAAGGTCTAGCCTCTATCAGGTCATNTACGGTGTAGCATGCAAAAAATACTCCGGTTACTTCCCGTTCTTTTCCTTCTTGTGTGGGTATGCATACCAGCTGGTGCTGGTGCCGCACCCGATGTTTCACAGGATTCCGGGTTTATTGTCGTGGCTTCAGCTCCTGTCGCGGATTTTTATGCTTCCATGCAGTCCGGTACCGCCCCATTACGCGTGAGTTTTTATGACCGATCCGAAGGAACGCTTCCCTTGCGATATCTTTGGGACTTTGGGGATGGCTCTACCTCTTCGGAACAAAACCCGACCCATGCCTANACAACAAACGGGAAATATACCGTAAATCTCACGGTCACCAACTCGTTTGGTAAAAATACCCTGTCCCNNCCGGGCTATATCGCTGTTGGTGATCAGCCTGTCCCGCAGTTTTCTGTATCCCCNCCAGAAGGAATTACACCACTGGCCGTTGTCTTCACCGATGTAACCACCGGCGGGGTGACCGCATGGAAATGGGATTTTGGGGATGGAACATATGCGACCGTCCAGAACCCGGCACACACGTATACAAAAGCNGGAATATATTCAGTCACTCTCACTGCATCGAATGAATTTGGCAGCGGGCAGATCACAAAATCATCCCTCATTAATGCCGGTGTTGCCCCGGATGCCGAGTACATTGCTGAAACAAGGCAGGGNGATCCACCTCTCACCGTGCGATTCCGTGATTTCTCCTCCGGCCATCCAATTACCTGGTTATGGAGTTTTGGGGATGGAGCAACAAGCACAGAAAAAGATCCTGTGCACATCTACACAAAAAAGGGCTCGTATACTACGCGGTTATACGTTGCAAATGCATTTGGCAATGATTCGATTACCCGACCGAACCATGTAACGGTTGGTAACCCCGCACCTGCTGAAGTACCCGAACAACCGACAAATGAGACAACTCCTGCCACTGAAGAACAGCCGGGAGGTATCAACGGGCTTATCGCCGAAGCGAAAGGGACAACCGAAAAGAACCTCCCGACCAGCGGGTTTATCCCCCCCGAGTTCATGGCACTCGCTGCCGTCCTGACCAGTTTTGGTATCCTGCTTATCAATGTCCTGGTCAGCAATATCGGCATGCTCTCCCAGGTAGGGCCAAAAATCCTCAAATTCTTCGTCGACCTTGCAGGAGGTCATGCCGTTGAAGAGCTGAGTGCCAAAGAGATCGAGAAACGGGGTATTGCTGTTCGGAAGCAGGAGAAGCATTTCTTTGGTTTCTCACCTGCTGAAGTGCTCGTTATTGAAGTGGCCGTGATCATGGTTGCCCTCGCATTTCTCCTTGCGGACCGGGTTGAACTTACTCTCGAAACCGTACTTATCTATATTCTCGTGGGAGCGATCTCGGTTATACTCCACGATTTTGCCCACCGTTATTTTGCAACCCGGCACGGGCATGATGCCGACACCCAGTTCTGGGGACTGGGAACGATCATTATGTTCCTCACCGCATGGTTGTACGGGAACGCCTTTGCCCAGTCATACCGCAACCTTGTACAGCGGGGGGGAGAGGATGAACCCCGCGAACTGGGTATCGAGATGGTGGCGGGGCCCTGTGTTAGTATCATCCTGATGGTCCTGTTTTTAGCTCTCGTTTCGCTGGGAGGAATCTATGCTGTTGCCGGCGGAGTAGGGTTTTCCATCAACCTTATCACCGCGGTCTACAGCCTGATGCCGATTGAAACAATGGACGGCAGGGCGATCTGGAAATGGAACCGAGTGATATACCTGGCACTGTTCCTGCCCATGATCGCATTTTACTTCTATACATACATGATAGTGTGAACGGTTTGGGAGTGGAAGATCACCGATGTGTAAGATTAACCACCACTTTTTCATTAAAAAACCGGACTCTGCCAGATTGTTAATTACGTAGAGAAGATTCTCATTATCCAAATTTGTTTTCAATCAAAACAATCATAAGAAACCAGAGAAGTTTTGACGGGGGTCAACGGAACACTCCCCTGGGCTGCCTCCCTGCGGGAGAGGGGGATTCCCCATCAGAGTATCTTCGCCCTAAAAGAGCGGGATAGGATTTTCCTGAATAAATCATTCCTTGTTTTCAGGTTCTGCAGGGTTATTTTCCGCTTCGGGTTTGGGTGACCTGACCATGCCAACAATAATGGATCCTACGGCAAACAGGGATAACCCGATGATTGCATAGACAATTAAACTGAAGTTCTCTTTAACAATAGGCAGGCTCCCGAAGAAATATCCTGCGAGGACAAATCCTGATATCCACAAAACTGCACCGAGCACATTATACATCAGGAACCAGCGGTAGCTCATCTTCCCGACACCGGCTAAAAACGGTGCAAACGTGCGGATGAAGGGGACAAAGCGTGCAATCACGATAGTGAGACCCCCATACCGGGCAAAATATTCCTCTGTTTTTTTCAGCTGTTCTTTTTTTACCAGTGAATAATTTTTTTCAAAGACTTTCATCCCCGTAGTATGACCGATCCAGTAGTTGACCGAGTCACCGAGCACCGCCGCGGCAATAAGGACAGGAATCAGGATCTCCACTTTCAGAAAACCGGCACCGGAAAGTGCTCCTGCGACAAAGAGCAACGAGTCACCGGGAAGGTAAGGAAATACGACTAAACCCGTTTCGCAAAAGATGATGGCAAACAGGATAAAGTACGTCCAGAACCCGTACGTAGCGATTATTCCCGGGAGGTAAGTATCAAAATGAAGAACAAGATCGATAAGGTTGAACGGAAAGTCCATCTCTTCTTATTTTGGATGCAGGAAACGATAAATGAATTCATTTTTGTCATGCCAATCGGAACGTGAAAGTGCAGGTATACTCGCCGCCCTGCCGGTATCTTATGGAACGCATACGAGAGTATATTTTGCGAAAAATGAGAATATATATCTGCAATCCCCGCCCGTTCCATGATTTTGAGAGGATATTAAAAAATAATGCTGACATTTGAAGAATTACGGAACCTGACAGGTGAATCCGGACTAACTACATCCCAGGTCCCTGAATTCCGGAATAAATTTGGCACAAACGCCATGACCCCACCTCTCAGGGAATCCTTTTGGCGACAATATTTTAAAAAATTCGATGATCCCATCATAAAAATCCTTCTCTTTGCTGTCGCAATTTCTGCGGTTGTATCTGTTATCATGGGAACCGGATTTTTAGATACCATCGGGATTATCATTGCGATCCTGCTCTCAACCGGTATCTCGTTTTTCAACGAGTACCGGAGCAGCAGGGAGTTCGATATCCTGAATGCACACCGTGACGATGTGGCAGTCAAGCTGGTCAGGGACGGTCACCCGGTTTCGGTTGCATCACGGGACGTTGTAGTCGGGGACCTCATTTTACTTGAAGCCGGGGACGCAATACCTGCTGACGGCTGGATACATTCAGCTGATGATATTCTTGTTGATGAATCCGCATTCACCGGAGAGACCGAGCCGGTCCCAAAATACGTGAAGTCCGAGGTCCTGAAAAGTACATTTATCACCTCCGGCAAAGGCCGGATGATTGCCGGGGCTGTCGGAGACTCTGCCCAGATGGGCGTGATCGCCGCTTCACTCGGGATCGACCATGCTACCCAAACACCACTCGAACATAAATTAGAAGATCTCGCCAGGATGATCAGCAAATTCGGGTACGCTATGGCAATACTCGTCAGTCTTTCCCTGTTTATCCGGGGTATCCTGACAGGTGAAGTTACCGGTTTTAACATAGAATCGGTTAACAATATCCTCCATTACTTCATGCTAGCGGTGGTGATCGTTGTTGCTGCCGTTCCCGAGGGTCTGCCAATGAGCGTTGCACTCTCGCTCTCGCTTGCAATGCGCAAAATGACGAAAGCCAACTGCCTTGTCCGCAGGCTCATTGCATGCGAGACCATAGGATCTGCGACAACCATCTGCACTGACAAAACGGGTACTCTGACAAAAAACCAGATGGAAGTCGTTGAATCATCGGTCGGAAGACCCCGACACACGTTCAACCTGCCCTCCACGCCCGCCGAGTGGGTTACCCTCAATGCTGCCGTGAACAGCACAGCACATCTTGAAGAGCAGGAAGGAAAAATCATCGTGATCGGAAACTCGACCGAGGGGGCTCTTCTCCGCTGGCTCAAACAAGAGTCCTATGATTATCTGCAGATCCGCGCTGAAACGCATGTGAGCAAACAGTACCTCTTTGATGGGAACCGGAAACGGATGTCTTCTGTCGTGCACATGGAGGGAAAATCATATCTTTTAGTGAAGGGAGCTCCTGAGATCCTTGCCTCTCTGTGTGATCAGCAGCCTGATCTCAGCAGTGTCAGCACACTTGCCTCACAAGCGATGCGGACACTGGCATTTGCCCACCGGGAGATCAATGGCAATGACGAGGGCGAGACTGCACTTGTCTGGGATGGGTATGTGGGTATCAGGGATCCGTTAAGGGAAAATATTGCACAATCTGTTGCCACGTGCCAGAACGCGGGGATCAGGGTCCGTATGGTTACCGGTGACAACCCGGAGACTGCCCGGGCAATTGCCGGAGATGCCGGGATTTTACAGGGCGGTCGAGTTATGACCGGATCTGCGTTCCGCTCACTATCTTCTGACGATCAGGTAACCGCAGCACAGGAACTTGACGTGATGGCCCGGGCAGAACCCATGGATAAACTCCTGCTCGTAGAAGCCCTCCAGAAGAAAGGCGCAGTTGTTGCTGTTACCGGAGACGGGACAAATGATGCCCCGGCACTCAAACATGCTGATGTCGGATTGGCGATGGGTATCGCCGGAACAGAGGTTGCCCGGGAGGCGAGCGACATTATCCTGCTTGACGATTCATTTGCTTCAATTACCAGCGCGGTCTGGTGGGGCCGATCACTGTATGAGAATATCCAGCGGTTTGTACTATTCCAGCTGACGATTAATTTTTGTGCCTGTCTTCTCATCTTCATCGCCCCGCTACTGGGGTACCCGGATCCATTTACTATTATCCAGATACTCTGGATCAATATCATTATGGACACGCTTGCAGCATTTGCCCTCTGCTCGGAAGCCCCGCACAGCGGTTTGATGACCCGGAAGCCGGTTCCGCATGACGCACCTATCGTCACCAGGTTCATGGCAGTGTCGATCATCATTACCGGCATCTTCATTATTATCGGGGGCATTCTCCAGATCACTACCGGCTTCTTAGGGGGAACAAATCCTGCTGAAATCAATACAGTCTTTTTTGCAGCATTCATCATCACTGCAGTCTGGAATGGCATCAACTGCCGTGCCCTTGATGGAAGAATGCCACCATTTTTTAAAGGTAACCCGACGTTTTTTGTCGTCATGGTGGCAATCGTTATTGCTCAGATCTTAATTATCCAGTATGGAGGAACGGTTTTTGATACGGTGCCCCTGTCCCTGGCACAATGGGTGAAGATCATTATTGTATCGGCATCAGTACTTGTCGTTGGCTTTTTCCTCAGGGTTGCATTCCGGTACCCTGCGGCCGATAATAACAATGTGATTTCCTGATCGCTGCCTACATCAGAGATGAGATTTAAAGATAAACCTGGTTTTTTTATTACAGATCCCTCAAATTTCTTCAAAAATCCAAGCGGTTTGAGATGGTTTTCCGTTATCGGATTTCCTGTAATAAAAAGATGGAAAAAACACTAACGTTATTAAAATATTTTCTTTTTCCACATCAACAGGCCCATAACCACCGAGATTATTACCGAGATCCCAAAGATGACTTCAAACGCGAGTGGTTTATCGGACAAGGGGATGTCAACCACATTCATACCGTAAAAACTGGCAATCATTGTGGGGACTGCGATGATGATTGTCACAGAGGCCAAAAATTTCATGACGAAATTGAGATTGTTCGAGATGATAGTTGCAAACGCCTGGGTCATGCCATTCAGGATATGCAGGTAGATCTGAGACATCTCCATTGCCTGCTTATTTTCGATAATGACGTCTTCTAAAAATTCGGCATCTTCTTCATACATCTTTAATGGTTTTGTACGAAGGAGTCGTTCAAGAACCGCCTCGTTACTTTTTAACGATGTTGAGAAATAGATCAGGCTCTTTTCGAGTTCCATCATCTGGAAGAGTTCCACGTTCTTCATCGAACGGTGAAGTTCGACTTCAATCCGGGAGATTGATCGCTCAATCTGGCGGAGGTGGATGAGATAGTATGACGCGTTCCGGTAAAAGATCTGGAACATGAATCGGGTACGTTTTGCCGTGGTAAAATGCCTCACCTTCCCGGCGATAAAATCATCCAGGACCTGCGCCCTGCGGCTGCATACCGTGACGATAAGGTCTTTTGTGATGATGACTCCCAGCGGGTGTGTGGTCAGGGTCTTGATCTCTTCAAATTCCGTAGTCACCGGAATGTCCATGACGATCAGGACAACGTCATCCTCTGCATCAATACGGGGCCGTTCCTCTTCATCAAGGGCTGCTTTTAAAAATTCAGGAGGAATGACACATTTTTCTGCAATGAATGCAATTTCATCTTCAGACGGAGCGTACAATCGTATCCAGGTATTTTCTCCGATTTCACTGGTAAGGTCAGTGATTGCCGGTTCCTGATCTTTTTTTGTCTTATAGATCTGCATCAAGGAAAAATACCCCCTTATTAATTTTTAACCATACAAAGGAACAAGAACCTGTCCTGCAGGGACATGAGAACTCCTTCGTTGTAATCACTCATGTGTGGCGCATTCAATTGATAATTGATCGTGAGCGGTATTTATGAGGTACTGTTGTTGAGTTTTTGAAAAACTCAGAATAATTTATTATTTCTTCCTTACTCCCCGTGGTGAGATCAGGTGGTCNGGTGATACTCTTTCAACAGAATACTCAAAGGAATAATTCCTGATAANGTTTTCAAACTCCCGTNGAAATAAAAACGACCCTATTTTTCTTGTGTCCCACACTNTTTATTCTTGTCGTAATAGGTGCAGAATGAACCGCAGCGGGTGCATCCTTCGTTACAGGGCTCAGCATGAATAGTAATATTTGCCCGTGGGAACTCGGTCTTCAGATCGGATTCAATGTGATCGGAAAGGTCGTGGACCTGTAAAACGGTGACATCACCGGGTACAACAAGGTGAAACTCTATAAAGATCTCTGGTCCCGATCGGCGGGTCTTTAAGTCATGGAATCCTGCATATACGCTTGCGTGATCGCAGATAATCTCCTGTATTCTTTTCTGATCCGAGGCTGGAATGCTGTGATCGATGAGATCAGATAATGATCGCCGGCTGAGATCGTAGGCAGCTTTTAAGATCACAATCGCAACACCGATTGCAATGAGATGAGCGGGTCAAGGACCGTGATGCCGGTCAAACGTATGAGAATCAATCCGATGAAGACTCCCAGCGAGGTATAGACATCAGTCCGCAGGTGCCATGCATCACTTTCAAGAGCTATGGATTCGGATTGTTTTCCCACCTTAAAGAGCCGGTTTGAAACATACCAGTTCACAAGTGCCGAGATACCCATCACGGCAATACCCCACATGAGCAGTTCCGGGTTTAAGAGCTCTGACGATTCCCCAAGCAGTTTTTGTACAGCTTCCCAGATGATCAGAAAGGCCGCAATGAAAATAAGGAGCGCTTCAATGAGCCCGGAAATATCCTCGAATTTTCCATGCCCGAACTCATGCTGGGCATCAGGGGGTTCTGCAGATTTCCTTACCGAGAAAAAAGCAATCAGTGCTGCGATAAGGTCCATGGAGGAATGGATCGCTTCTGATATGATACTGACTGAACCTATCGCCGTACCGACGATAAATTTCATAAGGACAAGCCCGGTATTTGAGAGGACCGATAAGCGTGCAGTGCTTTCTTTTAGCTTATCGAGTGATGCCTTGTCCATTTGCGGAGTACTCATAAATGCAGGAGTACTTTTTGGTATGCACTTACATCAAGGTATAGTACAGAAATCACTTTTAAAACCAGAAACAATGCATATCACGACCTGCACTCATGACGGGAATGGTCACAACAAAAAAGAGAATTTATTTTCTTGTGCAGATTTTAATAAGGATAATGTGGTGTTCCAACAGCGAGCATGAAAAAAAGATTCTGTTATGACTGTGTAGAAATCATGGAAAAATTGTTCTGACGCTCTTTGTTTGCTTCGGAAGCCTTTGCCTTCACACTCAATGGAGTATTATTAAAAATGCAGTGCCCTCATGAGGTTGACGGGGAATTCTTGTTAAAGACAGGAGAGATTTAGCAAGGGGGTCACTCTCACACCTTTTTTAAAAAAACATGAAGAGTGATAGGATTCCTCCAGCGTTTCAATCATTTCTTCTTCATCATAAACAGGATCATCACTGCCAGAAGCAGGGAAAGAACAATGCCGGTGATCAGGTAGATATGTGGTTGGTCCATGGGAGGAAGGGAGAAGGAAATTCCTTTCGGTTCTTTTGGGTATGAGGACTGGAACTGCGAAATTGCCGGGGACAGGTTGATACTTTTTAGCAACTCTCCGCTTTTTTTGTCGTAAAGCTCAAAGTTCGTCTGCTCCTCCTGGTAGGGCAGGATAAGAGTAAAATCTGCATTATCGGAATAAGCAAGATAACCCACGAGGTAACTGGACGAATCATTGTTGTATTCAAAGACATCTCCCATCTGGTAGCGGGCATCCCAGATATCAAATTCTCTGAGGGTTGTTCCCGATGAGGTTTTTACCATGCCCTTAAAGTCCCCTGACTGGCTCCCGGGGTTCGGGGCATGGCCATACGCCATCTCAACAGACTTTTCCGTGACTTTTCCCTGGCTGATATTTAAGTTCATGATGATAATCTTGGAATAATCGGAGGGTTCGGCAGCACCGGTAAACCCAACGCCATGCAGGAGCACGAGCAAGACAATGGTGATGAGGAGGATTTTCTTCATATGTTCCACCGGTTTATCGTGTCCAGCATGTACCTGATGTGAAGTGTCGATGCATTCCCGAACTTACCAGAATATGCCCCGCTGCCCATGATATCGGGATCAGGATCCCATTTCCAGAAATTTTTTACACATGCCACTGGGGAACGGCTGGTTGCAGGTTTTGTGATCTGGCGGCATTCGCCGGTATTCCAGTGTTCCTGCGCAGCGGACGTCATGCATGAGTCCAGTGTGCTCCAGACATTAGGGGAGGGTATATTTTCCCGGTAATAGGTCGGACCGCAATAGGTGTCGATCAGCCCAAAGACCACATGGCCGCTCTCGTGAAGAAGGATCATGGAGGAATCCGCAGGTGCTTTTAAATACGACCCTGAACCGGGGCCAAGTCCGTTGGCACAGGCATTCGGTTCACAGGGACTACCGGAATACATCCCCAGGTACGTGGGATACAGGATAATTGCAACATCTGTTGCCGGGGCATTTTTCCGGAATTGTTCCGGAAGTTTTCCTGCACACCCATCAAATGCATCCGCTTGATCTTCAGGATCCCAGTAGTAATAAAAATTAAAACGATCTGCATAATCTGATGGCAGCCCCACCTGTGCCGATGTCAGGGTATCCAGCCGGGAAAAGAGGGTGATAATTTTTGTATTTACTTCATTGACAAATCGCTGCCGGTCACCAGTATAGGTATCAATAGAGATTTTTTTCTTCAGGTTACAGTCATACGTGGTTGTTGAGGGGATAAACACGATATCAATCTTTGATTCAACAGGCCCGTTGACTACAAGCGGTATGAGTTTTGAGTCGTTGAGCTGGATGATCATGTGCTCCGTTCTATCAACAGTGATCTTCCGAGTGACTTCCTCGTATCCTGTTTTTGCCACGCGGAGGGAATGATTGCCCCGGGCAATGTTACGGAGTTCCTTTATCCCTCGGTCATCAGAACTTGTACCAACGGATTCCCCGTCAAGATAAATATGAGCTCCAACAAGGGGGGTGCCGTTTTTTGCATCCCATGTCCGTATTGTGAGATTCACAGAGGTATTTTCAAGGACTTCCTGTACCGGCAGGGGGTGGTTGATTTTAAGGATTGCCGGTAGTTTTTTCCCCGGGTTAACCGGATCTCCTGCTGAGCCAGTAAACAGGTATCCTTCCTGTCTGACAGCTGATGCCCCGCGGACTTCAAAAGGAACCCGGAGCGAAAAGGTCTGGTTTACCTGTTCAGTACCGTTCATATCAAAGCCCAGAAGTGATATTTCCCCGGGTTGGGTATCATCCGAGCCGGCAGAGGATCGTGCGATGATGCTGGTGTCATCAGCTGAAATGATCAGGGGAGTCGATGAATTTCTTCCCCATCCCTGAACTAGGTTCCTCCATANCTCTTTACCATGACTGTCAGTCCGGACNAGGAAAAGATCACTCTNATTCTGGGTTGCAGTGNCGGAACGGACTGTCCCGGCAAGNATATATCCACCGTCNGACGTCTGGACAACNGACGACCCTGCATTTTCNGTCCCGATTTCATACGAGACAAACCAGTCTTCATTCCCGAATTCGTTGAGCCGGAGCAGGTANGCGCTCACGACGTTAATCCCATAACTGCCGGTCGTACCGGCAGCAATATACCCATCATCGGTAGTCTGAGCTGCAAAAGCGGTAT
>JGI11641J44799_10000304_pt1 | contig 14309 bp, 13 predicted proteins | sample WetSurSiteA1Bulk_FD_44799 | JGI IMG/M metagenome (IMG submission 44799) | reverse complement strand
GGATTGTTCTTCTGTCAATAACAAATTAATAATTAGCCATATATAACAACAATCGATTTTATTCAGCACTGGTAAAAATACTATTATTAAACGGTGGTCTCAGGCCTTTATTACTGATTTTATTAACATATAAATGTAATTTATCAATTCTTTCCTTATTTTGCACTGCAAATATCGAATAAATGCAGGATTCCCAACCTCAGGAGAGAATAATTGAATTAACTGGCTGCAATATCTGGCAGCAGGATCATCTTGTACTTACAGGCGTTAATTTGATCGTCAATAAAGGCGAATTTGNATACCTTGTAGGAAAAGTCGGCAGCGGAAAGACAAGCCTGATTAAAACTCTCAATGCTCAGCTGCCCCTGAAAGAAGGAACTGGCGTTGTGGCAGGTTTCGAACTTTCAACGATCAGAAACAGGGAGATACCTTATCTGCGCAGAAAAATAGGCATTGTTTTCCAGGATTTTCAGCTTCTTATTGACAGACCGGTCAATGAAAACCTTGAATTTGTTCTCAGGGCAACCGGGTGGAAAGACAGCTCTGAAATTGAAAAACGCATTAATGAAGTGCTTGAAAAGGTAGGACTAAGCCTTAAAGGCTATAAGATGCCTCATCAGCTTTCGGGAGGAGAGCAGCAGCGTGTTGTGATCGGACGTGCGTTGCTTAANGAGCCCGAAATAATACTGGCTGATGAGCCAACAGGTAACCTCGATCCGGAAACTTCTGAAGGTATTATAAGACTGCTTAAGGATATCAGCAATACAGGAAGAGCTGTGTTAATTGCAACCCACAATTACACAATTGTTAAAAAATTCAACGCCAGAACTATCAAATTTGAAAACGGGAAAATATCAGAAGTCAGGGATGATGAGGAAATAGAACTGGAAAAACTATAACATTGAAAAATTCGAGGTGAGAGGGGACATAGCAGGCTATTAACCAGTTAAATCTCAGAATCATATTCAAGTCATCTGTTCTTTCAGCGTAAACTCAAAGACCTCCCTCCAGGCTTTGCACTCCGGAGTTTCCAGAAGGGATGTATTATGCCATATACTAACAAATAATCCACCTGATTTCTTAGTCTGTTGAATCATATTGCTTACAGATTCCTTTGCTTCGTCAGGCTTCAGCTTTTTATAATCCCTTAGTGTTACATCCATAACCTGGAACGGGAAAATGTAAAGGTCAGTCATCTTGTCATCAGCAACATCATAGAACCTGTAGGGCCGCGCAATTCCTGCCCTGAATCCGGGTTCATCATTGAATCCCATTGAATAGTCTTCTTTAATGCCTGCATCACTTAAATTCCTGTACGATAAAGGCATAGCAATTTTCAGATAATGGAACCTGCTAATCCGGCATTCTTTTTTAATTATCGCTTTTAAGCGCTGAACTTCGGTTGAGACAATCGATAGATTTGTAGCCGCTTTAAATGATGGATGGAGGCCGACATCAAATTTATCGGCAATCCTGCAAATAAGATTCCTGTATTTATCATTTTTCCATGATGGATTCCTGTCGAAACCTGAAGGATTTCCGACAGGAAAAAAGAATTTGGTTTCAGTTTTGTTATGATCAGCTGATCCAATCATATAATCAAAAACCTCATAAGGATCTTTTTCACCTCCTGTTAAACAACCGAGCCGGTGTCCTGCATTATTGGACTTTGAAGTAATATCGTGTAAAAAGCCGCCGATATTTCCTATCAGATTCTTTCCGAGGAAAGCAAACGGCTCGTCTATATCGAATGTAATAAGAGCATTATACTCGTTCCTTTTAAATGTCAGGTTCTGGAATTTTCTAACCAATGCCTTTGCAAGCTCTTTAGCCCAGATATCCACCACCGGTATACCAAGAAATCCATTTTTTAGAGCAAGCGATCCGGATGATCTGAACCTGCCATTATCATCAGGCTCAAATTTCAGATATTCTTCATATCTGGAAACCATATAAAATGTGGCGGCAAAGACATCAAACGGGAGATCTGAATCAACTGCTGACTGGAAAAAAACCGGGACTCCTTTCCAGTCGCTGATAACTATTTCCTGAGGCCTGATTCCTGTTTCAAACAATAACGGAACCGGATCTATCCTGAATGAATTCGGAATCATTTCATCAGAATAGTTGATCACAGGGAATTTCCCGAGTTTTCGCCTGTCGGTGACCAATTCCCACGACAAACCCAGAATCTCATTCAAAATAAGATCGGCTACATACCTCAAGCGTGGTTGATTCCCTGTAGCGAATATTTTAACAGGCTTTACCTCCATACAGACAAATTTAAACAAATAATCGGAGGATACGGTTACAGAACTGAATTCAAAAATCGAAGGTAAATAAGCAAAAATTCTATCCTACCTTTTCATGAAATCATTGTACAACACCTGGAGATAGGCTTTGCCACTTTTCTCAGTTATTTCCAGATTGACACCTGTCCTGAGAACCGCCTTTCCAAGCTTATGATCATAAATAACTTCCGAACTGTCAGTTATAAATGCAAATCCCTCATTGAATGTATAGAATGCAAAAGAGTTTGATCCGTCTGATAGCAAATCTTTTGAATAAGGAAAGTCGCCTGAGAGATCAAGCTGGTTAAGAAGTGTCCGTGATATATCAACCTGGTCACCAAGCTTGCTTATTCTTTTTCCACCTTCAATAAGAGCACCGCCAAGCCACAGCATGGGTATTTTAAAGATATCCTGTGAGTAAACTAGATCATCTGGTGAGACGCGGCGGCAATGGTCTGCAACAAGAATTATGAGGGTACTATTCCACCAATTTGTAGACTTTGCCCATTCAATGAAGTTTCCAATTGTTTTATCAGTATAATAGACTGAATTTTTGAATTTTGTGAATTCATCTTTCCCTTGAAAAACAGGATCTATCGGGACATCAAAAGGTTCATGGCTGGAAAGGGTAAGAACAACTTTAAAAAATGGCTCTTTAATCCGTTTCATTGAATCCTGCAGTGCTTCAAAAAGTACATGGTCATGCACACCCCATTTTGAATTATAATTTGAAGGATCAAAATTATCCATGGTTACTTTCTGATTAAAACCTGATGCGATTACAAATGAATTAAAATTGGCGAAATTAATATCTCCCCCATACCAGAAGGAACTGGAATACCCCGCTTCGTTTAAAATCTTTACAAGACTTATCATTGACTGTGTTTTCTTTGGCTCTTTAATTATCGAAACTAAAGGCTGAGCTGGAAAACCATTTAAAATAGCAGGCAATGCTTTGTCAGTCCTGTTTCCCGAAGAATAGAAATTTGAGAAGAGAAGNCCCTCATCAATTAATTTGTTTAAGTAGGGAGTTGTCAGTGAATCACCACCNANGGGTCCAATAAGCCGGTCGCCAAAACTCTCAAGAATTATTAAAAGTATATTAGGTCGTGTTGTATTCANAACTTTCCGAGTAATCCCTTTTTCTANAGTCAGTGAGTCTCTTATTGCAATGGCACTTTTTAAATTNCCAAATGAGTAAGGATTGGTGCCAGGTTTCCTGTTGACGTAGGAATCGCCGACATTCCAGACAACATTAATTGCAGCATGATTGACAAACAATTTTTCATGGAAATAGACTGTGCCGGCATTAATCGGGGCAACTCCAAATCCACCTCTTATAGGAATTATAAGAGAACCAAATAACAATATTATAAAGATTGTCGCNGGAACTTTATAATNTATATTGTCAGTGTCTGAAAACAACCTGTNAACAAACNTGTTATAAAAGAATCCGAAGAGTATTGTTATTGAAATAACAGTAATGCAGAAAACCAATATCATGCCTGTACTAACCGATGCGGCCGCATCCTGAGGTGTATTAAGGTAAACAAGTGGTGTATAGTCCATACGGAAACCCCAATATGTATAAAGAATTGCATCACCTACTACCAATAATGTTGAGATTAATAGAATAAACCATGTGTAGAATTTCATAAAATGTCTGAACCATTCGCCACGAATCCAGATTGCAGGCATTGATCCCAGCAATGGCAAAATGAAAATATATGCGATGGCTGAAATATCAAGTTTTATTCCATGCGAAAATGTTCCTGCCAGCACATTCAAACCTAAACCGGCAGCCTCTTTATGATGAACAATAAGGAAGAATAACCTTGCAAAATAGAAATAAACAAGCCAGAATATTGCCAGAACCAAAAACGCTGTAAGTCTCCGTTTCATTTAACAGGATGAATTTTATGGTCAGATTTAGCCTCCCGTGTATTTAAATAAAAGAGGACAAGTGACCCGGTTATTATAATCATTCCGGTAATTGTGAGCCATTCCGGTTTTTCGCCGGGTACCAGCAGCCAGCTCAGAACAGCACCTACCACAGGAATAATGAATTTCCACAGGTTCAGTTCTGACACCTTCACACCAGGCCTTTGAAGCAGCTTAAACCATAATGAAAATGCATAAGCCGACATAAAGCTTAACCATACAAGATCAAGCCAGTAAACCAGCGGTCTGTTAACCCGTACGGTCCCTTCAATGGGAATTGAGACAAGGTATAAAATCAAACCGCCAACTCCGAGGGATGCAGAGCTCAGAACTAACGGATTCATTCCCCTGCTTTTAAGTGAGACAACCACATTACTGGTTGCGGTGGCAATATTGGCGCCAAGTATCATTATTACTCCAAGAAATTCAATGGCAGTTCCTAATCTGAAAGCCTGTCTTCCTGCGCTGATAAGAATTACACCCGAAATTCCAAAAATTACTGTTATGATCTTTGGTCTGGTAAGTTTATCTTCTTCGTGCATCATGGAGGCAACAACTGCAGTTACAAGTGGCTGTGATCCCACTATAACTGCTCCAAGAGCTCCCGGGACCAGATCCAATCCAAAATAAAACAATGAATAGTTAATGATAGTCTGAAGCACCATAACCAATGTCACTACCTTCCAGTTTTCCCTTATCATTTTAACATATACTGCTGGTTTTACAGTAAACGGAAGGATCATTAATCCTGATATTATGAACCTTGTACCTGCAAAATGCAAAGGAGTGTCATATTGAAGCCCGAGTTTTATGCAGGCATAGGCAGTCGACCAGAGCAGGCATGCAACGATAGCCCAAAAGATTGTATTTCCTTTACTGTACAATTGAAAATAATCAGGCCGCAAATATCAGAAAAAAAAACATTTTTCGAACATATTCAAGCCACTGCTTTAAGGATTTAATTTAATAGATTTGTCTATTGATCCATTCAATTATTATGACTGTCGCTGAATACATTGCTGATCAATTGTTTAAAAATGGTATCAGGTACGTTTTTGGAATCCCCGGAGGTCCGTCCATCCCCTACCTGGAAGCTTTCAGATCGGCTGGGATAGAATTTATCCTGACATCAAATGAAGCTGCAGCCGGTATTATGGCTGATGTGACGGCCAGGCTGACCGGAATACCCGGTGTCTGCCATGCCACATTCGGACCTGGTGCTACTAATTTGACTACAGGAGCGGGTGGTGCACTTCTCGACAGATCGCCAGTAATTATTTTTACGAGTGAAATGGATGAAAAAATGATTCATCGTACGACACAGATGAATATAAATCATCAAAAGCTATTTGAACCTTTAACAAAAGCCACCTTCAGGTTAAATCAGGATAATGCAGCTGAGGTTATTTACAAAGTTTTTAAGATATGCAGGGAAGAGTACCCCGGACCTGTGCATATTGGTCTGCCCTCGGATATTGCAAATAATGAAACAAAGGCAGTCTCCCATTCTGTAACAGAAGTGGACAAGATGAGTTATCAGAATGACATTGAAAAGATAATATCAGTGCTGGAAAAGTCAAGGAAACCCTTAATTGCAGTTGGACTCACATCTTCAAGGTATAGCCTGGGCAACAGGTTGACTGAGTTTCTGGAAAAATACAAGATCCCTGTCGTTCTGACCCCAATGTCAAAAGGCTTGCTCTCCGAAGATCATCCTTGTTATGCTGGTGTTTTATTTCATGTATTAAGTGATTATCTTGAAAATATATTTGAGGAAACTGATCTGGTCATCGGACTCGGTTATGACCCTGTTGAATATAATTATGAATCATGGATACCGGATGTCCCTTTGATCCATTTCGGCACAACAGAAACGGATATGCCACCATTAAATAATATTCTCAAGTTTACAGGCAGCCCGGATGAATGGTTCACTATGCTTAACCGGCTGGATCATAGCTCAATTATATTTAACAGATCTGCCATACAATCCATCCGCGATGAAACAGCTGCAGTATTTAATGGTTTCGCCGATCATTTCGGACCTGTTGCTGCATTTAAAGTTTTGCAGGAAGAGCTTCCGGGAGATGTCTTATTGACTGTTGATGTTGGCTCACATCTGCATCTTGCAGGACAATACTGGAAAACTTTCGGGAGACAGAATATTATTATGACAAATGGATGGTCAGGCATGGGATTCGGATTGCCGGCTTCTCTGGCAGCTAAAATGATCTTTCCGGGGAGAACTGTGGTATGTGTTACAGGTGATGGCGGATTTCTTATGATGGCTGGAGAAATAATAACTTCACGCAGATATAATCTGCCTGTGATAACTGTTGTCCTTTCCGATGGGGAACTGAACCTGATAAAACTGAAACAATCATGGCAAAACTTAGCGTCGTACGGCACCCAGCTTTACTCCGGAGATTTGTTTGATTCTGAGATGTTTTTCGGTATTAATGTACTTTCAGCTGATTCAGAAGAGAGTATGAGGGCATCAATTATTGATGCCCTCTCAATGAATAAGCCAGTAATTATAAATGCTCGTATAGATCCCGATGATTACAAGTGGCTGGTTGTCAGAAAACAGAGTCAGCGCTGATTTTATTTTTTGGGTTTTACCCCTTTTAATTCTTTCTTCTCTTTAGCAACTTTAGGGGCTTTCTCCTCTTTTTTCTCTTTTGAGACTTTTGGTTCAGCAGTTACAGGTGCTTTTTTACTTTCCTTTGCCGGTTTTGTCTTTTTAACCTCTTTTACCTCTTCTTTAACCGGTTGAGTTTCTTTTGGTTCTTTGACTGGCTTATGTTTCTTTTCTTCTTTTAGAGCCTTTGCAGCTTTCTCAGGTTTAACTGCTTTTACTTCTTTTAGTTCTTTTAGTTCTTTAACTTCTTTGACTGCCTTGGTTTCCTTTACAGTTTTAACTTCCTTCACCTCAGCAGCTCCAATTACCGTCTTAACTTCTTTAACTTCAGGGGCTTCTTTTTTCTCCTTCAGCAGTTTCTTATCTTTTAATTCTTTCTCCTTTGGAATATTAACATGTTTAATTTCTGGTTTGTCAGCTTTTTTTCTACGGCGCCTGACACCATAGGTACCAAGAATGATTTTTCCTCTCCTGGTTTTTTTATCACCTTTTCCCATTATATTAAGTTTAAGATTATGACTCTTTTTTGAATCGGGTAAAGTTAATAATATTCTTTATTTTTAATCAAAATTTTTAAGCTTTAGTTAAACAGAATAAAACCTGGAGTCGGATTGATCGATCATTATAGAATAACCAATATAGCCAGAAAAATGAGAAGAAAAGAAAGAGAAATAACAGACATTGATGAGATTAGCTCAATTATTTCATGCTCCGATGTATGCCGGATTGCATTATCTGACAACAACATCCCTTACATTGTGACAATGAACTTTGGTTATGCAGGTGGAGCTGAAAAAAAGTTATTCTTTCATTGTGCCAAAGAGGGGAAGAAACTGGAAATTATAAGAAAAAATAAATTAGTATGCTTTGAAATTGATACAGACCATCAACTTTATAAAGGTGAAAAAGCCTGTGATTTTGGGATGAGCTACAGGTCGGTCGTGGGATGGGGTAATATTGAAATTATTACTGATGAAGAAGAAAAGAAGCGTGGACTGGACTATATAATGTCTCATTATTCAGACAGAGTTGATTTTTCCTATGAAAAATCCGTTTTTGACAGAACTATTATCCTGCGTCTTGAAATCAGTGAGATGAAGGGTAAAAAAGCATAATTATTATAAGTAAATTGCGCAAAACTTAAGATTATATCAATGGAAACGTTAAACGATCTTAGACTGGCGGTACTTATAGATGCAGATAATATACCCCATGGGAACGTTAAAGGCATGCTGGAAGAAATAGCAAAATATGGTACACCAACATTTAAGAGGATATATGGCGACTGGACCAGACCAACAATATCAGGCTGGAAATCTGTACTGCTTGAGAATGCAATTACTCCCGTTCAGCAATATGGATATACAAAGGGCAAGAATTCAACCGACTCTGCAATGATAATTGATGCCATGGATATACTTTATTCCGGAAAGGTCGATGGCTTTTGCCTGGTATCGAGTGACAGTGATTTCACACGTCTGGCGACACGATTAAGGGAAGCCGGGATGAAAGTGATTGGCATAGGTGAGAGAAAAACACCTTCTCCTTTTATTATTGCATGTGATAAGTTCATTTATCTGGAAATTATTAATTCATCATCCGGAGTGTCTTATCCTGTTGTTGTTAAGAAAAAGCCAGGGAAACCTGCCGTGGGTAAACCAAGGAAGGAAGAGAATGATCAACAAAGCCAAATAAGAAAAGCGAAGCAACTTATAGCCTCATCAATAACTGATCTTGCTGATGAAAACGGCTGGGCTTACCTTGGGGATGTAGGCAATCTGATCCTTAAAAAGCAACCCGATTTTGACCCCAGAAATTACGGTTTTGCGAAGCTGACTCCTCTTATCAGATCGCTGGATTTTGAGATTGATGAAAGAGATTCCGGACAAAATAATATAAGGCATATCTATATACGAAACAAAAAGTAATATGTCATTGGAGTGCGAGGTGTGATAATTAAATAAGTTATTACATTAATGCATTTAAAGTGAACAATTTATAAAAACCGATGTTTAACATTTAAATTCATGTAAAGATGATGGCTTTAGCAGGTGTATCTTGCGGCATCTCAAGTATACCTATGCTAAAAAGTTGTTTAAATACAATATATTATATAGTTTTATTTTCAGATATCAAAAATTTATGTGAACTTTGTTCCTGTTTTATTTACTTAATTATTGAATTATGAACATTTATGTAGGAAGTCTTCATTTTAAAATGAGTGAAGCAGAATTAAAAGAAATCTTTGAAGAGTATGGCGAAGTAGCATCCGCAAAAATCATTATTGACAAGTACTCTGGGAAAAGTAAAGGATTTGGTTTCGTCGAGATGCCCAACGAAGCTGAAGCAAAGAAGGCCATTGAGGAACTTAATGGTGCTGAAGTTCAGGGCAGGAAAATAATTGTTAACGAATCTATTGAAAGGACNGACAGAAGAAGTAATTTCAGAGGCGGTGATAACGACCGCAGAGGNGGNGGNGGTAACAGAAGGGATAATTACAGGTAGAANACACAAAACTCAAAAACTATGAAAGGCACTGTTAAATGGTATGACAGGGTAAAGGGTTACGGGTTTCTCCAAACTGAAGATCAGAAGGACATTTTTATCCATCGTTCAGGGCTGGAGGTTCCTCAGACCGAACTTGAAACAGGACAGGCTGTAGAGTTTGAGATAGAAATGAGAGAAAAAGGGCCTGTTGCTATCAAGGTAAGAAGAGTAGATTGATTTTGCTCAGAACTATATGAAAAGAGGCTGCACAACCATGCAGCCTCTTTTTTTGTTTTTCCCGCCATTACCCTGAAAGGTACTCAATATTTATAAGTCACCTTAAGGGGATTCAGGGAAGAAAATCTTTAAACCAACTTCCATGGACTCCTGTATTCATAATGCAGGCGTTTTGTGGCTTCTCCGCCAATATCATCCACGAAAGTCTCCGTTTCAGGATTCCATTTAATGGTTTTTTTAAGGTCGCAGGCAATATTTCCAAGATTACATACAGTGCAGCTGCTGTGACCAATATCAACTGAAGCAACCGGATCCAGACGCGATTTAACGCAATCGATGAAGTTGACCTGGTGCGGAATTCTGGTCTCATACGGACCCTCATCAGTTTCAGCAGCTGAGGCAGGAGGATTGAATTTGGGATCAGATGCATTGAAATAACCTCTCGCGACTTCTATCCAACCATTTTCTCCCCAGAATTTCACACCCTTGGTNAGTTTTTCATCAAAAGGTTCCGANGTCATAATCACCCCATTTGCATATTTCCANGAAATAAACTCAGTGCCATCGCCAATAGGAGAAATCTCAACAGGTCCGCTTTTATCCATTCCGAGTCCCCATTGAGCAATATCGAACATATGTGCTCCCCAATCGGTCGTAAATCCGCCGCCCATCTCTTTGTACCACCGCCATGCACCCCATATTTCCTCGTTTTTTTCCGGATCAATGGAAATAGGCGGATCAAGCTGGTTATTGAAATGGATATTTGCGGTCAGCGGGCCAAGCCACAGATCCCAGTTAAGATCTGCAGGAATCGGCTCTTCAGGAAGATTATANGGTGTTGGAGGAGCTCCCACATAGGCATTGACTTTTGTTATTTTACCTAACGCNCCGGTCTGAACCAGGTTTACNGCATGCTGGAAACCAGNATCTGAACGCTGCTGACTGCCAACTGCAAGCACTCTTTTGGTTTCCCTGACAACCTTTTTCAACTCCTGTCCCTCTTTTATGGTGAAGGTCATCGGTTTTTCAAGATATACATCTTTACCGGCCTTGCAGGCAGCAATCGCTATCATCGCATGATTGTGGTCAGGAACAGCTATCACAACGGCATCAATATCCTGCCTTGCCAGCAGATCCTGGAACTTTTCGTATGTGTCAACCTTAACCTCCCTGCCTGCCTTGGCATAAAAATCAGTTACCCTTTTTTCAAAACGCTTTCGTTTGATGCCATACACATCACATCCTGCGAGAACTTTTACGCCTGGCACCTGGAGAAAACCTGCCAGCAGGAACATTGATTGTTGTCCCATTCCGATAAAACCTAGTGTTATTTCATCAGCAATACCCGTTTCAGCTTTTGCCTTGGGCTTGCCTTTGCATGAAGTTGTAAGACTTGGTATTACAACTAATCCGGCCATTCCGGCAGCTGCTGAACCAAGGAAACGGCGCCTNGACCATAATTTTTTTTGATCTTTCATAAGTAGTTTCTGTTTAGGTTAAAATTCGATTTTGGATTATGAGATAATTATATCCTGATTAAAATATGAAGCATAAAAATAAAGTATTTTTTAATTCACAATAGCTCAGGATGATAAAATATCAGAATCTTCCGAATATTGAATATTTTCCGGTGCTGCAAAATATTGATGAATAAAGGAACAAACCATGAATACTTGTCTCCATTTTTCTTTCAAGATGCAGAACCGGCTGGCCTTTTGACAGTTTCAGGAACCTGCTGATTTTTGTTGAAGCAGAAATAGCCCTTATCCTTTGTTCCCCGCCTTTTATCTCAATATGATAGTTCTCTCTGAGGATCCTGAAAAGAGATCTGTTCTCAAATTGCCTTGCTGTAATCCTTGGCAGGTTAATATTTGCAATATAACTTATATCGTAAAATATCGGGATATCGTCAAGCAATCGCAGCCTCTCAATATAGATACATCCTGATTCCTTTTCAAGCTCGGTAAGGGGAAACATGAAATCCCCGGGCCAGGGGATCAGACACGGTTTTACAATAATCCTGGTCTTTAAATTTCTGTTGCCCACGGCTGAAGTAGTCCCGGAAACCGACAGAATTCCTATATCTTTTGGGGGATGATGAACAATGCTTCCCTTGCCCTGATGCTTCCTTATATACCCATCGTTGGCAAGACAGCTGAGTGACTGTCGCACAGTCGGCCTGGTCATATTATAAAGCTGGCACAGTTCATTTTCGGAGGGAAGCAAATCTCCCTCCCTGTAAATGCCCTCATTAATATGCTTGCGGAGCATCTCGTAAAGTCTTTTGTATTGCGGAATTGAACCTGCCGGTGACATCTGTCTCAAATTTTTCTGTAAATATAATCCTTTTTACTTGTAAATACAAGTTATTTTAATTATTTTTGTAACCATATAATAATTAACATTATCAGAATTTATTTCCGAACACAATAGTTAACTTATAATAACAAGTAGCTGCCTAATCGCCAATAACCAATTATAAATAACCAATCACAAATCCAATGGCAATTCCCGTAATAATGCCTAAACAGGGTCAATCGGTCGAAACCTGTATAATAACAAAGTGGTTCAAACNGAAAGGAGACAAAATCAGGACAGGCGATATTCTCTTTTCGTATGAAACCGATAAAGCAGCCTTCGATGTTGAATCACCTGCCGACGGAACTCTGCTCGAAATCTTTTATGGCGAAGGGGCAGAGGTTCCAGTGCTTGTAAATGTAGCTATTCTGGGGAATGAAGGAGAAGCAATTGAATCCTTTGCTCCTTTAAAAATCAGTACCGGGAAACCAGCAGTGAATGAGAGACCGGAAGTTACTGTATCTGAATCAGAATCTGACAGGAAACCCCGTGATGCCAGAATCAGAATAAGCCCGCGTGCAAAACGCCTTGCTGACAAGAATGGCGTGAATTATTTAAATATATCAGGATCAGGACCAAACGGCAGGATAATTTGCACCGATGTGGAAAAGTTACTTACAACATCTCATCTCCAATATGAAAACACTATTCTAAGTGCCGATGAATTTACTGATCAGCCGATCTCTAATGTGCGTAAAATGGTTGCTAGAACAATGCTGGCGTCGCTTCTGAACTCAGCACAGCTAACTCACCACATGAGCGCTGATGTAAGGAATCTTCTTGGGGCAAGGAAGGAAATAAAGGACAAGATTCAAAGCGGAACGAAACAGCAGGATATAACGTTAAACGATATGGTGTGCTGGTGCGTAATAAAGNCACTTAAAAAATTCCCGGATATAAACAGTCATTTTCTTGAAGACCGTAANAAGATTTTCAATAAAGTTCACCTTGGCATTGCCGTTGATACTTCACGNGGACTAATGGTCCCGGTAATTAAGAACGCTGATGATATGGATCTCCTAAAACTCTCTCAGGAACTTAAATCAGCTGCTGAGGCGTGCAGAAAGGGAAGTATCAATCCTGAGCTCATCCAAAGTACTGCGGCATCGTTCACTGTTTCAAACCTTGGAAATTATGGCGTTGAGATTTTCACACCCGTAATAAATCTTCCTCAAAGTGCGATCCTCGGGGTTTGCACAATAATAAACAGACCGGCCGATCTTGGGAATAATACCTTTGGGTTCGTTCCATATATAGGATTGTCATTAACCTATGATCATAGATCCATTGACGGAGGTCCGGCAACATTGTTTCTTAAAGAAATAAAAGAGCAGATTGAAAAATTCACCTTATGAAAAAATACCCCCCTACCCCCCTGAAGGGGGGCTAAAACAAGGTTCTCAATAAGTCCCCTTCAGGGGATTCAGGGGTAAACAAAAAGAGGAGATAAATTACTGTATATCACATAAATAACAAAAGATAATATGCCTAAAAGTCAGAACATTAATCCTGAAGATGTACGTAAACCCCGATTCATCGAATTTGGGAAAATTCCTGTAAACCAGTATAATAAGTCAATTGAAGAGGAAAAGAACGACTTCACCACAGATGACTTCATAAGAATATTTCACGATATGGTAATTATCAGGGAGTTTGAAACAATGCTGAACCTGATAAAAACCACCAATGAATATAAAGGTATTGCTTATAATCATCCCGGACCGGCTCACCTGTCAATCGGACAGGAAGCCTCAGCTGTAGGGATGGCTTACAATCTCGATATTAATGATTTTATTTTCGGCTCTCATCGAAGTCACGGGGAGATACTTGCAAAAGGCCTCTCGGCCATTGACAAGCTTGACGAAGATGCCCTCTATACAATAATGAAGGCCTACTTCGGAGGTAAGGCACTAAAGGTAGTAGAACAAGGTTTTATGGGATCTGTCAGGGAGCTGGCCAGGCACTTTCTTTTATATGGTGCATTAGCTGAGATCTTCGCCCGTGAAAACGGATTTAACAAAGGATTGGGTGGCTCAATGCATGCGTTTTTCACCCCCTTTGGAATTTATCCCAACAACGCCATTGTAGGAGGATCGGGAGATATTTCGGTAGGTGCAGCACTTTACAAGAAAATTAACAGGAAACAGGGCATCGTGGTATGTAACATTGGTGATGCATCAATGGGTTGCGGACCGGTGTGGGAAGGTATTTCTTTTGCAACTATGGATCAGTATAATACCTTGTGGGAAGGCGCTTATAAGGGAGGGCTGCCCCTTATTTTCAACTTTATGAATAATCTCTACGGGATGGGCGGGCAGACTGTGGGTGAAACAATGGGCTACGGAATACTTGCA